>Ga0194129_10001581_pt1 | contig 37020 bp, 42 predicted proteins | sample TA2KigCa35mmetaG_FD_150862 | JGI IMG/M metagenome (GOLD analysis project Ga0194129, IMG submission 150862) | Freshwater microbial communities from Lake Tanganyika, Tanzania - TA2015038 Kigoma Deep Cast 35m | ecosystem: Environmental > Aquatic > Freshwater > Lake | place: Tanzania: Lake...
GCAGCATTTCGAAAGCTCAACGAGCTCGTTCGAAAAAATTCCGACGATGGCACTGGCATCTGGACGAGCGACATGTTTAACGGTACCGTCAGGAGAGAGCTGTTTCTTGGCTCATCCGAGCACCTCTTCAACCTTGATGACATCGGGGATGATGAGTACACGCGTTACAAGTCGAAAACAGGCGACATTGACATTGGAGTGCCAGAGTCAAAAGTCGATGTCCTCAATGACACGCTCGACGTCAACGAGAACCTGCGACTTTCCGACAAGATCGTATATGTTGGCAGAAACAGAGGTCCTATTGGAAAGCAGTCTCCAAGCTGTATCTTTGCCTACCACGTCGATGAGACTTCCAGCCCAATTTTTGTGCAGGTTGATTTCGTCGGTCTTGAGTTCGAAGAGGATGTGCCAAATCAATTTTCTAGGTTTAGCAGATCTTCCTCATGGGATGACATAAAAGCAGGAATCAAGGGCGTCTTTCATAAATACCTGTTGTCTAGCGTAACAAATGCAATTTTTGAGCAACAGAATATTGCGATCTTGACGCCCAGCAGTATTAGCAGAGGCCTTGAAAAGAGGAAGCCTGAGCTTTTCAAAGTCTCTTCGACGTCACCCGAATCTGGTCGACTAAGCTCTCAAGCTTTTAGTATTCATACGGGTCTTCGCAGTAGCATTTCACCTGTTATCGACCCAGCTACAGGCAAACACGTGGCACTCCCTGATGCGCGCTTGGCCTTTCGGAAGCTTGAGACGTCGGAAAGTATTTCGGTTAGGGATCAGAGGGTTATTTTCGAAAAATTTTTTGATCACTCACCGACTGATTCCGAACTTAAAAAGTTTTCATCTTTTAAGGGCGTTCTTGAGCTCGTCAAGGAGAATAAGCCTGAGTTTGCCAAGAAAATTTTTGGTAAATTTGTCGCCGGTAAGCTCTTTGGGAGAGATTCACAGGGACTTTACGCGAGCAGTCCCGAAGCTGACCGGGATGCTAAGATGGCTGCTGTTAATGCTTTTATTGACATATTTCCTGAGCTTTCTAGCAACATGGACTTCGTGGAAAGACTAAAGTCAGAGTATTATGAGAGCTACAAGACAAGAAGCGTGTCTAACGAGTCTTTTGCGCGCAAAGGGGCAGAGAAGATACGTAAAATTGTAAGACAGGTTATTGCTGAAGGCATCATGCAGTCTAAAACATTTCAGCTTCGATCAATTATTCGCGAGGAAATTAAAATATTTCTAGATTTACTTGAATCACCTCGAGGCCGGATGCTAGGAAATGATTATGAGAACATGAGCTTCTTCGGTTCTGCCGAAGGCGCACCCGAAGGCATCGAGATGGTCAGTCTCAATGAGCCTCCGAAGCTGGCCTCTGTTTTTGGGACTCAAAGACCTATGCGCAAGACCTGGGTTTGGACGGTGACTGGCGAGACGGTCAAGGCTCTCACCAGGGATATTGCCTATCAGCTCTTCAAGGATGCGCTTCGTCAGCATGTCAACAGCGAAATTAATGCTCGAAGCAACCCTAGTTATGAGAAGAATGATTTCTGGGAGAACATCAGGCTAAAGATCGAAGACATCGAAGAGATTTAACAAACAGACTTAAAATGTGGTGTCAATGGAACTTAGCCTCAAAGAAGCCTCTAATCTTGTCGACGTCGTCGGCTGGTTCACAGCCGGACTCTGGCTTTTTAGAATTTTTTGGCGAAGAGAAAATTTCGCAAAAATTGACCTCACTGTCTCGGCATGCGTCATGGCAGAGAATGAAGACAGCAAAATTTTAGAGGTAAGAGTTGATGTCAAGAACACGAGTCAAGTACGACACATAATTAAAGAAATGACTTATGACGCTAGCGGTGTCTCACTCTCTTGCACCGAAAGGCGAGAGGCCGACGCGTTAGAGCTGGACTTCCCGGTTGAGATTGCAAGGAGTCGTCGCCTCTTTCCAGAATCTTGGGAATACAGTTTCGTTGAGTTTGGGTGTACTTCGACCTACAGGCAGTGTATTGTTATACCAAGCTGTATTAGTCTCGTCAAGATTGACGCAAGAATGCAGTATTCCGAAAGCGTGAGCGATTTTCACAGTGCAGCTTGGTTTGGTAGAATTTAAAAATTAAATGGGGGTTAATCATGAGAAAAGTAGTCCTAGTTTTTTCACTTTTTTTACTTTTGGCAGGATGTGACAGACTGTGCCAGTGGCAGGATCTATTAGATGACTGCGATTGCCCTGGAAAAATGGGTGCCGGTGGAGAGCCAGATCCCCCACCTCCCCCTCCTAGTCCGAGAACGACACCTGACGGTCGTCAAGGACCGCCGGCCTAAACTCATCCCAAAGGGTTAACTATTTTTAGCAGAGCTGTATTCTTTGTACGGAGGAATTTCGTCTATGAAGCGCAGAATCTGCTTAAATATGATTGTTAAAAACGAGTCGAAGATAATCGAGCGCTGCCTGTCGAGCGTGAGAGAAATTATTGACTCCTGGTGCATTGTTGACACTGGTTCGACTGACGGCACTCAGGACATTATTAAGAATTTTTTGCATGATATTCCAGGTGAGCTAATTGAGAGGCCATGGGTTAATTTTGGCTTCAATAGAAACGAGGCTCTAGAGCTAGCAAAAGGTCGAGCCGACTGGTTACTGCTCATCGACGCAGATATGGTACTGAGCTGCGAAGACTTTAATGTTGACACACTCGATGCCAATGTTGCTGGCTATCATTTGCTTCAAAAAAATTCATCGTTAAGTTATTACAATTTAAGACTGCTTAATAATTCCTTCGTATGGAAGTGCAAAGGTGTCACACATGAGTCATACGTCTGTGAAGCTGAGCCGCGAGTGATTGAGAAATTACATTCACTTTTCTTTAAGGATTACGGCGACGGAGGATCAAAGGGCGACAAATTCGCTAGGGACATCAAGCTTCTCAAGGCTGGTCTAGAAAGTGAGCCTGACAATTCCAGATACATGTTCTATCTAGCGCAGACATACAGAGATGTTAACGCGCTCAATGACTCGATTCATTGGTACAAGCGTCGTGTTGATGCGGGAGGCTGGCACGAAGAAGTTTGGTACAGCATGTACATGATTAGCTCCCTAAATTTACGACTTGACAACCTCAAAGAAGCCGAATTCTGGTGTAAAAAAGCCTATCAATATCATCCAAAAAGAAGTGAGGCAATCTACGAGCTTTGCAGGCACTACAGATTTTTAGGCATGCACAAAGAGGCACACGAATACTATCGTCTAGGAAAGTCAATACCCTATCCCAAAGATGACGTTCTTTTTGTGTCACATGCCGTCTATAGCTACTTGTTTGACTATGAAATGACGGTTTTGCACTACTATCTCTTTCCCGAAGATCGAGAGACAGGACTCAGGAGGTGTATTGAATATTTGAGAGATGATCACCCTCTTTCAGAAAACGTTTATTCCAACCTAAAATTTTATCTTTCAAAGCTTATTGACCATTCAACGAACACGCAGACAATTAGTGTCCCAAATCCTGCCGGCTTTGTGAATTCATCTCCCTGCAAATTCGTCCTGCGTGACGGCAGAGAAATTACAAATATTCGTCAAGTCAACTACTACATTGACAAACAGCACGGATCATTCCACTTGCGTCAGGAGAATTTACAGGACAGCTCAATATTAACACAAAACTACATGTTGGGGGTGGGGCAAATGAAAGAAATTTATCATTTACCACTGTATAAATCTCACATTGATGGCCTCGAAGATGTTCGACTCTTTGAGCGAAATGGAAAAGTTCAATTTCTTGCAACTTCAAAAAATTTAGAGTCAGATAGGAAGAATAGAATCGCATTTGGCGACTACGATGTTAACAACAGAGAGATACATGTCACTAAGGTTTTTGATAGTCCATTGTTGTCGGAGTGTGAAAAAAATTGGGTCATGCTCAATGAGGATGTTTTAATTTACTCATGGTCGCCTCTGAGATTCTACGACGTCGAGAATCTTAGTGAAGTATCTGTAAAAGCAACTCCGCAGATTTTCAATCACTTTAAAGGCAGTTCTGCAATAGGTGTCAAGTTCATGGGTCTCAACTGGTTTGTTGTTCACGGTGTAATTTATGAGTCACCGCGAACATATATGCACTATCTTGTAGCGCTCAATGAAGAAGGTGCGCCAATCATGCACAGTCTTCCATTTTCTTTTGAGGGCGAAAAGATTGAGTACTGTTTGTCACTAAACTTGATTGCAGATAAATTTGAGTTTCACTATTCAACTTGGGACGAGACATCAAAATTTCTACAAATACCGATAAATTATTTTTCTTCCAAAATGATTCTTTGCACTTAAGGGGTTTATGACATCGACCGGCTCAAGAGATCCCAGCACCAAGTTCAAAACGCATCGTTGGCTCTGTGGGAGTCAAGATCGCTGGCTCCTAGTGATTCAGAAAATTTCTCGTATGAGCCGAATGAGAAGGATAATTAAATAAGTCTTTCTTTGGAGGGCTCAAATGAGAGCACAGAGTCTTCGTCTACTTGTTAGAAAAATTATTAGAGAATCGGTTGACACTGCCGGGGTCACAGATCCGGATGTTCAAGAGGCACTCATACGCCTTCTCGATGCCGATGACCTTAGAGTTGAAATTAAAGATGCCTCTGGGGGCAATCGCATTATTTTTACAGTCGTTAGATTTGTCGATCAGCAAGAATTTACGGGAGCCGACGATTTTGTGCTGTCCTTTAGCCCCGTGTCGAGCAGCACAGTTTTAGCAAAGCTTGAGCTTATTAGGGACAGCAGTCGCGGACCGTGTCATGGCGCCTGGGAGGTTTCAATGGCACACGCCTATGAAACAGGCATGAAGTGGGGACGACTTCTTTACGACGTTGCCATGGAAAAGTTAGGCTTAATAATGTCTGATCGTGAGAGTGTTTCAAACTTCGCGAGGCCTGTCTGGACCAAAATTAGAGCCAGAGGCGACATCAAACGAGTCCAGCTAGACGATAAGTTTAACACTTTGACACCAAGCATCGAGGAGGATAATTGTGAAATTGCTCCTTGGAGCTTCGTCGCGATACCGGGGAAGGATTATGACATAGATCCTGGATATAGAGCATCGGCTGAGTATATTAATAGGTTGAGAACAGGAGATCTATCGGCTGCATACAGCAAAGGCAGTGGCGCAACTCCAGTACTGGATGCCCTCAGATCTAGCGGCAAGATTAAGGAGTAAGAACATGAGAAGTTCAATTCTTAAAGATGTCGAGGCGGGTCTCGATGAGCTAAAGCTAAAGACACTCAAGACAATTCAGTGTGAGACTGCGATAAAGTGGGCCGGAAGAGCCATTGCGGCAAAATTTTTAGGTAAACCGGAATCGGAGGTCACTGAGTACGCACACGAGGCGATCGAGCATGCTGCACTGTGTGGTGTCGACGATGTTCTCTCGCAGGTGCGCGCAGCCTTTGATGAAGTCGGAATTGAAGCATGAGACTCAACGAGAGGCAGCTTCGCGCTGTCGTCAGGTCGATCATTAACGAGACTCCTCTGGGCGGCTACAGTACAGTTTATCGTACACCTCGAGAATCAGGGACTCCCAGGAGTTTAGGTGCGGATCTAGAAAAAGACCTAGAGTTTATGTCTCAAGCTAGAGAGCTTTTTGGGCGCACAGATGACAAGTGGTATATTTTTGTTGCAGATAATTTTCAAGACCTAAAGACTTTTAGAGACGAAACAGGTGGTGGTCTTAGAGATCCAGGTAATAAGATAGTTCAAGATTTTCTTGGAAAAGATGTCTGGGAAAGCATTCCTGAGGACGCATATGTCTTGATAGTTCTTAGAGAGTCTGATCCTGCAAATGATGACATAACAGCTCAGTATGTTGCGAAACACGACTTCATCGGGCATGTCGCTGAACACAATTTTCGCTGGGATGAGGTTTCAAGAGACTTGTACGCCAAAGGCATTGAAAGAATCGCTAATGCATGCAGCAAGGCATTTAAGGGCAAAAGATCCACAAATGAATACTGGATTGGCAAAGGGTTGATGAAAGGGATTTTTTTTGCTATGCAGGAGCACGGTTTAAACTCTTATACATCATCTGAGAGTCTCAGTGTTCATGATGACGTGATGCCAGATATTTTTGCCAATTTTGTGTTAGAGCCGTCGATGAGGCAAAATTTGAAAAATATTATTGAAGATGTTACACGAGAAGTCTTACGCAATGAAACAGGCCTAGATAACATAAAAAATTATAGTGTCATTGATCTAGATGAGACGGGAATTCATGAATTAGAAGCAGCAATTGAGAGTTTTTCTAAAAATTATGCGCAAAATTTACATAATTACTCTCTTCGATGGCAAAGTCGCCTGAAGAGAAAGGGTGATGTTCCGGGCTTCAATCTTGTCAAATATTTCTAAAATTTTAAATAGCGGAGTAATCTCGTGAGAATTAATGAATCACAGCTCAGAAGGGTCATTCGACGACTTATTGGCGAGGCTCCTCTAGTCGACCTTCCCACAGGGCGACCGGCGTACGTAAGAGGGCCTGATCTTACGACCTCGCAGAAGACAGAGCTATCAGGTCACATTGTCGACATGATGGATAGTTCTGTAGGATTTAAGCGAGCGCTAGAATTTACGGAATCTGCAAAAAATATATTTAGCAATACGAGAGACAATTGGGCTGTCATAATGCCCCCATATGCCTTCTTAGGGCAAGGTGGAGAAGATGAAGATGGTAAAACATATTCTAGAACTGGTCTCTTAGGTTAAGCTCGAGATCTTGGAATTCCACCTGACACCAAAATTATTGTTGTTGGATCTAGAAATTTCAATTATAATGATTCTGATGAAATTGAGTGGACTTTGCGACATGACGTCATTGGTCACACTTTGGTACGAATGTTTTTTAACGTCGAGAGGTCGCAAATGTCTTCTATTGCAAATGCCTATCCTGAAGATAAGATGCGCGCTACGGATGTAGCGACATATGTTATGCACGATCTTCTTCCAAATGACGCAAGAGTTTCCCGTGACAGATCATGGGATTCGTCGCCTGATATTTTTGCAGCAATCATGCTTGAAGACATTAAGTTAGACACATTCCTTGACAATGCTGCCGGTAAAATTAGAGGCGGGGGATTTGACGACTTAATTTGTGAACTTGTCGGTGGAAAAACCGAATTTGATGAGTTGACTCCAGCAGAAAAGTCTAGTGAAAGAGAGCGATTCTATAAATTTCTTGAGAAATTTCTAAGGCTAGCCTTTGACTTCGTTAGTAGCTGGGTCAAAGAATTTCCTGTAGATAAGCCCACAATTGTCAAGCTCTGGTAAGTACGTTAACTTTTTAAGAAAAATGTCTATCCTCTTATGAGGGACACATGATTCAAAAATTAATAGAAGAGTGCTGCAAATGTACCAGTCAAGCCAATTCTGGCGGTTTTAACGCGCCTGACGTCAATATTGCAGGGCCAGGCCTCACAGGCCTTAACGCGCCAAATTTACCAGGATCTTTACAGGGTTTTAGTTGGCCGGGAATAGATGAGCCCGGATTTCCTACGCTTATCGCTGGGTGTCTAGGAGCAAGTCTTGCAGGTCTTAACGTCATCTTAGACTTTGTTCCAATAAAATTGGATGACAATGGTGCACCTAAGATTCCTGATCTCCCTGGTATAGATATTTTTATTAAGGGTTTTACAGGAAGCGCAATTGGATTGCCTAAGCTTAGCGCGGCCAGCATACCCGTTCCTGGAGTTGGAAACATACCACTTCCAGACATACCAGGCAAAGAGATTCCAGATATTAACTTAAAGCGTCTAGACGGCACATCTTTTAGCGCTCTAGGTTTTGACCCATCAGCAATTCTCAAGGTGATAGGTTTGCTCATTGGCGCGCCCTTTTTAATAATTAAGGAAATCATCGAAAGCATTCCGTCACTTAACATCAAGCTGCCTACGATTGACGGCATTAAAAAATTATTTCTAGACGCGATCGGCGCCATGGGAATCGAAGGAGACGCCTTCGGTCTTTGCATTGGCTGCATTGCTAAAGCTATTTTTGAACTTATCGGCATGATACTACCAATATGAGGTTTTTAAATGGGTAGACTAGTTCTTAAGCCATGGGGTTATGAGGAGATTTGGGCAGAGAGTGTAAATTACGTTGGTAAAATTCTGCATATTGACGCAGGGAAGCGTCTCAGCCTGCAGTATCACAACAAAAAAGTTGAGACTGTTAGAGTTCTGACGGGTACTCTACGAGTAGTCTATGGAGACTCTGTGACAACTTTGGTCGAGAAAACACTAATGCCTGGAGAGACTTTTCACGTAAAGTCTGGTCAGATTCATAGATTCTGTGCTGATGAACGGCCTGTTGTGATTATTGAAGTTTCGACCCCGGAACTTGATGATGTCGTTCGCATTTCAGATGACTACAGCAGATAAAAATTAAATTTGCTGTATACTTAGCGGATGTGAGGATCAATGGAAAAGAATAAGCTATCTGCAGTTATTAGAAGGGTTTTGAGTGAGTCGGACAACGTTGTCCGACTTCGACCTTCCTCAGTAAGTTTTGGTTCAATGTTGTCTAGCGCAGCCGAAATTTCAGATGCCTCTCTTAACGCTAATTCTCTACTCGAAGAGCTCCAGGCACTAGAAGATCGCTTGATTGAGATGGATGTACTTATTGGAAATTGTCGGGATGTCCTCGAGCCTTTTGCTGCGTCGGGCAATTCTTTGCGAGAAATGAGATCTGAATCTTTACGTCATATTATTGGTGAACTTAAGGATGCTAGAAGAAGTATTGAATCCGTCAATGCTTCACTCGACAGCTTTGAAGAAGACATAAAGGAAGTTTCTTCCACATTAGACCCAGGGCCGCAAAATGAATATTAAACTAAGGCGCTCAACACTTAAATTAATTAAAGAGTATGTCGAAGAATCTTTTATTGATGCAAAGATTCAATATTCAGAAGAAGTTAACAGCCTAAGCGCTCTTAGGAGGGACAGTCCTAAGCTAGTTTTTAAGTCTGGACAATCTGCAAAGCAGAAAATGTACGCTGTCAGAATTAGAGGGGAGATCTATGTGTTTAATGAAGACGCATGGCATGTTCCAGAAAAAATTCAATTGAGTCACATTCATTCGAACTGGAGAGGACTTTATGCGCACATTACAAAGGGATTAAGCCAGGATCGAAAGCATTCTCTTTATGCGGTTTATGGTCTGCACAATGACGGTGACGATAGAATGATACAAGCAGACTTTAGTGCATATGCAGCGGCGACCAGAGACGATTTGCAACGGTTTGAAGAAAAATTGCCGCCCTACATGAAGAGAGATCTCAAGTCTACACTAGTGGCTGACAAAGGTTATGTAGAAAATCGACGACCCCCTCCGGCCACAACACTTAGCCCTTTTTCTACTACTTTAAACCTTAAGGACACGGTCGAAGAGTCCTTAAGGAAAAGATCGACAAATAGAGGTGGAGACTTAAACATGAAAAGAACACTTACAGAGAGACAGATAAAACGCCTAATCAGGAAAATTCTCATTGAGACAGAACTTTCTCCTGGCGCAACACTTTCACTTAGATCAACGCTGCCGCGTCATGACGAGAAACCCAGCCTAAATCTCCAGTTCAAACTGGCCGATGAACTTAAAAAGATTGGCATTGACGATGAAGAAATTAACAACATTGTCGATACACTAAACTCTGCGAATATTGATCTTACAGATCAGCTCGTCTCAAAAATAGTTACCAAGATTAAACTTAGTCTTTGAGATACGTCTTTGTCACAAAGAATTAACATCTTTGAGGCGAGACGCAGTGTCGCAGATTTAGGAAGTAATATTCGCGTCAAAATATCAGGTGTCAATCTAGATGCCGGAGGCGAAATTATACCTGGAAGTGACGTGACAATTACACTTCTAGAGGGAGGCTCTGAAATTGGTCACATAATGCTCTCCAGGGCCGAAGACTTCGAGCTGGATGGCTACAGTGTCTGGCAGGTTTATGGAGCTTCAGCTCTAAGCGGTTGGGGCCCATTCCTGTACGATCTAGGAATGGAAGTTTGCGGAACAATAATGTCTGATAGAACTATGGTTTCAGGTGAAGCTTTCAATATCTGGCAGCATTATCAAGATAAACGTGGCGACATTACGCGTGTTCAAATTCCGGCAGGCTCAATCAATATACCGGGCTTAAAGGGGTCTTTTAACACATTTCAGCTTAGAGACACCGGATTTCTTGGGCGATGGCCTCTTGCGGCAGCTTTTCACAGAGCAGATGGTGGGACGCCTATTATTAATCAACTTGAATCTAGCTCTCGGGTTATTTGGGATACCAAAAACTAGCTAAGACTATAATTAGAATTATATGAGTTTTTGTACAGGAGTCGACATGAAAAGAGTCAAAGTGTTAACAGAATCAGAACTTAGAATTTTTATCAGAAAAATGCTAAGAGAAAACATTGTTGAACTAGACCCTGAAGACCCTGAAGACCCTGAAGACTTTGTGTCGAACAATGACGCCGGCTCATATCCAGCAGTTCCTGGTGAGTCCAAATACAGCCACAATGACGCCGGCTCATATCCAGCAGTTCCTGGTAGGTCCAAATACAGCCACAATGACGCCGGCTCATATCCAGCAGTTCCTGGTAGGTCCAAATACAGCCACAATGACGCCGGCTCATATCCAGCAGTTTCTAAAGGAACTATTAAATAAATCAAAATATATTTCTAAATGCTCAAGGCACTAAAAATTGTCTGGAATACTATTAAGGTGAGGCTGTTTTTCTTTCTCGCAGTGATGGCGATTATTCTTTGGGATGCATGAAGTGTATGTCTAGGAAAGAAAAAATAATTCTTTTTGATCTGGACGGCACTCTTACAGAGCCGCGTGGTCCACTTCCAAAGGAGGTCGCGAACTATCTACTTGAGATACTCATCAATACAGATTGGCGCGCCGGAATTGTAACAGGATCTAGCTTAAGCTATCTTCTTGAGCAAATAGGAGACTGGTCATCGTGTTTAGCGTCTGCCGGATTAGAGCTTTACCCATGCAACGGCACAGTTCCAGTTGAGATTCACGGCGATAAGTGGGTTTCAGGCCCAGCAAGGGAAATCAGGTACGTTCTTGGTGCCGACCTCTACAGGTCTATTATAACAATATTGCACGAAGAACAGCTTCGTCTAATGAAAGACAACCCGGATTTACCTCTTACAGGATGCTTCGTTGATTATCGCCAAACGACGATTAATTGGTGCCCAATCGGTAGAGCTGCAAAGATTCTCGATAGAAGCAGCTGGGAAAAAATCGACGGAGAGAGATTAATTCGTCTTATTGAGCTTGACAGGCTTCGCACTCGATTCGAGCAGGTGGCGCCCGGAAGATTGACGGTCGTGCTAGGCGGTGAGACAAGTTTTGACATATACCCGGTCGGCTGGGATAAGACATATGTTCTCAGTGTTGTTCGTGCAAAGGACGTATATTTTATTGGCGACAGGTGTAGAGGCTTCGGTAATGACAGGGCGCTATTTGATGCACTGCAACCGAAAAAAACCTCCTTCGAAACGACAGGACCTGCGGAAACATTAAGACTTATTCAGAAGATCTGTAATATTTAGTTTTAGGAGATTACAATGAATCATTTAAGTCAGCGCAAAGGAATCGACTGGAACGAGGGGCACCCGGATCATGAGGGCGATATGGCAGTTACTCAGCTTCATAGGTTGGCAGAAATGTCTACTCAGCTTCTCGAGATCCTAGGAGAAGACGATGATATTCCAGGATGGATTCAGTATAAGATCTCTAGGTCTTTTGACGATTTAAATTCTGTCTTCGGGTATTTAGAACCAAAATCTCGTATGCTTCATTTGCCAGAAATGAATCCTGTCATGAGTGTTCATGAATCACGTAAATTACGAGCAAGATTGTCTACAATGCTTCGGGAAATTAAAGATGAAAACCGGTGACGAAGTCGAGGAGCCTGAAGCTTCAAGACAAAAATTTTATGTTCAGAGAATGACTGACCGGTGGAGTCGAACTGTAATCGTTGGAATTATGGGAATATTTGGACTTACCATGTTAGGCATTGCCGCAATACTCTTTGACAAAAGCGACGGTGCTACACTAGGCGCTATTGTCGCGGGAGTTACTAGCTGCGTTGGCGCGGTCGCAGGTCGACAGTCGTCAAATACGCGCTCGTAATTAATTTTTCCTGTACATTTAATCGACCGTGATTATGTTCAAATTAACATAATTCAAGAGGAGGTAATATGTCAGTTGTACTTTATTCTGCACCGTGGCAACGAACTGGATTAACAAACAGTGGCTTTTACGAAGATTTTCTTCCGGCGATGGGTCTGTCTGATCTTGCAAAGCTTTTTAAGTCTGAAAGATCTACAGGACAATACATCTTCTCGCCTTCTGGTCGTCATAACGTTCGTACAGAGGAAGACGCTTATGTAGTAACATTCCTTGTTCCAGGACTTAAGAGAGAAAACTTAAATATTCAAGTCGAGGGAAGAGACTTGACAGTTTCGTCAACTGGAGTCGAAACAACAAAAGAGGATAAAACCGCACCAGATTCATCATTTGAGCTCTCATCTTTCACCAAGACACTGACCTTTGGCTCAAATTTTGAGACATCGGACGTAACCGCGTCTGTAGCTGATGGTATCCTCACAGTTCGTCTCCCATTCGAGAAGCGCTCTCTTAAGAAGAGTATTCAGATTGCATAAATTTTAATTAAGACGTGTGCATTAGGCAGAACACAGTTCTGCTTTTTTTTTGCCTACTTAGTGCCGAGGGGGCGATATGACATTTACACCATATATTTTTTACGAGAGCAGAATTCCGGAAATTGTCGAGAAAATTACAGGCATCAATGCCATAGCATGCAGTTTTGGTCCATTTGTCTTTTGCCGACAAAAGAAAGAAGAAGTCTTAAAGTCATTAATAGTTCATGAGACGATTCATTTTAGGCAGCAGTTAGAATTGATTTTTATATTTCAATGGATACTTTACGGACTGTTTCACCTGATCGGGCTTCTCAAAACAAGAGACACTAGATGGGCATATCTTTCCAATCCTTTCGAGCTTGAGGCATACGACAACAGCGATGTCAAAGACTATCTTAAGCATAGAAAACTCTTCTCGTGGGCAAAATATTTAAATTTCACACCTTTCGTGAGAAAAGACTGATGAATATCAATGAAAACAGCCTAAGAAGACTAATAAGATCAATTATATTCGAAGACGTCTCAAATTATCGCGGCGGTGCACATGCAAAATATTTCGCCGGCGGCGATCCTGCTTTTAATATTCCACAGATAGACGGCGTCGATATCGATGTCACAAGAGCGGATAACAATGTCGGCAATCCAAGTTATTCTGTTACAGTTAGAGTTGAAGGTAACGAAAATTTAAATGTCATGCAGGTTTTTAAAGATGAAGAGGAGGCTAAAAAATTTGCAAGAGACAAGGCGGAACAAATTAAACGAGATCTAGAATTTTCAATATCATAAAGTAATGAGTGAAGATCTTGAAGTTCATGAATCGAAGTACGACATTATCATAAGCAATCTTTTCGCAGACCACGACCTCTGCGAGTTAAGCACAGAGGTCGCATGCGACGTCGTCTTCTTTAATAATCCATCATACGTTAAGCGAGCGCTTGTTTCTTCAGATATTACGACTCTAATTTGGGATATCCTGTCGAATGAGGCTTTTGAAAAGCATCCAATTCGTTTACACTTTGCTAACAAAGGTGTGAGATTTGAAAAAAAGTACTGGATTAAGGAAATTGCTGAAAATTTTAAGCTTGTTCCCGGTTCAGGTTTTTACGAGCTCAAGCACGACGAAAAGCGCTCGACATTATTTTTTGAATTTAGCTTCTTTGCAGCCATAGCGCAACTTAGACAGCTGCCCTCGGGCGCGATAGACCCATGGTCCATAATTGTTCGGACTGCTGTCGGGAGTGTCTCTATTGTTTAAATTTTGTTGTTCATTTAACTTCTTTTTTTATATTATTTCCTAAGACGCAAAGAAGAGAGGCGCAATTGAAATACAGGAGCACACAACACTTAAAAAGTCGATTTATATCACCCACAAGATTTAAATCAAATACTGCAGATGATTCACAGCAAGATCAGCATATTGATGAGTCTGCCTTCAAGGAAATTTCCTATATTGCCGGAGAACGCCCGGACCAATCGAAGGGTGTCGAAGTCGACGAGAATCGTGTTCATTTTTACACAGGCGTCAACAACAACAGTGTGTTGGAACTTAATAAAATACTTAGAACGCTAGACATTGAGATGCAGTGTCTCTCTATTAGACTTAAAATTCCTCCTATTCCTATTGAGTTAAGAATCCACTCCGAGGGCGGTGACTTATTTGCAGGTCTTGCAGCTGTCGACGCAATTAGAAATATTAGGACACCGATACACACATATGTAGAAGGCTCTGCGGCATCTGCCGCAACGCTTATGAGTGTTTGTGGTGCAAAAAGATTTATGTACAAACACTCCGTAATGTTAATTCATCAAATTTCTGCACTCATGGTCCATGGAACACATGAGCAGTTTAAGGATGAGATGGCGAATCAGGCGCTCTTCATGAGCAAGATCGAAAATCTCTACCTTGAAAAAACAAAAATGCCAATCGATGAGATTAGAGACATGCTCAAGCACGATCTATGGCTCGATTCTGGTACATGTTTGAGGCTTGGTCTTGTTGACGAAGTAATTTAATCAGGAGAACTACATTTTGAGTGAGTGGAAGTCTTTTTTTCCTTATAGTTCCTGCAGAGAAGACCAGTCGAAGGCAATTCAATTTGCAATCGACGCATTTAACTCAGGAAAGCGATTTGTTGTCGTCGAGGCCGCAACCGGAGTTGGAAAATCTGCGATAGGTTATACAGTTGCAAACTATTTAACAAATGTGACTCCAAATATTGATTCTTTTGAGAATGGTGCGTGGTTTGTAACCACGCAGAAGATCCTTCAAGATCAGTATTTAAAAGACTTTCATGCAAAGGGAATGAGATCCATCAAGAGCTCTTCTAACTACACGTGTAAATTTAAAAAAGTCAATACATGTGCAGATTCTCAGAAAGAGCTTAAGATGGAAGGCAGCGACTCTCCTTTTTACAAGTCCTGCTCCTTTTCCTGCGTTTACAGAAAAGAAAAGGAAGCTTTCCTTAAGGCAGAGACTAGTGTCACAAATTTTCCTTACCTCTTAACTGAAGCAAATTACAACGGAAAAATAAAGCCAAGAAAGCTTCTTATAATCGACGAGGCTCACAATATTGAGACAGAGCTTTCCAAATTTGTTGAAATTAGTGTCGCGGAAAGATTTGCAAAGTCGACACTTAAGCTCGACATGCCTGAGCTTAGGACACAGTTTCAAGCTTATAATTGGATAAAGGACACTTACTTTCCAAAGCTTTCATCGCACAAAAATCACATTGACACAATGCTTGAGAAGAACTCCGGAATTAAGGAAAAATTAAACGACTTCGTCACACTAACACGTCAAATTGAACTCCTGTCAGGACATCATGCTAAAATTTCTCGCTTTCTTGACATTTATGACTCAGAAAATTGGGTTTTTGAGTCAATTGCTGAAGACGGCAAGAAAAGCAAAAAGCTTCAATTTAAGCCTATCGATGTTTCTGTGTACGCAGATGCAATTCTTTTTAGATTAGGCCATCAGGTGCTAATGCTCTCTGCTACAGTTTTGGACAAAGATGGCTTTTGCGAGTCTCTTGGCATCAAAAGCGAGAATTCTGACTATATTTCAATAGCGTCACCTTTTCCTGTCGAAAATAGACCAATATTGTCGTTTCCTATTGGTAAAATGACGCAAGGAGAAATCGATAAGTCTCTGCCTCGTCTAGCAGAAGCTGTTAAAAATATTTTGGAGCAACACAAGGACGAAAAAGGCATCGTTCACTGCCACTCGTATAAAATTACAAACTATCTTAAAACAAATATTCGCTCAAAACGCTTGTTGACACACAATTCAGAGAACAGAGAGGATGTGCTTAATGAGCACTTAAAGTCAGAAAAACCAACAGTTTTGCTTTCGCCCTCGATGACTGAAGGAATTGACCTTGTCGACAATGCCAGTCGATTTCAAGTTATTTGTAAAATTCCTTATCCCTATCTTGGCGATAAGCTTGTCGTTAAAAGAATGAATAGGTGGAAGTGGTGGTACCCTCTTCAGACTGCAAAGACAATTGTTCAGGCAATTGGAAGAAGCATTAGGAATTCTTCCGACCATGCAGTGACCTATATTTTAGATGCAGACTGGCTTTTTTTCTATGGAAAAAATAGAAAATATTTTCCAAATGACTTTGATCAGTGTATTAAGAAGCAGGAGAGACAATAATGAAAATGTGTGAATTTTTAATTGCTGCGTCAACTGCGCTTATAATTACAGGAAACGAAAATTACGGGATCACTGCTTTTGTTCTTTCCATGATTGGGCTTTTTTGTCGTACGTCTATCGAGATGCACTCTAGAAACAAAGACGATGAAAAGAGGATACAGGAGGCTGCCAAAAAGGCCAGCGAAGCTATTTTGACAGAAGCGAAGAATATTATTCAGAAAAATTTAAACACCATTAACATGAACCAAAAGAACTTTAACTGATGAAGAAGCGGCACCTCGAGGTTTATGACTCACTTAAATTTAGGCAGAGTCTAAAGCATTTCAACACCCTTTACTCCAGAACATTTAAAAAACTTCTTCTTTCAAAATTAGCTTTTAATTTTAAGAGTGACCTCGAGACCGCTTCGTCAATAGATTTGCTAAGAGTTCTTAAGTCTCTAGAGTCTAATAAGTCTATTACAAAGTCCATTGCGAACATATACAACAATACATACTACGACGCAGAAAGACGCGTAAGTGGCAGTGGAATTATTGCTATTTCGGCTTTTTTAACACTTCTACCAGAGTTTCTTAAGTTTCGAACCCTATCTTCGCAAGAAGATTTAGACTTTTTAACAAGTAAAATTAATAAAGATGTCAGCATTATTCTAGCATCTTCTCGACGCGCCTCAAGCAGAGAAATTTTGAGATCATTAAGATGCTTGAGGCCCTCAAAAGAAATCGAAGATGTCATAGAAAATGCCCTATCGATTGCAGGTTCAACTGGCAACATTGACATTGAAAAGACAGATGATTTTTTTTCATCGATCGAGAGAAACGACGGTTATAAATTTGATGTTAAGCTTGATTTAAATTTCTTAAGATGCGTTACGCAGAAAGAAATTAATATCTCTTCTCCAAAAGTATTGATCATTGATGGCATAGTTGAGGAACTCAATGAAATTGAAGGAATTTTGCGATTAGCACACAAAGAATCGAGAAGTTTATTAATATTTGCAAGAGGATTTGGCGAAGGCGTCACTTCCTACTTGGGCGCCAATTTTAATGAAAAAATTATTGAGGTTTTGCCTTTTACAGTTAATTTTGATGAATTTGGAGCAAATCAGCTCGTCGATCTAGCAGTTTGTGCAGGATCTGATGTTGTATCTAGCCTCAAGGGCGATACTGCCGGAAGTATTTCTTGGGATATGTTGACAACTTTTGAGTCTGCCTTAATAGAAAAATCATTTATTAAAATTCAAAATGCCGGTGCGCAAAGTCGCTGCGTAAGACAGCGACAAAAATTACTTAATTTGCTGATTGAGTGCGGCAATGAGAATGAGGATGTTAGAGCTCTTAAAACAAAGATTATTAATAGACGAATTAACTCAATGACACCTTCAAATACGTTAGTAAAAATTGGTTCAAGAAGAAAGAGCCTGCAAGGACTCTTTTATGACAGGACTTGCAAATTAATTGAAGTCTACAATGAAATGTCTAGATGGGGAATTATCTCAATAGATGAGCTAGACAACAGATGCAGCATTACAAAAATACTCCAACCGCTTGCCTCGGCTGGACTTGGCACAATTTCTCCAAGAATGCTCGATGCTGGTATAAGGGTTGCAATTTCAAATATTTTCGGTGCGCTATCCGTCGGAGCTTGGATTAAAAATGAAGCAGCGTAAAAATATACCTAGAGGTATTGCAGATTTTGATTGCTGGCACTCGCCGTCGAGAGATGAAAAATTCTCGCTTTCTCACGTCATTGGTGTTATTAGAGACAATGATGACTGCGAAATACATGTTGGGACCGATTCACACACAAAGAGAGGTGACACGAGTAAACATGTTTTCGCGACAGTGGTCTGCATACAGAGGGTTGGATCAGGAGCATTCTACTACTATATGCACGAGGACGTTCCAAATACATTTAACTCTCTTTCAGAGAGAATTTTAGAAGAAGCCTCAAGGTCAATCTCGGTTGTCGAAAAAATTAGGTCTTCGATATTAGGGCGTCGCGTATACTTGCACTCTGATACTAATACCGATGCACTATATCCAACCACAAAACTTACTGACGTTATACACAAGTGGGCAAATTCTATGGGAGCTGAGTTTTTAGCAAAACCTGATGCTTGGGCTAGCACATGCGTCGCGGATATTCACTCTAAGGATGCAAGATGATTTACAATTTAAATTTGATCATTATGTTAAAATGTGAAGGCTAAGGAGTAAAGATGTCTTACGAATCAAATGTTTGTCGCACATTTTTAGATATCAATGAGGTTACAAAAACACAGGTCATTAGCGCGATTCTGTCGCAAAAGGATGCAGATAATCTTTCGACAGCGCAGGTTGAGTCTATTGTAAGGGTCGTTTCACAGGCTTTTGACAACTCAGTGAATGTCGGGTTGGGAGTCATGCAGAGGGCAGCGTCGACCAACGTTGGACAAAATTTAAATGCTACGGAGGTCGAAGGCAAGAAGCAGCCTAAAGCCTCGAAAAGTGAAGCTGCTTAAAAATTTTATCAGCGTCTCATCGTTTAGTGAAATTCTTAGGAATGAAAATATTCTTATTTTTGTAGTACTACTTTTTTTATTTTTCGCAAAATAACATGACAGGTCAACAACATCTAGTACAGTGTCACTGTGTTCTTCCCCAGTACAGAGGAAGAAGAGATCCTGTGTACCACAAGTTTGTTGTCTTTTCAATGATAGACGAGAGTGATACTGTCGTACCAAAGTTTGTTCAGTGCAATAACTGTGGCACAGTTCATAAAGTTTATGACATATGTAAATCAGAAATTATTACAGGCAAAGATGAACTTAAGAATGTTGCCAAGATAGATGATTTTAGGTTTGCTCTTCCAAATGACCTCGTCAATCTTCTGCTCAGTTATTCTTGTGATATTTGCATTTGGGAAAATGTTTTTTTTGCAATTACGAAAGAGCAGTGGGGAGCAAAAATTGTTTTGACGCGTGAAACTGTCAATGATGACACACTTGGCAAAGTTTTGACGATAAAGAATGAAAAGCAATTTCTAGTGGAAGATTACGTTCTAAGTGAAAGTTTAAATTTGTTATGAGAGATGAAAAAGTCACGGAAAATGTTATTGCAAGACAAATTGTCGCAGAAATTCTTGACTTTGGAATTACACAAAATCAGATATTGCAGACAATTTACTTGCTCTCACTAGAGCTTGAAGATAGGGAAAAGTCTGTTTCAATTGCTAAAATTGCAAAGACAGGCTCGGAAAACAATAAAAAACAAACCGGTCTCATACTAGAACCGTAAAACAGGAGAAGCAATATGACAGATAGACTTTTAGAGCTCTGGAATGAAGTTAAGGTTACAGTCGAGAGTCTTGAGCTCGATGTTCAAAAGTCTTCGAGGGGAAATGCATCGGCAGGCGTTAGATCTCGCAAGGGAATGCGTCACCTCAAGACTACAATTAGTGAGTTTGTTAAGGAGTCTGTAAAGGTCCAGAAAGACCTCAAGGAAGGCAGAACAAAGGACTAATAAGTGAGAGACTCACTTGAGCTCGACATTTTTTGCATAATTTTTTTAATGACTGACTTCTCTATTTGACAAACTCTCATGCGTGTTATTTTAAAAATATCACCAATGTCTTGAAGCGTCATTTCACCGTTAGCCGCCGCAATTATTGTGCAATTCTGATTAAGCCTGTGCTCCAGCCAGTACTTACACTGAGTATTTTGGCAGGGAACACAGGCTTTTTTGTATTCACTGAAGCATGTTGTTCCCTCAACGACATTTGAAATATTTTTAGACATACCCTTAACTTTCTTTGTTGAGACATTGCACCTATTAGTTTGTAACATATTTAGTTAATGCTGTATGTATAAGACGTGGAAAGTCCTACAATGCTGAAAAGGAGCCTTGTGAAAAAAATCTTAATTATTGACACCAGCGTTCTTCTCTACGACAAGGAGTCGATAAACTCATTTCCTGATAATGATGTTATTATACCTATGACTGTGCTGGAAGAGCTCGATCGTTTTAAGGATAAGCAGACACTAGTCGGTGAGTCTGCAAGATATGTCAATCGGTACCTGGATGATCTTCGCACACAAGGAAGACTTGATGTTGGCGTCGAAATTACTGGCTCAGGACAGACGATTAAGATTGTTGCATCAGATGATATGTCTTATAGCGAAAAATTAGGTCTAGAGGGAAGCAAAGGTGACAATAAAATCATTGCTGCTGCTCTCGAGATAAAGTCTCGAAATCCTGACAGGATTGTGAAGCTCATCACCAAAGACATCAACATGAGAGTCAAGTGTGATGCTGTAGGATTGCAGGCAGACGATTATTACAGAGACTATATTTCTATCGATCTCGACTCTAGTGATTTTAGCGTTAACAGTTTTGTTGTTAACAATGACGTGCTTGATCAGTTTTACGAAGAAGGGTTTGTAGGCTTCGATGTCTTGTCACGGCTACATGAGACAAAGTGCATTACGAGCCTCTACCCTAACTGCCCAGTAGTACTGGCAGGCGCGTCAGGTGGTTCAGCGATTGCTGTTGTCAAGAAAGACAGGGTTGTTAAGTCCGAAATTAGAGGTAAAATGCCAGCAGCAACAATCAACCCTAGAAACAAGGAACAGAGATTTGCCCTCGATTTCTTGACCGATCCTGAGATTCCACTCGTTTGTGTCACCGGCATCGCAGGCTCTGGAAAGACTTTCATTACACTTATGACAGCATTGAATGCACTCAACAGTAATCTCTATGAGAGAATTATTGTTACAAGATCGGTGCAGCCAGTTGGCAAGGACATTGGATTTCTTCCTGGCGATCTCCAGGAAAAAATGGCTCCCTGGATGGCGCCCCTCGTTGATAATTTCAGACATGCCTTTAAGGATCTGTCGTACTTCAACATGATGATTGAAAAAGGACAGATCGAAATAGCACCGCTCTCGTTCATTCGCGGTAGATCTTTTAATAACTCTTTTGTCATCGTTGATGAAGCACAAAACACGACAATTCATGAGCTTAAGACGATTGTCACCAGAGTCGGAGAGAATACGAAGATTGTCTTGATGGGAGACACCGACCAGGTCGACACTCCTTATATTGACTCCAGATCAAATGGATTGACAATAGCGATTGACAAGCTTAAAAATAGTGAACTCGTAAGTCATATCCACCTGCCGAAGGGTGAAAGATCGAAATTAGCGACGTTCTGTAGTAAAGTTCTGTAATATATAATTATAAAGGCGGTCATATGGCGACAGTTCGTGACAGAAATAGATACACAAAGTCATATTCACCGATAAGAGTCTCTCCAAGTTACTCTTCTGATGTGTGCGGTGAATGTGTCTACTTGGCAACACAGACAGCACACGGATTTCAAAGATTTCAAGTAATCTTTAAAAATTCCGACGGTGAGTGGCAATTGTCTGATGCATCGCTACCTGACCAGTCGGACGTTGATGCAATTGTTGTAGAAGTTGTTAACTCTAACAATTTTAAATACCAGCTGCCATGGACCCTTGTTGAGAGCACACACTTTGTTGGAAAATCACCCGGTGATCTTTACTTTCTTGATCCAGAGACACCTGGCGGAATTACAGACGTTGAGCCAATCGACATTGGACAAGTCACGAAGCCTGTCCTGAAGTTTATTACTTCAAACATCGCTCTATTCCAGGGAATGCGCGGCGTCGAGATCACTGAAGAATCTGTTGGTGGTGCAGCGGGTCCAACAGGACCGACAGGACCGACGGGCACAGCCGGAGCAGCTGGAGAAACAGGACCGACAGGGTCAACAGGACCGACGGGACCGACAGGACCGACGGGCACAGCCGGAGCAGCTGGAGAAACAGGACCGACAGGGTCAACAGGACCGACAGGACCGACAGGACCGACGGGCACAGCCGGAGCAGCTGGAGAAACAGGACCGACAGGGTCAACAGGACCGACAGGCACAGCCGGAGCAGCTGGAGAAACAGGACCGACAGGACCGACAGGACCGACAGGGTCAACAGGGTCAACAGGGCCGACAGGCACAGCCGGAGCAGCTGGAGAAACAGGACCGACAGGGTCAATAGGGTCAACAGGGTCAACAGGGCCGACAGGGTCAACAGGGCCGACAGGGTCAACAGGGCCGACAGGGTCAATAGGGTCAACAGGGCCGACAGGGTCAACAGGGCCGACAGGGTCAACAGGACCGACAGGGTCAACAGGGTCGACAGGACCGACAGGGCCAACAAATTCTATAGATATCCAAACATTTCTTTATAACAGCACAGGAAACACTGGAAGTACTGGGACAGGATTTCATAAAGTCCATACATGGACTAAGCCTTCAAATGCTAGTTTTGTAAATATAACAGTTGTCGGTGCCGGAGGCGGCGGCGGTAGTGGAGCTCTCACTTCAGGCTCAGGAAGTGCCTATGGCGGCGGCGGCGGAGGAGGAGGAGGACTTACATCAATAACAATTCCTGCATCGACGCTTGGTGCAACTGTTAGCGTTGCGGTTGGTGGTGGAGGAAGCGGAGGTGATGCTGTTTCTTCAGTTGGAAATGGAAAAGTCGGTGTTCCTGGCGGTCTTTCACGCTTTGGTCCTGTTTCTTCTCCCTACGCATATGCAGAGGGTGGAGCTGGCGGAGGGGCAGGGACAACAGGCACAACCGCGTCGGCCGCCGCCGGCGGCGATGGACTTTTTCCTGGAAGTGCTGGAGGGTCTGGCGGAGGAACTGGCAGCTCTTTAAATGCTGGGCCTGGAGGCGGCGGCGGTGGAAGCTCAACCTCTGGAGGCACTGCAGGAGCCGCCGGAGGAAAAGGTCCGCTAATGTCTGGCGGCATGCCGGCCGGAGGGGCAGGCGGCAGCTCGTCAGGCGGGAGTGGGTCGAACGGCACAAACGGATCATTCTACATCGGCTCAGCAGGCGGCGGGGGTGGAGGAGGATCCACAAGTAGTTCCGGCGGCGCAGGCGGTAGCGGCGGTGAATACGGCGCCGGCGGCGGAGGCGGCGGAGGCGGCGCCGGCTTCAGCGCTAATAAATCTTCGGGTGCTGGTGGATCTGGCGCCAATGGTTATGTAGTTATTGTAACCTATTAAATATTTTTAAAATTAATTTACGGAGTTCTAATGACATTTCCTACAACAACGGTCGGCGGTATCAAAGGTGATACAGGCCCCACAGGGTCTCTAGGTTCAACTGGACCGACAGGACCTACGGGTCCTCACGGCCCAACGGGACCAACGGGCCCAACGGGCCCAACGGGCTCAACAGGTTCACAAGGAAGTCAAGGTCTTCGAGGCATCACAGGCCCGCGCGGCAACGTAGGCCCTGCGGGACCGACAGGCGTCATGGGGCCGCAAGGCCACCAGGGCTTTAGAGGGCAAACAGGGCCTATGGGCCCGCGCGGCAACACAGGAACGCAGGGCACGACAGGCCAGACAGGTTCCGTAGGCCCAACAGGCCCCCAGGGTTTGACGGGCGCGCAGGGCGACACCGGTCCTGCTGGACCTCAGGGCGACACGGGAGCCCAAGGAATTACAGGCCCTATAGGTTCTCAAGGAGAGGCCGGTGCACCTGGAGACACAGGCCCACAAGGCGAACAGGGAGAACCAGGACCACAAGGCATTCAGGGCGAACCAGGACCACAAGGCGCCCAGGGCGAACCAGGTATTCAGGGACCAGCAGGGGCTACGGGCGCAACAGGCCCTGCGGGCGAAGCCGGTCCTGCCGGAGCTCAAGGAGAACCAGGTGTTCAAGGACCTACTGGCGAACAAGGCCCTGCCGGAGCTCAAGGACCACAGGGCGAACCTGGTGAGGGAGGCGGTGGTAGTGCCAATACCGGTGATATCACTTTTGATGATACTACAATATCAAGTGATGATGACAACTCAATCACTATGGAAGTCAAAGATAGTGATAGTCTTGTCCGAGCAAAACTATTCTTATATCCATCTAATGGTCAAGCAACATTGAGTGCTATAAGCGAAGAGGACAGTGAGTATTTTAGTGATAGTGACTGGAGTTCGGCAACTTGGTCTGGGGCTAATGCTAATTTTACAGGCGCCACAAACCTTATAAATTTCTTTGATAGTTTCTCGGGTACTCTCTCAGCATTTAGTATCAACGGCGGCGATAGATTGCCATTTAATGGATCAGGTTACGGCAGTGGAACTGTAAATATATTCACAACTGTCAGTGCTGATCCTGATCCAACAACGATCACCAGTTTAGAAATTTTCTATACACACGAAAGCGTTATTGATATCAACTACGACGATGAGGAAATATCGATAAGAGGTCGTGGTGAGATGGACATCTCTATAGAAAGTGATGAAGACATTCATATTGAGGCAGGAGACGATTTATATTTAATAAACAATAGCAACACTGAGCCAGTAGCGATCATTACTAACAACCGTGGAAGTTCAAATACATGGAGATTTGAAGCAGACGGTAATCTAACATTACCCGCCGGCGGTGATATCAAAGACAGCAATGGTGATAGTGTATTGGGAGGAGGTGGAACACCGGGACCACAAGGACCACAAGGAGAAACTGGACCTGCTGGCGCTACCGGAGCCACTGGGGCACAAGGACCACAAGGAGAACCAGGTGCCACAGGACCACAAGGAGAAACTGGACCTGCTGGCGCTACCGGAGCCACTGGGGCACAAGGACCACAAGGAGAACCAGGTGCCACAGGACCACAAGGAGAAACTGGACCTGCTGGCGCTACCGGAGCCACTGGGGCACAAGGACCACAAGGAGAACCAGGTGCCACAGGACCACAAGGAGAAACTGGTTCACAAGGACCACAAGGTCCTGCAGGTGCAGGAATCGTAAGTGCTACTAGTGCAGCGAACCTGGCACTGGATACCAGTTTAACCCTTGACAGCTTGGTCATACAAATTCGTGCCCAAAGTATTGGTGTATGGATCCATGCTGCTACTGTCAGCGGAACTGCTACCTTTGCTTATGCTCTAACTTATCAAATGGGTAGTTCAACTACTGATGCATCTGGCCGTTCCGGCACTATGTCAGCAACTACAACTCCTGCCACAATAGGAGACAGTGGTTACTATTTTTCCGCGGCCGGGCAGCAGGCCACAACTATACTCACAGACATTACCAATAGTAAAATGTACCGTATCATCTGGCAGGTTACTACTGGGTCAAGTCCATACGGTAATTATGTGAGTATTGAGCGATTGATTTAATTTGAAAATCAACTCTTTGCTCGAATAAATAGCATTTATTGTTACTGCAAGAGGTCTAGACTGTCAGGACACTGTCTTTGTAGGACGACGATTTAATATAAGATTGCCTTGCTAGTGTATTGCGCCCTATGTGGTTGCTAATTTTATTGCAATCAAGGACGGCCCTACGCTGCCAGAAAAAGATTTTATAAAACCTGATTAAAAAACTTGCTGTATGTACAAAAACGTTTGGCATACAATAATATTGACATTCAATAACTTTCGGAGTGTCAATGTTTACGAGCCCATTTGAGGATGGTGTCAAAAGAGTACCTGAATGTTCACAAATCATCTTTGTCGCCGATCTTTTCGTTGAAGACTATGTGGGAGGCGCTGAATTGACGAGTGAAGCAATAATAAAGTCAAGCCCGCTTCGAACATTTAAAATTAAGTCCAAGGACGTCACATTAGAGACTTTAGAGTCAGGATATGACAAGCACTGGATATTCGGCAATTTTGCAGATCTAGATGCCAACTTAATACCAAGTATTGTTGCGAATTTAAGCTATTCGATACTTGAATACGATTATAAGTACTGCAAGTGGCGCTCTCCTCAAAAACATGAGTTTGCAGAGAACAAACCATGTGATGACGCTTCGTCGACGCAGGGCAAACTAATTTCTGCATTCATGTACGGCGCCAAGAACCTCTGGTGGATGTCAGAGGAACAAATGGATCACTATCACAAGCTCTACCCGTTCTTGGGAGAGAGGCCTAACACAGTTCTTAGCTCTGTCTTTGACGACGCTTTCTTCGTTGAAGTCAAGCGCTTAAGGGCACTAAGTGAAAACAGCACCAGAAAAGGCTGGCTCGTACTAGGCAGTTCTTCTTGGGTCAAGGGTGCCGATGATTCCGAGAAATATTGCAAAGACAACGGCCTCGACTACGAGATTGTCTGGAACTTGCCCTATGCAGATATTCTTAAAAAGCTTTCTGAAGCAGAAGGTCTTGTTTATCTACCAAAGGGCTGGGATACTTGCCCAAGAATGGTTATTGAGGCAAAATTGCTTGGTTGCAAAATTATCATAAATGAAAACGTTCAACATGCAAAAGAGGAGTGGTTTAACACAGAAAACCTTCTAGAGATAGAAGAGTACCTGTATGGCGCAAGGCACCTTTTCTGGACATCGATCAAGAATACCGTTGAGTGGAAGCCAAAGATCAGCGGATATACAACTTCATATAACTACAATAGCAGTAGCTATCCGTGGCGTCAATGCATCCAGTCGCTACTTGGCTTTTGTGACGAGGTCGTCGTCGTCGACGGTGGATCAAATGACGGAACACTTGAGTCACTCAGAGAGTGGACTAAGGCTGAGTCACGACTAAAAGTCTATGAGGTGCCTCGAGACTGGAATGACACTCGCTTCGGTGTCTTTGACGGTATGCAGAAGGCCGAGGCTCGCTCACGATGCACAGGAGACTTTTTGTGGCAACAAGACGCGGATGAAATTGTGCATGAGGACGATTACGAAAAAATCGTTAAGCTTTGCAAAAACTTTCCTGATCTCGTCAATATTGTGGCGTTGCCAGTAATTGAGTACTGGGGAGGACCCGAGAAGGTCAGAGTTGACGTCAATCCCTGGAAGTGGCGACTTAGCAGAAACAATTCCAACATAACACACGGAATTCCAGGCCACCTAAGAAAGTTTGACTCTGATGGCAAACTTTTTGCGGCACCAGGAACAGATGGTTGCGACTATATCTTCAAGGACAGTCTTGAGATTGTCCCGCATGCAAATTTTTACACACAGGAAGTGCACAACTGCAGGGTTGCCGCCTTACAAGGCAACAATGAAGCTCTCCAGGCATATCAAGGATGGTTTGACCACGTCGCCAAAATATACCCATCAGTTCATCACTACTCCTGGTTTGACCTAGAGCGGAAGATAAAGTCATACAGGAATTTTTGGACAAAGTTTTGGCAGAGTCTCTATGATATCGAGCAGAAGGACACCCCTGAGAACAACATGTTCTTTCAGAAGTCCTGGGCAGATGTCACAGATGAAGAAGTCGTTGACATGGCCATGAAGCTCAAGGAGGAGATGGGAGGCTGGATTTTTCATAGACCAGTTGATTTCACCAAACCCACACCCTCAGTTAAATTAGCATGCTCTCAACCGAAGCTAATGTCAGAGGCACTTCTCCCAAGGAATAACTAATTTTATAAAGAAGCCCTCGACAAGGCTATGATTGCTCAAGAAAGAAGACCAAATGTCCAGCGATAATAGCCTAACTGTAATTCAAGACTTTCCAACTAACAAGCCGCACGTCTCGTACTCTGAGGTGAAAATCTGGAAAGAGTGCGCATGGCGCCACAAGCTGACGTATGTAGATGGAATTGAAGGCGCTCCACCGACTCAACACCTGGTTTATGGAACGCTAGTACATGCTTGTGTTGAGCACTTCCTAACCAACAGGAGCCTGGAGGGTCGAATTGAGAAGCTAGAGGAGGAAATGCGTGAAGAGTGGGAGAAACTAGGATTTGACTCTCCAGAATTTATTTCAACGCAGACTGCTCGCGCAAAAGCTCAAGGCTGGAACTACAAGCACAACTTTCTCGATGAGTGGATTAGTTGGGCAAAGACATCAGTTTTGTCAGTCCCTGATTTTCTAGAGAGCACTTTTCCGAGCTGGGAATTAGTGTCTGCTGAGGAACCGTTGTATGAGCCGATTGACGGCAAGGACCTTAAATTTAAGGGTTTTATTGATGCAATCATTAAGGTGCCGGTAAAAAATGGAAAATTTAAATACTGGATTTTAGACTGGAAGACAGCTTCTCCTCGCGGCTGGAGCCTTGAGAAGAAGAGAGACTTCATGATGCATGCGCAGATCGCGCTATATAAGAGCTTCTGGGGACAGAAAAATGGTCTAAATTTTAGAGACATTAAGACAGGTTTTGTTCTACTTAAAAAAGGCCTCATAAAAGAGAAGACATGTCAGCTAGTTGTAGTCTCTACGGGTCCTGCTACACTTGAAAAGTCTAATAAGTTGGTAAGCAGCATGATCTCAACTGTCTCAAAACGACGATATCTTAAGAATAAGAATTCATGCAAGTTTTGTGACTACTATAACACACAGCATTGTTCTTAATTTTTAAGAAAAAGTGATTGCGTAGTGGATAAATAGCAGACTCAGTATGTATAGTATGTATTGTCATACATACACGGAGTCGCCATTGAACAAGAAGAAGATTCTCTTATTGTCCGATCACGCCTTGAGCACGTCTGGCGTTGGTTGTCAATCTAGGTTTTTAATTGACGGTCTTATTAAGACGGGAAAATGGTCATTTAGGCAGCTTGGTGCCGCAGTCAAACACTCTGACTACAAGACAGTTAGAGTCAATGACGACTTTATAATTAAGCCTATCGATGGCTTTGGCGACCCAAAGCTCCTCAGGAGTATTCTTATCACTGAGAAACCTGATGTTCTCATGCTCTTTACTGATCCAAGATTTTTTCATTGGGTCTGGGAGATGGAGGATGAGATTCATCAAGTCTGCCCAATAGCATATTGGCATGTTTGGGACAACCTGCCTGTTCCTAAATTTAATCACGTTCTCTACGAGAGCACAGACCTAATTAATTGCCATTCTCACTTGACATACTCTTTCGTCAAAGATATGTTTCCTGAGAAGGCAAACTTTGTGCCTCACACCTTGCCTAAAGGCCTTTTTAGGCCTTTAGACGAGGCCGAAGTCAAAAAGCAGAAGGTTCAAATTCTTTCGCAGGAAAAAGCCGATAGTTTTGTCGCGCTCTGGATTAATAGAAACGCAAAGAGAAAGCGCCCAAATGACGTTCTTTGGTCCTGGAAGATCTTCATGGACGCGTTAGGTGAGAAGCACGGCAAGAAAGACGCAGTCCTTATTTTGCACACTCAACCTGATGACCAGGAAGGTCCAAACCTTTATGCGACCGCCGAGATGCTCGGGATTGAAGAATCGATTGTCTTCTCTCCTGACAGAATCGATTTTGAAAAGATGAATATTGTGCACAATATTTCAGACTGTGTTCTTAATATTTCTTTTGCAGAGGGTTTTGGTCTTTCGACGCTAGAGGCGATGTCGGCCGGAAAACCTATTATTGCCGCAAAGACAGGCGGTTTAACACGCCAGGTCGTTGACCATCGCGACGGCTCGGAGAACGGTGTTGCTCTTGACATTGATCTTAAGACGTTAGTCGGCTCACAGTCTGTTCCTTACATATTTGAGGATTATGTTTCACCTGAGAGCGTCGCGAACGGTCTTATGAAGCTCTATGAAATGAGCTCGGAGTCTCGAAAGAATCTAGGCGCCAAGGCACGTGCATATGTCGAATCAGAGTTTTCCTATGACAATATGATTAGTCAGTGGGATGAGACTCTCACAGAACTACTTGCAAATTGGAAGAGTCGCTACACTCGCTGGTCGGTTAAGGAGATCTAAAATGAGCAAAAAGAGAGTTTTAATTCGCGCACCTCTTCTAACAATGTCAGGGTACGGTGTCCATGCTCGACAAATTTTTGAGTGGGCAATTGAACGACCAGATTTTGAGGTTTTTGTTCAGCCTCTTCCGTGGGGTCTTACTCCTTGGATTTTAGGTGACAATGAAAAGTCAGGACTTGCTGGCGAAATTGTGCGCCGAAATGTTGACGTGTCATCTCTAAAGCAGAGATTTGACATCACAATTCAGGTACAGCTTCCAAACGAGTGGGACGCTTCACTTGGAAATTTTAACATAGGAATTACTGCTGCAGTCGAAACAGACACATGTAGCAAGGACTGGATTTACGCATGTAACAAAATGTCTGCAGTCATTGTTCCTTCGAAGCACACAAAGAGCGTTCTTACAAACTCAGGCGTCAATCTAGCAGTCCCAATATTTGTCGTTCCTGAGTCATATCATTCGTCGATTGACAGCGATGATCTTCCAAGCGTCGATCTAGACCTCAAGACTGACTTTAATTTTCTCGTTTTTGGGCAGATTACGGGAAACAATCCTGAAAATGATAGAAAAAACCTTTTTTACACAATTAAGTGGATCTGTGAGGAGTTTAGAAATGACGAGAACGTCGGTCTTATCATAAAGACCAATGCCGGGAGATCATCAAAGATTGATAGAGTCATGACTGAAAAAATTCTCAAGAAACTGTTGGCCCAGGTTAGGGGTGACAATCCCTCACCAAGGACGTACCTCCTTCACGGAAACCTCTCAGAAGAAGAGGTAGCATCAGTCTATCGTGACAAAAAGGTCAAGGCGCTGGTCTCACTTACACGCGGCGAGGGCTTTGGACTTCCTCTTCTCGAGGCGGCCGCATCAGGACTTCCAGTAATCGCGACAGGGTGGTCAGGGCACACAGACTTCTTAAGTCATGGCAAGTATATCTCACTGGAGCCACACCTCAAGCCTATTCACAAGACGAGAATTGACAACAAAATTTTTATTGAGGGCGCAAAATGGGCAGAAGTCGATGAAAAGGAGGTAAAACAAAAGCTCCGTAAGTTCTACGAGAGGCCGATCAATCCAAAGCAGTGGGCTACAGAGCTTTCAGAAACTATTAAGAATAAGTACTGCATTAAAAATATTAAGCTTCTTTATGACGAGGCATTTGCGAAATTAGGAGTCACAAATGGCTGAAACAATTGCTATAATACTTTTCAGTGCAGCTTTTTCGTGGTCCCTTTACATGAACTACAAGCTCGGTCGTATTATTCTTAAAATCGAGGATGAAACTGAGAAAGCACTTGATATTCTCGACGAGAGATTTGCGTCCATAAGTAAGATCCTCCAGATACCACTCTACTATGACAGCCCCGAAATTAGAAAGATCCTTGAAGACATCGAAAAGACAAGGTCGGCAATACTTACAATAGCGGCATCGATGGGCGCTGCAATTGATGAAAATGCTGTTGAGTAAGGTTGAACTTGATGCACTACAAAGATGAAAAAAAGAAGATTAAGCGCAAGAAGTCAACTACAAGACAGTATTTTCCTGAGTCGACACAGGAGCAGATAGTTCTCTACCAAAATGAAATTAATATTGAGCGCCGCCGCGAAATCTATGTTCATGGAATTCAACCGTCATTCGACAAGCTAGTTGAGAACCTCATTTTTGTTTACGGCTTCAAGACGCCCTACGACTCTTTTCATACTCTTAAGACGGACTGCATCTCATTTCTTTACGAGTCGATCAACAAGTGGTCTCCAGACAAGGGAACAAAAGCTTTCTCATATTTTAATGTTGTTGCAAAAAATTGGCTGATTATTAGATCACGCCAGGCAATGAAAAGAACGAAGCGTCATGTCAGCATGGACTACCCAACAGACATGACACCGGCGCAATTATTTGCACTCGAAAACTACGACATTATTCAGTCACCCGACGATGTGATGATAGCACAGGATAGAAGCAAGGTCATCGGTGAAATGCTGGTCGAGATGGAGCAGTGCGTCTCGAATGACACAGAGCGTGTTTGTCTCGGCGCAATTCAATCTGTTTTTTCTAATATCGACAATTTAGACTTCCTGAATAAGCGGGCGATTCTTGTCTATATTCGGGACATCTCTGGGTTGACACCAAAGCAGCTCTCTGTGTCGATGTCTTCGATTCGAAAATATTATAAAAAAATGACAGGCAAAGACAGCAAATTCGATCTTTTTTGAGAGGTAAAGATGGCACGTCAAAAAAAAGACAATAATAGCGCTGCGCAGACGCATGTGTTATCGTCAAAAGAGCAAGAGCTTAGAGAGAAAATTGAAAAGTTTTCCAACGTTCTTGACAACATAAAGACGACAGACTCAAAAATTAAGTCTTTGTGGCGAGAGATTTATGAAAATGCTGTCAGTGATAGAGAGAATGCATCACTCATGTTTACAGATGCCTGGCAGAGAATGCAAAGTCAAGGAACTACCGATCATGCGACGATCGGGACAACTGTCTCAAAGTACCTCGAGAGGATGTGCAAGTCAAATGAGCAAATTTTGCGACTTGCAGAATTAATTGCAAAAGTTGAAGAGGAGAACACACAGATTAACTCTGAAGACCTTTTTGCTCAAATCGGTGATCTCACAGAGAGAAAAAGTAAAAAATGAGTGTTTTTAAGCAGATCAATGTTGGGCAAGAGATGCTAAAGCCCACTCTGGGCAGTCACCTAAGAGGCGTCGAAAACAGTGCTCCTACTTCGATCTTCAAGAGGGCGGTTGTGGTCGACGTGATTTGCGATATCTCGAAGGTCGATGCTCAAGAAACTGAAAGATTGACAGGCGAGTCATTTGAGGTTGGGGCTGCATCTGCACCTCGAGGTACTTCTGATAAAGTTGCGGCTGCCGCCGGGTCTAGCAACAAGAAAAAAAGTAGTATTTCTTATAAAGACTTTTTAAGTAACGCTCCCCGAAATTCAATTATTGCAAGAATTGTCTCGATGGGTGAAGACAATACATCAACAGGCAATGTTATTTGTTACCCATTTTTTCCGCCCCACATTTGTTTTCCAATTAAGGCAGGCGAGCAGGTTTGGGTCATGTTTGAGTCTCCTGATCTCTCAAACAAGATAGGATACTGGGTATGTAGAATTTCAGAGCCAGACTTTGTTGATGATGTCAATTACACGCATGCCGACAGAAAATTTCAAGATATTGCACCCAAAAAGTCTTCGGATAAAGTGGCAGGATCTAATTCAGTCGGTATTCCTGGATTTTTCAATGGCGATCCTGACGGCAAGAACGGCGAAACACTTCGGACAAAAAACGACAAAGAAAACCCCTTTGAAGAAATTTATAATGATTCTCTCTCGAATAAGTCTTTTGCGATGGAGCCTGTGCCTCGCTACACTAAGAGGCCTGGTGATCTCATACTGCAGGGGTCGAATAATACACTTGTCTCTTTAGGCCAGGATAGAGGGTGGAGCAAAAGTGAGAGGCCCTCAAAAGAGAGCAATGCGTCTAATGCTAGCGCACCTTCTCTCGCAGGGACAATTGACATCGTTGCAGGCCGAGGAAGATTTCCCGGCAACTCTGTCACAGCTGACACAAATACTGCAGACACGATGCCTAAAGTCACGGTTAACACAAAAGGCTTCTATGAAGTAAATAAAAACCCTGTTGGCCTAGGCGTTCAGGGCATCAAAGACAATAAGAGCGCGAATCCCATAGAAGGTGACCCGGACTTTGTTCACGATGCTAGTCGAATTTATGTTTCGATGAATACATCTGGAGATAAAAGTTTTAGTACCCAAGATTCGATATCGTCCTACATGAAAGAAGACTTTGGAATTCTAGACGTTGATGACATGCCCTATATTATTGCGAAGTCGAATGAAATTCGAATAATCTCAAGACATACACCCGGAGATGATCTTCGTCTTGAGGAGAAAGGCTCCATAAGAATAATTCGAGAAGACGGAGACGGTAAAAAGGTCTGCTCGATCGTAATGACATCAAACGGCGAGATTCTTATTGACGCAGAAAAAATTGTCGTCGGTGATGGTCGAAATGATCAAATTTATCTTGGCAATAGAGCAACTGAATCTGCCGTGCTCGGTGACAAATTAGTGCAACTCTTGACAAATTTTTGCAATGAGGCGCAAGTATCCGTCGGAAGCTTTGGCGACTCGATCAAGGGTTTGCCAGAGGCATGTGCTAATCTAAGATCTCAACTTAACGCAATAAAGAGCAGCGTCACCAAGGTGAAGTAAGATATTGAGTTGAAAATTTTTCACATGTGATATTTAATTTTTGCCTGCCCTGGAGCGACAAAATGACTGATGTTTACAAGAAATATAGCTTTCAATCAATTGGAGAGCTTGACGCAGACATTAGAGAGCGCTCTAATAACGTTGTTCAAGACCCTATCCCTGTTGGCATTAAAACACCCTTAAGACTTTCAGATGGCGATGGTGAATTCTTAAGCATGCACATGAATTTTGACGATGCTTTAGCAGATAATTTTCGCAATATGATTCTTACCAATCACGGGGAGCGGTTAGGTCACTATGATTTTGGTGCAAATCTTAGGGAGCTGGCATTTGAGCTTGGAACCGAGGCGGGTGATACTAGAGCAATTAGAAGAATCTCCGCGACCACAAAGAAGTATATGCCCTTTATCTCGCTTGATTCCTTTGAGCCACTTAGCCTCGGTGCCGAGAACAGCCTTGCTCGGGTTGGTGTTAAAATCACATACACAATACCCAGAATAAGCAATAAGACACGTGCTATCGAAGTAATCATTCACTCGGCAGGTTAAAAATGTCAATCGATATTCAGAAAAAAATAAAAAAAGAAAGAACAAGAAATTTTCTTGCCAGAGACTTCGGAGGTTTCAGGCAGGAGCTTCTTCAGTACGCGAGAACATACTTTCCCAATAAAATTCAAGACTTTTCTGAAGCCTCATTTGGCGGTTTGCTGCTTGACATGGCGGCAATGGTTGGCGACACAATGTCTTTCTACCTAGACCATCAATTTAACGAGCTTAACCCACAGACTGCCGTCGAAAACAACAATATTCTTCGACACCTGCGCAACGCAGGCGTCAAAATAACTGGAGTTGCACCTTCCTCTGTCATCGTCGATTTCTATATCGAAATACCAGCAGACAAAAAAGAGGATGGGACTTTCACAGTTAGAAACTCATGCCTCCCAGTTATTCAGCCAGGGACTGTGCTCGAGAGCGCCACCGGTATCAAATTTAATCTTGTCGAAATGATTGACTTTTCTGAAACAAAATTGAACGGTGATTTTAAGGCACAAGTCGTCTTAGGTGAAGTTACAGAGACAGGCTCTCCCGCCACTTACATCATGATTCTACCTGGCCTTTGTGTGTCAGGTGAGGAGACTGTCGAGACATTCTCATTTGGCACCGACAGTGTACCTTTTAGACGAATAACGCTAGGGACAAGCAACATTACAGACATTGTTGACGTCACGGATTCTGATGGAAACAAATACTATCAAGTTGAATCGCTGTCACAGGATACAGTCTTTAAAGGTGTCCTAAATTTTTCTGAAGACGGTCGCCTAGTTCCCTACAACCTTGAGGTTATTCCCTGCCCCTATAGATTCGTTTCAAATTTTGATCCTATCACAAAATTGACAACATTCGCCTTCGGGCCGGGTGATGCCGAGTCGCTAGACGACGATATCATACCCGATCCTAGTAAGCTCTCACTTGAACTATACGGAAAGACTTCTTTCTCTAGGTTTTCAATTGACCCCAACTCGCTACTTGAGACGCAGACGTTAGGCATCTCTCCTAGGAACACAACCCTTAGAGTGTCTGTCAGGGCAGGCGGTGGGCTCTCACACAATGTCCCTGCTGAGTCGATTCGATTTGTTCGAACTCTTAAGATGGATTTTCGAAAGTCGCCAACGGCATCCGATGCAACCTTTGTGAGGTCCTCCATCGACGTCAAGAATCAATACCCTGCGCGCGGTGGCGATGCCGCCCCAACGCTAGATGATTTGCGCCGCAGAGTTACAGCATCACGCCAGATGCAATCTAGAGTCGTCACAAAACAGGACATGTTGGCAAGAATTTATACTCTTCCTTCTAAGTTTGGACGAGTCTTTAGAGCGGGCATTAGGGAAAATCCCACAAATCCACTTTCATCTCAGATTCATGTAATTTCAAGAGATGAAAATTCGAATCTCGCAATTGCTCCCGACTCACTTAAAATTAACTTGAGTGAATATCTCAATGAGCATCGACTTGTTTCGGATGCTTTTGACGTCCTCGACGCGCAGATTATTAACTTTATTGTCAGGTTTGGAATTGTGACGCAGCCGAATGCGAATAAAGTCTTGGTCGTCGACAATGTTATTAAGCGTCTCTCGAATATTCTCACAATAGATAATTTTCAAATTGATCAGCCAATATTGCTTGATGATATTGTCAACATTATAATCAATACACAGGATGTCATTTCGCTAGTGAGCCTTGACGTATTGCCCATAACAGGTGATCAGCAGGGTAGAATCTACAGCAGTGAGACATTTAATTTTAAGAACTCGACGAGGAATAGAGCAATTATTGGTCCGCCTGGCTCAATTTTTGAACTAAAATTTCCAAAATTTGATATTATTGGCAACGCAACATGATGATCTGGAGACTGTAAATGTATCTAATACTGACAGCAAGCAAAGATGCTTATATTACCAATAAGATCATCAATTCAAACTTTCGCGCGACTGATGCGAACACAGGCAGAGCTGGAACAATTGATCTTTTTAAGCTTTACGACGAAACGAAGATCGAAGGCGAAGAGAGTCCCATTGTTGAGCTCTCTCGCGCTCTAGTAAAGTTTGACTTGAGCCCGCTGTATTCACTCACGGGCTCTCACATGAGTCTCGATAATTTTAAGTGTTTCCTCTGTCTTAGCTCAATTGATACAGGGCATTTTACTCCCACAGACTTTAGACTAGAAGTAAATCCGCTGGCGCGAGACTGGAACGAAGGAAT
>Ga0194129_10001584_pt1 | contig 36977 bp, 38 predicted proteins | sample TA2KigCa35mmetaG_FD_150862 | JGI IMG/M metagenome (GOLD analysis project Ga0194129, IMG submission 150862) | Freshwater microbial communities from Lake Tanganyika, Tanzania - TA2015038 Kigoma Deep Cast 35m | ecosystem: Environmental > Aquatic > Freshwater > Lake | place: Tanzania: Lake...
AGGTGGGCTGGGCTCGGTTCCCCTAGCCCCTAGGGGTGGCCGGTGGCTGGTGGCCAGCGGGTCCATTGGCCCCACCGCTACCAACGGGTGTGCTCGGTGGGCTTGGGACTCCCATTACCGTGGAGCTGCCGGCGTCGACGACGGCCGGAAGACCCGCTGCAGCCAAGGCGTCGGTTGCAGCCTCGGGGACCGGCAACGCTTCGGGCGTAGCTGCTGGGGCCAGCGAGTCTCCATTGCCCAGCAACAGGTCGGAAAACGGCTGTGTCAGCGTGAGCCCGGTTTGGGCGTACAGCACCTGTGCGGTGTCGTCGAGTGTCATTCGGGCCCGCTCGGTTTCATAAATGTCAGCCTTGGTCGAGTCGATGCCTGCCCGGTATAGCGCGTTGGCATGGTTCAGTGGTATCCACGATTGCACCGTCCCACGGGGCGAGGCCAGAGTTTTGACTGCAGTAGGCTGTACCGCGGAGCCGCGTCGGGCGTCGGACTGGCCTGAGCGAAAGAGGTTTTCAATATGCTGGGACAGCACGCTTTCGTAGGTGACGCGCAAGGCGACCAAGTCTGCATCGGCCAGGGGTGTGATGCCCTTTTTACCCGACATGGCATCCCACAGCCGCTTGCCGGTCAAACCGCGCCAGGTGTTGTCATCGCCTGCGCCCGCCGCCGACCCCCCCGTGGGCAGGCCCGACCCAGTGCGGCGCTCGAGCTCATTGACGCGGTCGTTGAGGTATATCACGACCACCAGCAGCGCCAACACCGCGGCTGCCACAACGGTGAGGAAGGTGATCATCAACTGCCGGCTGCCCCGGGCTTGGATTTCCCGTAATCCTCAGAGTCGCTGTCTGCGCCGGGTGCCGCAATGCCCCCTCCGGGCGGAATATTCACCGTTTCGCCGGCTGCTTCTAACTCGTCACGAAGAAACTGAAGCGCCTTGAAGGGCGCATCAAGCTTCAGGTCCTTCTGGCAGATTTCGTCCGCAATACGCTGGACCATAGCGATGGACTGCTGAGCGTCGATTTTGACCGTCTGGTAATTCGCGCCGATGTTGAACACCTCATCTGTGAGGTCTTCCGGTATCCAGGTGTAGGCGTGGTGGTCAGCGCCCTGCGTCTTGACGAGGTGGAAATAGCTCGGTGTTGGGGGCGCAGGCTTTTCCTGGCCATTGGCAATGGCCATCATGCACACCTCTTGCCAGGTGCCGGTGCGCTCAGCGCCCTCGATGAAAACGCTGTCCAGATGCGCCTTGGCCAACAGCGCGATGCGCACGCGCATACTGGCCGTTTCTCGGCTTGTGGACTTCAGGGCAGAGGCTTTCTCATAGAGGGCCTTGGCCTGCGCCTTGAGCTGCTCGGGGGTCTCTTTCTGGAAAAAACTGAACATAGGGCATGCGGAGGCCGAAATCGCACAAAGCCCGGTTCATCTCCCGCCCGGACCCACCTTTAAATCGGAGCGCAACTTTTTCACCACGGAGGATAGCAGCTGGCTCACACGGGACTCGCTCACCCCCAAAACAGCGGCTATCTCCTTGAGGTTGAGCTCTTCCACGTAATAGAGGCTAATTATCAATCGTTCTCGCTCGGGTAGCGAATCTATCGCTGCCGAGACCGCGTCAATGAACTGGGATTCCTCCACCGCCTCGTCAGGCCGCTGCATGGCGGTGTCGGGCATGGCCAGGACTTCCTCGGTCATGTCCTCAATGGAATGGGTCTCAAACAGCCGGGCCTGACTCCGCTCCTTGTGGTACTCCTCAATCGACAGCCCCATGTGCTCGGCCAGCTCCCGGTCGTTGGGGCGACGGCCCAGCCGGTTGGCCAAGGCCTGGGTGGCTTCGGATTGCTGGCGGTTGAAGGCCACGGCCGAGCGGGGCAGGGCGGACAGCCGCCGAACCTCATCGAGCATGGCGCCCCGAACCCGGGCATGGGCAAAGTTATCAAATTCCACACCTTTGGTCGGGTCGTAGGTGTTGGTCGCTTCCAACAAACCCATCATGCCCACTTGGATGAGCTCGTCGACGTCAATGACCGGGGGGATGCGGGTCTTCAGATGCAGGGCAACCCGGCGGACCATACCCTGGTTGGCCAGAACCAAGGCGTCACGATTCTGCAGGGACATGGCGGCTGCAGTCGCCCCGTAAAGTTCGATGGCTGCATTCATGGGCTCACCTCTGAGCGGTGCCGGCGGCGGCTGTGAACCCCCGCGCCCGGCGGTTCATGAAAAACCGGCGTACGGCCACACCCTGGGGCGCAGGCCACTCGGTGATGGCGTGTGCCAGGCGGCGGTAGTCTCGTGCTGCGGCACTGCCCGGCGCGAACTCCACCACCGGCTGGTACTTGCGGTGGGCATCGAGCACCAGTTCGTCGGCCTCGATCGACCCCAGATAAGGCAATTCAAGCCCAATGAAGCGCCTGCACACGTCGGCCAAGCGCTGGTGCAGTTGCTGCCCATGGGCCTCGCTTTGCACTTGGTTGCACACCAGATAAATTTCCTGCAGCCCTTGGTCTTGGTGCATGACCTTGATGATTCCGTATGCGTCAGCAATCGAGGAAGGGTCGTCCTTGACCACCACCATGCGTCTGGTACATGCCCCCATGAAGGACAGTACGCCCGGCGAGATGCCCGCTGCCACGTCGACCACCAGGCAGTCTGGGGCAGTCTCGATCTGCTCAAATGTGTGGATCAAGGCCTCGGTCTGGTCGACACTCAACGCAGCCATGCTGCGCACTCCCGAGGCGCCGGGAATCAGCTGCAGACCAGGGCGAACCGGCACCATGATCTCGGCCAAGCGCTTTTGGCCTGCAGTGACATGGCTGAGATTGAACTCGGCCCGTACGCCCAGGGCCAACTGGGCGTTAGCCAAGCCGAGGTCGGCATCCAGTAGCAAAACCTGCCAGCCCATTTGGCAAAGCGCCACCGACAGGTTGGTGGACACCGTGGTCTTGCCCACGCCGCCCTTTCCGCTGGCCACGCCGAAAACTTCCACCGGCTTGGAGCCGGCTGCATCAGGCATGTGAAGCTCCCTGCTTGCTGCGCGGCACCTTGCGTTTGGTCAGCGAGGTCGGGGATGGGTTACGGGCCACCGCCCCTTTGGCCGGGCCTTTGGCGGGCGACCCCTTGGTGGTGGTGCTGCGGCCACTGCGGCCCGCTTGTCGGGGCGGCACCGTTGTGGTGATGCGGTCGATGGTGGGAATGTCCAGGCAGGAGCTGGTGTCGTGCCCGTCAACACCAAGGCGTTCGGCTCCTGCGCCCAACATGTGAGCCACTGTTCCCATGCCATGCTTCAGCAGGGCATTCGCATCGTAGGGTAGGCGCAGCTGAGTCAGCCCGCTGCCGTCACTGGCCATTGTTGGACAAAGCTGGTGTTCACAGCAGGCTTGCAGCAGCGGCCAGGGTTGGGCTGATTCATCCAGCCGAGTGACCAGCACATCGGTCCAGCTGGGAGCCTGTTCGCCCACCCAGCGGCGCAAGGTGGCGGCATTGGCGTCGGCTGGCATGACCAGGTGATGGCTGGCCTGTAGGCCCCGAATGGCCGCATTCAGAATATCGGGCTGGCTGAGTCCGCTGTCCACAATGACCAGGCTGCCACGGTGCTCCTGCAGCAGCAAGTCCAGTGTGGCGGAGTCTGCAGCCCGAAACGCACTGACGCCGATGCGGGATGCCCACAGTTGAAGCTGGCCCCAGGCCCCGGTACGGTTGTCGTTCCAGCTGATCAGGACCACCTTGTCCACACCCAAACGCTTGGAGGCCTCGTGGGCTAGCCGAGCTGCCATCGAGGTCTTGCCACCGCCGCCAGGCCCGCTGAGCAGGTGAACTCCGCCCGTCCAAGCCGGACCGGACGATCGGCGACCGCGCTGGGCCTTCAGGCTCGGCAGGTTTTCCGCCATCTGTGCTTCGATGGCCGCTAAGGCTTGTTTGTCATCGAAGTCGTTGGATAAGCCGGACATCAAAAGCGCCCGCAGCGTGGTGGACACACCCACATCGGCCAGCGCCTCGTTCCAGCGGTGCGCGGGGCCCTGGGCAGCCCAGGCCTGTAATTGTTGACCCATGCGCATTTCCTTGCGCAGTTGAGCGATCTCCTGGCGAATCAGGTCGGTCAAGGTATGGGCCCTGTCGGTGTTGACAGTTGCCGCTGACGTCGGCTGATAGGCGGCGTCCAACTCGGCGTGCTCCTCTTGCGTTGCAACCCGCAGTTCGCTGGCGGAGGTGCTTGCTGGGGCCAGGGATGTCAGCACGTTGCACGCCGTGAGATGGGCCAAGGGCATAGCGGCTGGCGGCATCCCTGCTTGGCTGCTGAGGCTGAAACGGTGCCCGTAGCGCATGCTTTGCTGCAGAACCGGGTGCGGGCCCTTTGCGGTGGGGGCGGCGGCCTTCATAGACATGGAAGCGGGCCGCAGGGGTTCGGTTTGTCCCAGGGATTGGGCCGCAGCCCGTTGGGCCGCCTGCATTAGGGCCATCTGGGCTGGTACGAACGCTTGCAATCCGGCGAGGGCTTGGCCGGCTTCAGGCTCGGTGCCCCGCGGTTCCCCGTCGGCGTTGGGCGACTGCAGCTGCTGGCGCAGGGCAGACTCAAAGGGTTCGCCGCCGCCGTGGGGCATCACCGGCGGGGGCATTTTTTCGGGTTCAACATCCACTGCCACGATCAGCTCGGTCATGCCGTTGACACGGTTGTTGGAGACCACCAGCACGTCACGGCCATATTTGGCGATGGCCTGTTCATTGGCGCTGCGGGAGTCCTTGGCCAGAATGCGTTGGAGTTTCATGGTGGGCTTCTCCTGTCCAGGCGGTGAGATCGGTTCAAGCGGAGACGTCCGCGGTCACGGTGTAGATCACCTTGACGGCTTGGTCTTCCGGTATTTCGCTGTAAGACAGCACGGTGAGGTCGTTGATGCGGTGACGCACCATGCGGGCCAGCCAGGGGCGCACGCCGGGTGAAACCACCAGCACGGCGGGGTGTCCTTGTTCTTCGACCGATTGTGCGCCGTCGCGTAAGGCACGGAACAGGCGGTCGGCCAAGCCGGGTTCGAGCATGAGGCCTTGACCGGGCTGGCTGTGCTGCGACACGTTGTGCAGCATCTGTTCGAGTGCAGGGTCCAAGGTCATCGCCGACAGCGTGTCTTGAGGGTCGATCAGGGTCTGCATGATCATGCGGCCGATTTTGGGCCGTACCTGCGCGGCCAGCTGTTCGGGTTCCTGGGTGCGACCGCTGGCCTCGGTTAGCGCTTCAGCAATGCTGCGCATGTCGCGGATCGATACCGATTCACTCAACAACTGTTGCAAGGTGCGGGTGATGATGCCCAGCGAAAGTTTGGCGGGGGTGAGGTCTTCAACCAGTTTGGGCGCACGCGCGGCAAGCTTATCCAGCAGTTGCTGGACCTCGTCGTGGCTCAGCAGATCAGCAGCGTTTTCGCGCAGCACCTTGTTCAGGTGGGTAGCGATAGCGGTTGCCGGATCGACCACGGTGTAGCCCATGGAGCGCGCGTATTCGCGCTGCGCAGGGTCGATCCACACGGCATCCAAACCGAATGCAGGCTCTTTGGTGGCTTCGCCGTCGACTTGTCCGTAGATGCGGCCGGGGTTGATCGCCAACTCCTTGCCCATCTTGACCTCGGCGCGGCCGCGGACCACACCGTTGAGAACGATCTGATAGCTGTCGGGTTCCAGGCTCAAGGCATCACGGATGCGCACCGGTTGCACCAAGAAGCCAAGCTCGGCCGACAGTTTCTTGCGCACGCCCTTGACCCGCTGCATCAGTTGACCACCGGTTTCGGCGTTCACCAGCGGCAGCAGGCCATAGCCGATCTCCAGGCCGATGAGGTCCACCTGGTCCAGGTCGTTCCAGTCCAATTCCTTGGGGCCGTCAACGACGGGTTTGGCAGCCTCAGCTGCGCTGGCTTCATCTTGCGCTCGACCCCGCAGGGCCAGCCACGCCACCCCGGCCGTGCCGGCTGCCAGCACAAAGAAGACCAGATGGGGCATGCCGGGCACCAAGCCCAACATGAACACAATTGCAGCTGACACAAACAAGGCATAGGGGTTGTTAAGCTGGTTGACGGCTTGCTCGGTCATCGTTTCGCTGGTGGTCACGCGGGTGACGATGATGGCAGTAGCCAGGGACAGGAAGAGAGCGGGGATCTGGGCGGCCAGACCATCGCCGATCGTCAATAGGGTGTAGATGCGGCCTGCATCAGCCGGTGACAGGTTGTGCTGCACGATACCGATGGCTAGGCCGCCGACGATGTTGATCAGCAGGATCAACAGGCCGGCGATCGCGTCTCCGCTGACGAACTTGGATGCACCGTCCATCGAACCGAAAAAGTCGGCCTCTTGTCCAAGTTCCTCGCGCCGCTTGTTGGCGGTTGTCTTGTCGATGATGCCGGCATTCAGGTCGGCATCAATGGCCATCTGTTTACCAGGCATGGCGTCCAAGGTAAAGCGTGCATTGACCTCGGAGACGCGGCCGGCACCCTTGGTGATCACCACAAAGTTGATGATCATTAGGATGATGAAGACGATGAAGCCCACCACGTAGTTTCCAGCGATGACGAACTCGCCGAATGCCGCGATCACCTTTCCGGCAGCCTCCTGTCCTTCATGGCCACTGACCAGGATCACCCGGGTCGAGGCTACGTTTAGCGCCAGGCGCAACATGGTGGCCAAGAGCAGCAGCGAGGGAAAGACCGAAAACTCGAGTGGCTTGCGGGTGCTGATGGCAATGAGAATGATCGCCAAGGAGCTGATGATGTTGAAGGTGAACAACACATCCAGCAACCAAGCGGGCAGGGGCAGCACCAGCATCGCCATGATGACGAACACCAGCAAGGGGATCCCCAGCCCCGAGGTATCAAAACGGCTCAGAGACTGTCGGAGGGACGACAGGGTGAGGGTGGACATACCCGTGTCAAGCAAGCGGCGTGCCATAGGCGGCAGGCTGGCGCCGCCGGCCACCTGCTCGTTGGCGTGATCGGCAAAGCTTGTCCGGTCACGAATCTTGCTAAACATCGGGGGTCTGCCGCCGGGCCAGTGCTCGAGTGGTGGGTTTTGATTCACCTGCAAGGTCTATTGCCCCATGAACCCTGTTCCTGACACCGCGTTGACCCCTCTATCCGGTGCCATGCCCGCAGGCGGCTTGGTTGCGGCGGTTTCAGCTGTTGAAGGGGCTGAGTCAGCCATGCGAACCGGTGAACAGCCAGCCCCACCCTCGGGGGGGTTCGCGGCGGTGTTGGGACAGGTGCGGAAGGCGGGTGTCGCATCCGTGGCCACCAGGACACTTGGTTCGCCCGAAGCGATAGAACCCCCCGCGGCCTTGGCTGCACAGGGCCTGGTCGAGCGGCAAGAAATTGCCGCTGGGCTGTCCCTCCAGTGGGCCGCCTTGCTGCGGGATGGGCTGAGTGATGCCGGCGCGGAAGGAATCCCCACCCATTCGATGCCCCTGGCGGAGTCCCCTGGGGCTGACGTAGCGCCGGGGCAGGTGCGAATACCGGATCATGATCTACCGGTTGCAGAAGGTGCCGAGCAGCGCGCTGCAGCTGAGGTGCGAATACCGGATCATGATCTACCGGTTGCAGAAGGTGCCGAGCAGCGCACTGCAGCTGCGGTGCGAATACCGGATCATGATCTACGGGTTGCAGAAGGTGCCGAGCAGCGCACTGCAGCTGCGGTGCGAATACCGGATCATGATCTACCGGTTGCAGAAGGTGCCGAGCAGCGCGCTGCAGCCCGTCATGAGGGTCTGATAAGTGCTGGACGGACAGCTTCTGAATTGGAGAACCGGTCGGCTGTGCAGGCCTTGGCAGCACGGGAGATTGGGGGCCGCCAGGCCTCCCGCCCTGTAGACGTGACATCAGCCCCTGGCGGCCGGACTCAAGAACAGCCCGCCTACGCGGAGGCCGCGCTGCTGGCCGTGCCAGCCCTGGTGGCTTGGCAGCTTAGCCCACAACTGGCTGTGATCACGGCGGGCCAACCAGCGGCCAGCGACGAGAGTTTGCGCGCCTTTGCTGCCGCGCAAGGATTTGATGCCCATGCCCTGCGCCGGATGTTCGGCGCCGACCCCGCTGAGCCGGCCATTACACACGGCAGCCAAGGCGCAGAGATGGTGCCGGAGTCCATGACAACGGCGCTGGCGTCTGATGCCCGGATGCCTGGGTTACCAGGACGGTTTGCCTACAGCATGAACCCTGCGGGCGTAAAGCCCGCGGTATCGGGTGCACCGATCCAGGGTAGCGGCGTGAAGGGTGCGCCCGTTTCTGGCCTTTCGCTGCCTTCGTCACCGTTGGCGGGTGCGGTCGTGGTTGAAGGCTCTGCCCAGGCGCAAGGAACTGAAGGCCTTTCAGCCCGTGTGCTGAGGGTTGGTGGCGATGCTCAATACAGCCCAAGCGGTAAGCCGATCGCACAGCATGTGCAATCTGCTGCTGCAAAAACAGCCTCACCCTCGGCCGAAGCGCTTCAAGCCTTCAGCGAAGATGGGGGGCGGGTTGAGGCTATCCGCAGCGCCATGGGTGCTGCGGGCTCTACAGCCAACGCCGTTCGTGCGGCGTCTGTTGGCAGTGCGGCAACCGCTGGAGCGCCCACGGTGGCTGCAGCGTGGTGGGCCCTGCAGGCGCAGCTTGCCTCGGCTTCCCTGGTCGGCCCCCGAGACCCTCGCACGCTGGGGGCTGCGGCGGCGCTGAGCACCGCTGCGGTCCCCGCGCGTGACGGGTTACCGGGCCCAGCACAGGATCTCTCTGGGGCTTTGCCGCCCGGCGCCTTGCCCTTGGTGGACTCGTCAACGCCGACTCAGAAGTCAGACCCCGTCCTTAGGCAGGTGGACGCGCAGCCCTTGGACCTGCGCGAGCACCTGGAGCAGGGCCATGAAGCCTTGAGCAAGCGCCTGGTCGAAGCCTTGGCCACGCGCCTGTTGGCCCAGATTGACAAAGGTGAGTGGAAGATTCGTCTAACTGTCGCGCCACAGCACCTGGGGCCGATTGACATCGATCTGCAGATGCGCGGACAACGCCTGGAGGCCCAATTCCAGGTGGCCCATGGCGCCACACAGGCTTTGATACAGGACAGCTTACCGAGGCTTCGAGAGGCTGTCGGTGCTTCAGGCATGGACCTTGCTTCTGTCTGGGTGTCTGGGGGTTGGAGCGGCCGCGATCGCGGAAATCCGACACCTGGGCAGCCGGATAATCCAACGGCATTGGCCTTGAACGAAGAGGTCGGTGACGAGCAAACGGTCGGTGCGACGACCCAGGTCGAGTCAGATCGAACGGGGCGGAGCGCTCGACCGGGAGCGGTGGATATCCTGATCTAGTCCACCTGATGAGGTCCCCACATGGCCACCGCCGAAGAGACTGAAGTCGAAGAGAAGCCCAAGAAACCGATCCTCAAGATTTTGCTGCTGGTGCTGGTAGTGCTGCTGCTGATCGGCGGCACCGTGGGTGCCACACTGTTCTTCAGTGGCTTTTTCAGCAAGAAGGCCGTGGCTTCGGCCGAGCAAGAACTCGAAGGCGCTGAAGCCGCCGCCAAAGAAGGTGATGCAGCGGCCGGCAAAGACGGCAAAGCCGCCCAGGATGCCAAGGCCGCCAAGCCAGATCGTGTGAAGAAAAACACGCCTGAACTGGTTCGCTTCGAGTACACCTACAAGCAGATGGAAAAGGAACTGCTGAGCAATCTGACGGGAACCCGAAAGGTCATGCAGATCCAGATTGCTTTCATGACCAGCTACGACGAGCGGGTCTTCCAAAACGTCGAGAAGCACGAGTTCGCAGTTCGCGGCGCGCTGCTGGATGTGATGCGCCAATACACCGAAGCTGATGTCAACCGGCCCGAGTTCCGCAAGGAGCTGGCTGAGAAGCTCAAGGATGAAGCCAACCGCGTGTTGACGCAGTACGAGGACTTTGGCGGCATTGACGCCGTCCACTTTACGAGCTTCATCGTGCAGTGAGGGCGAGCATGAGCGCTCCCAGCGGTAATTTGTTAAGCGAAGCTGAACTTGAGGCGCTGGCTGAAGGCGTGGCCGACGGCTCGGTTGCGGTTGACACCGGTTTCAACACCAGCGCTCGGGTGCGCAAGCATGACCTGGCCAGCGAGGACAGCAGCCTCGGGGTGAACCTCGCGTCGATCGACATGATCAACGAGCGGTTCATCCGGCTATTTCGCCTGGGCATGCTCGAGGTGCTGCGCACCAGTCCGCGGATAAACCCTACGCACGCGCGCATTCTGAAGTTCGGAACCTATCTGCAAGACCTCGTGCCACCGCTGTCGGTTAACGTGGTCCGGGTCAAAGCTCTGCGGGGCTATTCCACTGTGGTGATTGAGCCGGGCATGATTTTCTCTTCGCTCGACAGCTTCTTCGGCGGATTCGGTAAAACGGTGGTGCAGTTACCCCCTGGACGCCTGTTCACCCCCACTGAAAGCCGAATCATCAGGCTGATCCTGGACATCCTCTTCCGCTCGCTGCGTGAAGCGTGGTCGCCGCTGATGCCCATGGAATTTGAGGTGGTCAGCTCGGAAATCAACCCGCAGTTCGCACAAATCGCCGATGAATCAGATCTGGTGGTACTCAACCGTTTTGAGGCCGAAGGCAGCGAACACAAGAGCTTCATTGATGTGGTCTACCCGTATGCGTCCCTGAAGCCCGTGCGCGAACTCTTGCGCAGCCGGGTACAGAGCGGTGACGGTAATGAAGAGTCAGACAAGAGTTGGCGCGAAGAGCTCAAGGATGCCCTGGGAGATTCGAAAGTGGAGATTCGCGCCACGATGGGCAAGCTTGAATTCAGCCTGCAGCAGCTTGAAAGCCTGACCCCTGGGGAAACCTTCTTCTTCCGAAAACCCGATATGGCCACCGTGACGGTCAACAAGGTACCTGCCTACCACGCCACCGTGGGTGCTTTGGGTACCCAAACCGCGGTGCAGATACGCCGCGCACTCAGGCCCGGTCAGATCTGATCGTCGCCAGCGCCCACACCTTTCTTACCGACAGGAGCTGCAATGAGTACCACTGATATCGACGCGGCGGCTGAACAAAGCCCCGAGGAACTGCGCCAAATCAACCGCGAAATGATCCAAAACGTAGCGGTTACGGTGGCCATTGAAGTGGGGCGCGCACAGATCAAGATCAAGGACTTGCTGCGCCTGACCCAAGGCAGCGTGGTCGAACTCGACCGCTTGGCCGGTGAGCCACTAGATTTGTTGATCAACGAGACCGTCATTGCGCAGGGTGAAATTGTCTTGGTGGGTGAGCGCTACGGCGTGCGCCTGACCCGCGTGGCACCGGCGGCTGAACGCATGAAGGGGCTCTGAAGACCATGAACGCCGCGCCGACCGTTGCATCACTGGATTGGGTGGCCCTTGCGGGCAACTTTGTGCTGGTGATCGTGCTGCTGGTGGCGTTGCTTTGGCTGCTACGCCGCATGCAGGGTATCAAGGGTTTGCAAGGCCTTCGCCCTGTGGCCCGGCGCTTGAGTGTGGTCGAGGTACTGACGGTGGGGTCGCGCCAGAAGTTGGCCCTGTTACGCCTGGATGACCGGGAGATCTTGGTCGGTATCGCCCCCGATGGCTTTACCTTGTTTGACCGGCTTACCCCGGGCACGGGCGCCGCATCGGCCTCAGCGGGTTCGACCCTTGGCAGCGGGGTGACTGCAACTGGCACGCGGGAGCACCTGCTGTGACGCTGGCTGATCGACTCCTGCGTTGGCTGCCACGCGTCCTCACCGCCTTGGTGTGTATCGTCCCTTTGATGGCTGTAGCCCAACAAGGCATCCCCATGGTCAATGTGAAGGCCACCACTGGGGGAACCCAGTACAGCCTGACGCTGCAGCTCTTAGCCTTGATGACGGCCCTGACGTTGTTGCCGTCTTTGTTGCTGATGATGACCTCTTTTGTGCGCATCATCGTGGTGCTGTCGCTGCTGCGCCAAGCCCTTGGTACGGGTCAAACACCGCCTAATACGGTTTTGGTCGGTCTGGCCCTGTTCCTGTCGCTGTTCATCATGTCGCCGGTGCTGACCTCGGTGTACCGAGACGCCGCCGTACCCTATATGGATAACAAGGTCAGTGCTCAGCAAGCCTTGTCTGCTGCTGAAAAACCCATCCGTGCCTTCATGCTGGCGCAGACCCGCGAAGACGACCTGGCTGCGTTCATGGAAATCTCCCGTAAACGAGAGGTTGCGTCCCCGTCCGAAGTGCCGTTCACCAGTTTGGTGCCAGCCTTCATCATCTCGGAGCTCAAGAGCGCTTTCACCATCGGCTTTTTGATTTATATCCCCTTTGTGGTGATCGATCTGATCGTTTCCAGCGTACTCATGTCCATGGGCATGATGATGCTTTCGCCCATGATGATTTCAATGCCTTTCAAGCTGATGTTGTTTGTTCTGGTGGACGGGTGGGGATTGATCATGGGCTCCTTGGCCGCCAGCTTTGTAATGTCTTGACATTGTTGCCAACCGCGAAATACGTGGACTTCGCTCGTGGACACTATCACCGTCATTGAACTGGCCCGCTACGCGCTGTGGATCACGGTGCTGGTTTCTGCGCCGCTACTGGTCGTGGCGTTGGTGGTGGGTGTGACGGTCGGTATTTTTCAGGCAGCCACCTCCATTAATGAAATGACCTTGAGCTTCATTCCAAAGGTGGTGGCAATGGCTGCTTCCCTAGCGGTGGTGGGATCCTGGCAGATAGCCACCCTGGTGGACTATTTCCGTAACATCTTTGCGCGCATCCCCGGCCTCTTCCAATGAGGCCAAGCACGCGTCTGACAAGCGGTACATCGTGATATGGACCTTCTGGCGGCAGACATTGTTGACCGGTTCTACACCTTCATGTGGCCGATGCTGCGCATCTCGGCCCTGTTGCTGACCGCACCTTTGTTTTCCATTGCATCCGTGCCGCGGCGCATACGCGTGTTGGCGGCCCTGGCCCTCACCTGGTTTATTTACCCCTTGGTCGAGTGGCCGGTGATTGACCCCATGTCGGCGCCCGGACTGGTGGAGATCGTGAACCAGATTTTTATCGGCTGCCTGATGGGCTTGACCCTCCAGGTGGTGGTAGCTGCCGTTGTGACAGCGGGGCAGGCACTGTCCAACGCCATCGGCCTGTCCATGGCCACACTGATCGATCCCACTTTGGGAAATGTGCCGATCTTGTCGCAGTTTTTGTTGATCATGGCGTTATTGATTTTCGTAGGGACCGGTGGACATTTGCTGCTGCTGAGTTTGCTGCTCAAAAGCTTTTCAGCTGTTCCAATTGGTCAATCTCTGTTGAATCAGGAAACCTGGGGCAAGCTGATCGCCTGGAGCAGCATGATTTTTACCGGCGCACTCTTGGTGTCGCTGCCGGTCATGGCGGTGCTGCTGTTGATCAATACCGGATTGGGCGTGGTTACCCGTGCGGCGCCGAGTTTGAATGTCTTTGCGGTGGGTTTTCCAGCCATGATGATCGCGGGCATCCTGGCCTGTGTCCTCACCATGGAAAGCATCGGATTGCGCCTGCAGTGGATGTGGGTGCGGGCTTTCGGGGTCTTGGATAACCTCCTGGGAGTTCAGTAATGGCCGAGTCCGCAGCTCAACGCAGTGAAGAACCCACCGCGCGACGTCTGCAGAAGGCGCGTGATGAAGGTCGCGTGGCCCGTTCGGCCGACCTTCCAGCTGCGGCTGTGACGATAGTCTCGGTGATCATGCTCGGCCTGTCAGGGGCTTGGTTCGTCAGCGGGATCACGGCCTTGTTCAAGGGCGCGTTATCAGTGGACCGCAAGGCGTTGACGACGCCAGAGGCAATGCTCTTTGAAAGTGCAGCGCAGTTATTGGCTGGGCTGGGCTATGCCATGCCCGTCATGCTCGTCACCTTGGTGGTCGCCTTTGTCTCGTCGACTGTGACGGGTGGCTTCCTATTCTCCGCACGGGCAGCGATGCCGCACTTCGATAAGCTCAATCCGGTTGCAGGACTCAAGCGTATGTTTGGTTCTCGCGCCCTGATTGAGTTGGGAAAGGCGATGCTGAAGTTCACCTTGGTTGGCGGTGTGCTGGTCTCGGTACTGCTGTCGCATAAAGAAGAGTTGGCCATGTTAGGTCGCATGGGACTAGAGCCGGCTTTGGCCGCAACGGGCAAACTGCTGATAGATGCTGCCCTTTGGCTAACCCTCGCACTCTTGCTGATAGCCGCTATTGATGTCCCGCTGCAGCGCTACCAGTTCACGCGCAGCATGCGCATGACCAAGCAGGAGATCCGGGATGAAATGAAGGAGGCCGAGGTCTCTCCCGAAGTGCGCGGCAGGATCAAGGCTCGCCAACGTGAGATTGCGATGGCCAAGATGATGCGCCGGGTTAAAGATGCAGATGTCATCATCACCAATCCCGAACACTTTGCGGTGGCCTTGTCTTATGACCCTACTGTCGATGCGCCACCGATGCTGGTTGCCAAGGGAATTGATCATCTGGCCCAGCGCATCCGCGAAGAAGGGGCCCAACACGGTGTGGTGGTGTTTGAAGCGGCGCCCCTTGCGCGTGCCCTGTACTTCACCACCGAAGTGGAACACCCGGTACCCGAAGAGCTTTACTTCGCGGTGGCCCAGGTCATTGCCTACGTTTACAGCCTGTCTGATGTACGGCCGGGCCAAGCTCAGGTGCTGCGCCCCGTGCCGCGTGTGCCTCGTTCGATGTGGTTTGATGCCCAAGGCCAACGCCAGGGCGAGCAAGGAGTTGCAGCATGAGTGCGCTGGCCATACCTGGTAACCGAGAGCTGGCTCGGCTGCCCGAAGCCTTACAGGACGGGTTTGCGACCCTGTTGCAAGCCCTGTGCAAAGCAAACCGCAGCGCCATGATCACCTGTTCCCACACGGAAGAGCTCGAAAGCGTTTCGCGCGTGCTGGGCCGACATCTGCGCCAGGTGTCTGGGATCAAACTGGAGATCTTGTCGGCGTCCAACAGCGAGTCGCTCTTGCAACGCTTCAATGAGAGGGTGGCCGCTTTGCCTTTAGACCACGCCCGGCGCGACCGCAGCCCTAATGAAGGGCTGACGTTGTGGGTGGTGCGCTTGACCAGTCGCCTAGACTGGCCCGAGGTCAACCTGCTGATGAGCATGGTGCAGGGCTTCCCGGGTACAAGCGTGCGCCTGCTGCTGCTGTGCGCCCGCGATGCCGTCTCGGACCAGACGCAGGCTTTGCGCACACGTTGGGGATCTGGTCTGCACCATTGGGACTTGACCGAGGCCCAACGCCCCTCATCAAAGCACGTCCAGCCCGCGGTCGCGAGCCTCCTGACCGTGACGGCGATTCGGCGAGATCGCGCCAAGGATGCTGCCCGTCGCGTCTGGCGGGTAGCCCAATCGGTCGGTTCCCGTATCTTGAGTCTGGCGCCGGTGCAGGCGCGTTGGAAATGGGGCCTGGGTTGCTTGATGATGTTGCTGGGCGCAACAACCGTTGCGTGGTGGCAGACCAAACCGGACACAAATGCATCACCAAACAACCCACTGCGGCGCCCAGTGCCTGAGACTGTGGAGTTGCTCGACGACGCTCGCGCGCCCAGTGTGATTCAGGGTAAGCGATCATGAGCGAGCCCTCAAACCCTGGCAAGCCCGGAGTGTTGCGGCAGGAAGTCCCGCACCGGGTGTCGGTGGCGCCGGGCGCAACCTCGGCCCTAGCGCCCTCGGCAGGCCCCGCAGGCCCGCGCTTGCGGTCGGCCGCTGGGCACTCGCCATCCTCGGTGCCCGGCGCTGACGCAGCGCCGCAGCGCCAACAGGCTTCATTGCGTCGGCGTGCCGACGTTAGCGATGGTTCCAGCACCGAGGTTCGACATTTGGCTGGCCGCAAAGCTGTGAATGCTGTCTTTACGCCTAAGCAGGAGAGCCTAGGTGCGCTACACGCACCCGCTGCAGCGAGCGCTATCGAGCAGCGCCTGTCGGCTTTGGCCGACCTGAATTCAAACACCCTCAAGACCGTAACGGCCTTTGAGGGTCGCGTGGGCCCGCAGGACCGGCCCTCCAGCGCGGCCGACGTGGCCGAACAGACCGCCCCTGAAAAAGCCCCGCGCAGTCTATTTAAGAGGAGATCATCATGAGCGAACAAGCCCAAACGCCCGTGCCCCAGCAAGAGCCTCCGGCTGCGGCTGCAGAGCTGCCCGGTGCGGCCAAGGAGTCCGCTTCCTCCACCACCGAGGCCCCGGCCCCGGTGGCCGAAGGGGCCGATTTCGCGCCGCAGGCGTCGCACCCACAGGCCGATCCAGCTTCGGTGGCCAACCCCGAGATGGCCGAGCCCGAAGTCGATGAACGCACAGCCGTGGAAGGCTCACCCAGAGGAGCCAGCTTAGAAGGGGAACTGGAGCGACTGTCCCTGCTGGCCACCGAGTCGGCTATGCAGGCGGTGGCCAGCTCGGCTGCAGCGCAGAAGATCGACACCCTGTCGGGGCTGGTGCTGGACGCTGCTGAATTGGCCAACCGCTCCGCTGCTGCGGGTGCTGCGGCTGGCGCCAAGTTATTGGAGACCCAAACGGCACTGGAGGCTGAACTGGCCCGCGCGCGCAAGCACAACACGCTTGCCTTGGGTATCGCCGGCGGCATCGCAGTAGCCGGGGTTGTGCTCACGGCCGCTGTGGTGACCCAGGTCGCCAGCCGCATGGCCAAGCTCGACACCACCTTGTTGGCCGTGGGCAAGCGCTATGTGGAAATGAACGCCGGCCTGGAGAGCCTGACCCTGCTCAATGACAGTTTGGCTGAGATGCAGGTCAAGCAAGATGCGTTTGCACAGCTGCAGGCCAAGTTGACAAACAACCTGGAAGAAGCCAGCAAGGCGTCTCAAGGCTTGGTGACCCAAGTGCCCCAGGCCACAGCCAAAGAAGTTCAGGCCCGAACCGCTGCCCTGATGCAGCAGGTTCAGTCCATCGACTCGCGTGTGGCTGCCCAAGGCAACGCGGTCAAGAAGATGGCCGATGAAGTCAAGGCCATGCAGGGCCAACAGGAGAACCTTGGCGCCCTCAAGCGTGATGTCGAGGCACTGGTCGTTTTGCAGCGCGAACGCTATCTCGAAGCGGCCAAGGCAGCCGGTACGGCGCCTACAGCCAAGGGGCCGGTAGCAGTGGCCCCTGCACCGCCGCGCACGGTGCAATACCCGCGTCCGCAGCCGCCTGCGGCCGACGCAACAGCGCCTGCTGCCACTCCCGCAGCCTCTCGTTGAAGCCTGCGCCGCTGCGCGAAGGGGCATGGGGCGCGGTGCACCGCGCCCTTTTTCTTGGTTGCTTCAGTTGTTGTGCAGCACCGTCACGCTGATGCGGCGGTTACGCGGATCAGCAGGGTCACGCGAGTTGAACGGCATGGTGTCGGCCACGCCTTCGATCTTGGCAAATCGGCTGGCTGGGATATTGCGCCTTTCCAGCGCTGCACGGGTGGATTCGGCGCGCTCAGCCGACAGTGACCAGTTGCTGCGGTCATCACCTGGGCCAAAGGGAATACTGTCGGTGTGGCCACGCACGGCGAGCTTGTTGTCGAGTTTGGCCACTGCGACGGCCACTTCGGCCACCAGCGCTTCAGACCTGGGCAACAACTTGGAGGTGCCCAGGCTGAACATCGAGAAGTCGGCCTTATCGATGATATCGATGCGCAGGCCGTCTTTCTCGCGAGTGAACTGCACCTGATCCTTGACGTTCTCGAGGCGCTTGCTTTGGGCCAACTTCTGCTTGAGCTCGCGCTCGAGTTTGTCAAAGTTATCCTCTTCCTGTCTTTCCTGCGCTTCCTTGCGCTTGGCATCTTCATCCAGGTTGCCTGAACCTGTACGGTCGGCCGGGTTGTTTTCCGTGGGTCCCCCCTCGGACCGAGGCGTCAGGCGCTCCATCATGGCCGTCTGGCGGGGCGGTGCTGGCAAAGCCTCCGGGTTGATGATGGACTGACCGCCCAGGATGCCGCCGGAGCCGGAGTTCCTTCCGAATTCAACAATGCTGTGAGAAGTAGATGGCCGCATGAAGTCTGCTGCCGATTTACGTTTGTCTTCCTCGCTTGCGCCCAGAAGCCACATCAGCAGGAAGAAGGCCATCATGGCCGTCATCATGTCGGCCAGCGCGATTTTCCATGCGCCGCCGTGGGCACCACCGTGGCCGCCCACGATCTTTTTGACGATGATGGGCGCAACATTGCCCTCGCCTTCCGGGGTCGCCTCGGCCGCCGGCGTAGCGCTGGGCTGGGGCTGGTCGGTATTGGCGCCGCCCGGGGCTGCTTCGGGGGCTGCCGCAGCAGCCCCCTCAAGCTTTTCTGGCGCTTGGCTTTCGGCAACTTCGGCCATGGATTACTTGCCCCGCATCCCGTCGAAGACTTCAGAGAAGGAGGGTTGCTTTTCGTGGCTGATCGACACGCGGGCGGCCTCGATGATCAGTGGCATGGGGTGGCCGTGCAGGGTGCCCACGATGAGCTGCTTGACCACGTGGTAGATCTCGCCTTCGTCGTCGATGATCTGCTTGAGCCGGTTGGCCATGGGGTCGACCAGGCCGTAAGCGAAGAACACACCCAGGAAGGTACCCACCAGGGCGCCACCAATGAGTCCACCAAGCACCGGAGGCGGCTGGTCGATGTTGTCCATGGTCTTCACCACACCCAGCACGCAGGCCACGATACCCAGCGCAGGCAAGGCGCCGGACAGCGAAGCCAGTGCGTCTGCAGCCTTGAGTTCTGCATGATGGTGGGTCTTGATCGCAGTGTCCATCACCTCTTCCACCGCATAAGGGGACAGGCTGCTGGATGACACCACCATCAAGCGGATGGTGTCGGTGATGAAGTGCAACAGCGAATGGTCTTTGAGCAGGGCTGGATACTCACCAAAAATGGCGCTGCCCTCAGGACTTTCGATGTGGGCTTCAAGTGCTACGGCACCCTCGGTTTTGAGGGTCTTGAGGATCTTGGCGACGATGAAGATGATGCTCAGGTAGTCATCCTTCTTGTACTTTGGACCCTTGAAAACGCGGCCCACGCCGCCGGCCACGCCTTTGATGACGTCCAAGCTGTTGCCGATCAGCATGGCGCCCACGCCGGCGCCTGCAATGATGAAGGTCTCAATTGGTGCGGCCTTGATGATGGGCTTCATGCTCCCGCCGGCAATAATGAAACCACCGAACACGCACACCATCAAAACCACGATGCCAATGATCGCAAACATGAAATTCTCCGAGCTGACGGGCTAACCCCGGGCAGGACCACTTGACGGCAAATCGACGCCGCCACCCCGTGGAACGCAAGAATCAGGCCATCATAGGGGAGTTTAGGGACCCCCGGCGGCTTGGGGACCACAGCCACCTGGCGATCAGGGCTGCTGGTGGCCAGCCAGGCAACCGCCTGCTGCACCCCCCAGTCAGGCTGCGCGCATGGCGTACTTGTTCAGCTTTTCGATCAGCGTGGTGCGCTGAATTTGCAAGAGCCGTGCCGTCTGAGACACATTGCCGCCCGAGCGGGCCAGGGCCTGCTCCAGGAGGCTGCGCTCGGTTTCGGCCAGGTGGTCCTTGAGCGACAGGCCTTGCGGGGGCAGTACCACGGTGGGCCCGCCTTGGGCCATCAAAATGGACTGCTCCACATCGGTGGCCACGCCGCTGTTCAAGCCCGCGGCGTCGCCTGAATCGACCATCCGATCGGCAGGATCGTGCGGCAGAACTTTGCCACCAGCCTGGGCGGCCGCAGGGCTCATCAGGTTGTAGACGACCGGGGTGCTATGCGCCTGCAGCGCCAGACATTCCTGGGCCGCGTGCAAGCCCCTGGGCAGCATGGGCAGGGGAATGTCGCGCAGGCTCACGCAGCGGCCGCTGAACAGGGTGGTGAACCGGTCCACCAAGTTGGACAGTTCACGCACATTGCCGGGCCATACGTACGCTTGAAGGGCATCTAGCGTGCCTTGGTCAAAGGTGATGGGGGCGCACCCGTCCGGCGCTAGTCGGCTGGCGTGGTGGCTGAGCAACTCTGGGACGTCCTCCGAGCGGTCGCGCAGCGCGGGCGAGGCCAGCGGCATTACGTTGAGGCGGTAGTAGAGGTCTTCCCGAAAGCGCCCAGCCAAGACCTCGGCCTCAAGGTCGCGGTGGGTGGCCGCCACCACGCGGACATCAATCGGGGTGGATTGCATCGAGCCCACCGGGTCCACCACGCGTTCCTGCAGCACCCGCAACAGCTTGACCTGCATGTCCAGCGCCAAGTCGCCAATCTCGTCCAGGAAAATGGTGCCGCCGTGGGCCTGCTCAAAGCGGCCAACACGGTCGACCACCGCGCCGGTGAACGCCCCCTTGCGGTGCCCAAAAAGTTCGCTCTCGATCAACTCGCGAGGGATCGCGCCGCAGTTGATGGTCACAAACCGGCCCAAGCGCCGATTGGAGGCCTCGTGCAGGGCCCGAGCAATGAGTTCCTTGCCAGTGCCGCTTTCCCCGGTGATCAAGACGGTGGTTTGCGACCGCGCTACCGTGGCAATCAAGCGCCGTAGGGCCCCCATGGTGGGGCCGCTGCCGATCAACTGTGGGGGGGATGACAACACGTTTGGGGGTGCTCACAGCGCTCTATCAAGAATTTACTCACAAACGGTCTTAAGTCAACCAAGACTGGACGGAATCAACACAAGGGGTTCCCCTGATGGGCAGCACATCTGTCTTGGACAAACTTGAGACAAAGGTGGTACGCGGGCGGTTCAAGATTGGCCTGTTGAAGTCGATTCACCCGTAGAGGCGGTGGCTTGCACAGTGCAGCCGGCGCGGCCAATCATCAACAGGAGAATTGCAATGAGCAAGGGATGGCGAATCGTCGCTGGAGCGGCCTGGGCGGCTGCGGCGTTGACCTTGTCTGCTTGCGCAGGCCCCGGGCAACTGGTGACGCTGCGGGCGCCGTGGCAAGTGTTGGCACCCGAGCAGACCTTGGACGCCGGTGAGGCTGGCCGGGCTCAGGGCCCAGCCAGTTTGATCTCGCCAATTGTTGAAAAGCGCGAGACGATTACCGCCACGGGTTATGCCGTCATTGCGGTGCAAAATCACCGCAATCCCGCACAACAACGTCTGATGGCTATTCGTGCTTCCAAGCTCGATGCGTATCGTTCACTGACCGAACAGGTATATGGCCAGTACCTAGATGCCACCACCACAGTAGCCGATATGACCGTGCTCAGCGACACCTTCCGTGCGCGTGTCGAGGGTGTTATCCACGGGGCTTCCGTGGTCAGCATCACCCCGGTGGGCGAGGATACCTATGAAACCACGCTGTCGCTGGACCGTGCCATCGTGCGCGATCTGCGCGCGCTCTATCTGACCCAAGTCGCATCGCGCAAGCGTTAAGCTCAGAGCCCATCATGCTTCGTGCTCTACTCATCTTGGTGGCCTGCTGCAGCGTTGGCGCAACCTGGGCGCAGCAGCCTCGTTCGAGCGCAGAAACGCAGCTGCAGGCCATTCGAAACGCCTTGATTGAGAAGGCCATGGGATCCAACACGCGGGTGAGCGCCACGTCTTGGATCAATGAGCGCGGCGAATTGATGGAAGCCAGTCAGTTCCGGACCGACATGCAGGTACGCGGCGTGCGGGTGGTCGAGTACATGGGTAACGAATCGCCCACGGCCGTGGTGGATGTGGCAGCGGCCAGCAAGGCCGATCGCCTATCCAAACAGCCCGTTTGCCGCGACCCCGCAGCCGATGAATCGTGGCGCCATCCTATGGGCTTACGGGTGGAGGTGATGCCTTCGTCTGATCCACAGTTTGGGGCCCTTGCGGCGCAGGCGGCGCATTTGGTAGGGTCCTCCTTGCGCGCCCGCGCCCAGGCCGAGGGCTCCGCGCTAGACACGCCGCAGTTGATGCCGGCACGCAACCGGTATGAAGAGGCCCTGTGGTCGGCCCCTGAGCCGCGTGCGCCCTTGATGCTGCAGGTACGGGTACGGGTGGTGCAGGGTTGGGGAGCCTCTGCGGCGGGCGCACGGCTCGTGCAGTGGGAGTCGCGTGCGCGGGAGTGGGCGGGCTGGGCCGAACCCGACCGTCAAGCCATGACGATTCAGTTGGAATGGATGCTTGCGCGAAACGGAGAGGCACCCTTGTGGCAGCACATCAGCCAGTTGCCCGCTGTGGCAGTAGCCTTACGTCGGCCTACGCGTCAGTGGAGCGACGACGTACGTCAGCGCCTGTTGGCCGAGTTGACCCATCGCTGGCAGGTATTACAAGGGACCTTGGACTGCGAGCCCCTGGTCTATGAAGCCCGCAGCCACGGCGACGGCCAAGTGCTTTTGATGGCGGGCCAAGACGCTGGGTTGCGGCCTGGCGATCGCCTGGTGCTGGTGGATGCACGCCATGTCCCGCGCCGCCTGTTGGAGCCTGAATCAGCTGCCCATTTGGCCCTATTGGAGGTACAACAGGTGCAGGGCCAGCGCGCGCAGGCGCGCCAGGTGGCGGGTCCGCGACTGTCCTTAGACTCTGCTCAGAACTGGCTGGCCATGCCCTTCGGGGCTTCCCTGCTGGGAAGTCGACAGGAAGCGGTGAAATGACGACACACAGTGGCCTGCATGGAGGCGCTTGGGCCTTGCAGCAGGCCCACCACCAAAGGGCTGTCCGCATGCTCGGCGTGATGGCCCTGGCCGCCTCGGTGGTGCTCTCGTCGGGTCCGGCGCACGCCAACCCACCAGTCGGCGCAACGACGGCCGATCCAAGCCCCGCCGCAGCAACCGTGCCAGCGCAGCCTGCCAGTCAGGTGCCGACTCCAAGCCCAACGCCAAGTGCGGCCTCAACCGCTGGAAGCGCTGTAAGCTCTAGCATCAGCCCCAATACAAGCCCCAACTCCAGCCCCAGCACGAGCCCCAGCACAGGCCCCAGCGCCAGTGCGGCAGCACAAGCGGCCCTTCAGACCCTCTTGAGTTCACAGGTGGGCCGCGCCGACCCGGCCTTGCGCGAAGTCCCCGTGAGCAGCAGTCCCGCGCCGTCATCCACAGGTTCGCCTGCATCGGCGCAGGAGCGGATGGTGGTGACCGTGGCCCGTGGCCAGAGCCTGGATACCCTGTTGCGGCAACACCTGGCCAGCTCGCCTTTGCGTGTTGAAGTGATGCGCGAACTCGTGCGCCAGGCCAACCCCCAGGCGTTTGTACCTGGCGCTGGCTTTCGTTTGGTTGCCGGCGCACGATTGCAACTGCCCTCCACCCAAGACCAGGCTCAACACGCGTTCGGAAAGGTCATGGGCGCTCCGATGGCTGCCCCTCAGGCCGAGGCCGAAGAACGTGGTGCAGCATCTGCGACCACCGGCGCACGCCGGGGCTGGGTCCGCTACCCGTGATGCAGCCGCTGGACCCGGTGGGGCCGGGGCAGCGTCTAGACCCTGTTTTTCTCGAAGGGCGTGGCCCCCTGATCAATGCCGAGCAGGCCCGCTTGCTGGGCTTGCGCAATGGTCAGGTGGTGCATGGCGTAGTCGACAAGGAGGGCTCGGCCTTCTCGGTCTTGTGGCCTGCGGGCCAGCGCAGCGGCTTACCACGCGCACTGGAAGCCTTCCCCCTGCCCTCGCAATGGCGCTGGGCGCCGGGCAGCGTGCAGGACCTGGTCGCGTTGCTGATGCCCGGGGGCTTCATTCAGCTGCGCCCGGCGAAAACCGCGCCGAACGCAGCACCCTCTAAGGCTGCCCCGGCCCCACCGCAACAGGGCCCCCAAGGCGCCACGGCCTCGGCTGGCCCGTCGCAGGCGCGTGCAGCGACCGGGGCTGATGAGCTCAGCGGTGGCCTTGCAGCCAACGGATCGCTGAGGGGCTCGGCCTACGGAGCGTCGACGCCCATGGGTGCCAGCACCAACGCATCAAGCTACAGCCTTGGGCAAGCCTTCGCCCTGGCGCAGGGCTTGTTGCCCGGCGCCTCTCTCGCACCTCCAGCAGAGCCTGGCGGAGCCTTGGCCTTGCCCCAAGGTGCATCGGCTGAGTTGGCCCGGCTGATGCAACAAGCGCCGGCTTGGGCTGCGCTCATGCAGGCCCTTAAAGACTTGCTGAGTCCCCAAGCAGATGAGCCGCCGTCCGAGCCACCCTCTGCATCCCCTTCGCCCTTGGCCCGGCTATTGGATCTCTTGGGTGGCAACTTGCCTCGCATGGCGCAACTAAGCCCGGGCGCTTTGCAGCAGGCCATGGCCCGCAGTGGGCTGGGTACCGAGGCGGCACTCTTGGCCGGAGCTGCCGGCTTGGACCAAGACCTGAAGGTGGCCTTGCGACGACTTCAGCGCGGCCTGTCGGGTGCAATGGGTGCGGCAGAAGTCCGCCTAAGCCGGGCAATCGACACCTTGGAGCGTTCGCAGCTCGATAGCCTGACGGCCCAGATGCAGGGCCAGCTTTTACTTTCGATGGTGATTCCCTTCGCTGATGCTGGGCCGGTGGCCCTGCGTTTGTTCCGCGAACGCGCCAAGCGTGAAGAGGACCCCCCTCCATTTGTGGTGGATGTGCACTCAGCTTACAGCGGACTGGGGCCCTTGTGGCTGCGTACCCAGGTGGCGCATGACCGGCGCGTGGCCATGACCATGTGGGCGCTGCGCCCGGAGGTGGCTCAGCAAGCCCGAGAACAATCGCGCGAGCTGCGCTTGCACCTCAGCCAAAGCGGCTTGGCCTTGGCGGCACTGGAGATCGTCGCCGGCGCGCCAGAGCCTGAAGAGATGGCCTGGGCCAACAGCGGTGCCAAGACATGAGCCCACCAGCCTTGCCCCCATCACCGCCAGGATCTGATGCGGCTGGTCGCATGGGGCGGCGCAGTGCCTCGCGCTTGCAGGCGGTTGCGCTGGAATATGGGCAGAACCCGGCGCCGGTGGTGGTGGCCCGGGGCGAGGGCGAACTGGCCCAAGCCATCATTCGCAGGGCCCAAGAGCAAGGCATTTGGATCGCGCAAGACACACAACTTGTGGCCTTGCTGTCACGCGTGGACTTGGAGCAAGAAATTCCAGCCGAGCTTTACACCGCCGTGGCGGTTGTGTTGTCTTGGGTGTATTGGTTGCGCGGGATGCAGCCAGGCGACGAAAAGGCCAGCGGCAGCGCCGACGATCAAATGCCTGGATAGGCGCTTTGGGGCATGCGACGGTGCCCGGCGCCCCAAGACAGGCGTCCCTTGCGGTCGTAGGTTTCGTCGATAAGGCCTTCAGCCGAGACCTGCAGAGCAGTCAGTGCGCCGCGCACGGCGTCCAGCTTGCGCGATACCAAAATTTCATTGCGCTGGTGCAGCAACCGGCAGGCACGGGCCTTTTCGGCAAAGGGCTTCCAGGTCTGCGGTATCGGCTCTTCGCCCACGGCGTGGCCTGGTGCAAGCTGCGCCAGCTGCTCCAGCAGCAGCGATTTGCGGTTCTGAACCTCGTCAAGTGTGTCGACCTCGCCACTTTTGAGCTGCTCAAACTCGGACTCGAGCAGTGAGTGCAGCTGTTCCACCAGGGCTTCGGCCGCTGGGATGTTGCTGGGGGACAAGGCGGGGCTGGTCATAGATCAGAAGGGCGCGACAGCGGACCAAGGCTCAGTTGTCGATGAGTCGCTCCAAGGCCACAAAGCTCTCGGCCATCTTGCGCGAATCCAATGGGTAGGTGCCTTCACGCAGGGCCGTCTTGATGGCGTCGACCTTGGCGCGGTCGAAGCCAGGGTCGGCCATGGAGCGGCGCGCAGCTTCGCTGAGCTGCAGTTGCTCGCCTTGCACTGGACGAGGCGCCGCCTCGGTGCTCGGTGCAGCCTGTGTGGCGCTTTCGGACACGTCCTTGCTGGCCTCTTGGCGTGCGGTAGTGCGGTTGCCATTGACGCCCAGGGGGCGGGTGTAGGTGCTGATCGGATCGGTCATCGGGTGCTCACTTTCTAGGCCTTGCGGCCGACATCCGGAAACGGTTAACGGGACACTTCCCGGATTTACTCTTTGGGAGGATCGGCACGAGTTTCCCAAACTTGAGCCGGTATTTGGGATGTTTCTTGCGCCATTTTCAGGCCCCTTTGGCTGCGTTCATGCCGGTGACCACAGCGCTTACGGTGCGCCCAGACTCGGTGTTGCGCAGCATAACCCGGTCTCCCAGACGCCCATCTTGCAGGGCCTCAAGGCGAACGGTGACGGTAAAGCCGGTGCCTTGGCCCACGGTCATGGTGACCCACTGCCCTTGGCGGACCAAGACGGCCGGGCGGATGTCGGTCTGGCGCAGGGGGACCCCCGCGGGCAGGTCGCGTACCGCCTCCATCTGGTGCAGAAACTGGACATCAGCGATCAAAAGGGAATCGGCCTCGCGCGCGGGGACTTGAGTTGGCTCGGCCGAGGCCGGCGACAGCAGGCTGCCGCGGTTGACCGCGCGTGTGAGCACGATGCCCCTGCGCGGCTCGGCCGTCGGGCGAGGTGCTGCGTTGGCGGCGGCTGAAGAGGGCTCGGTTCGGTTGGGCGGAGCCGGCAGAGTTGCGCTGGCCACGGCCGGGACCAAGTCTTCAGGCCACTGGGCGCGCAGAAATACCTGCCATTGCGGGCTTTCACAGCGAACCCGCACCGTGTTGGCATTGCTGAAAGGGGTGTCAAAACGTGGGCCCGAGGGGCACGGCGGCATTTGCCAGCGTGGGTCCGGGGCCTGTACTGTGATGCGGTCTGCCGGAACTTTAAGCTGGGTAGACAGCCAACGGGCCGCTTGATCCGTGATCGCCGCCGAAGCCTGTGCCTGTGAACCCAGCAAAGCCAACAGCATGGTCAAGGCCGCCAGGCCAAGCCGGACCAGGGCAGGCCACGGCGCCGGCACAGGCCGTGGAGCAAGGGGGGTAGGGCATGGGTCTTGCATCTTGACTTTCCAGGACTGTTGAAATTTCGACAGATCAAGGCGGTTCAAAAGCGATTAAGCAAGAACAAGGCCACCATGGACATACAGGACCCATTATCCGGGGTGAGGCCCGGAGCCGCGCCCGGCGTTCCGCCCACGGCCCCAGCCCAGCCCGCTGCATCTGTTGCGCCGGGCCTGGCGCCTGGGCTTAGCCCATTTAGCCGACAGTTGGCTGTCCTTCGCCGAGATGATCAGGCGCCTGGGGGACCTGTGCCTGCGCCCTCTGTGGCAGAGGTCACGGCGAAGCGAGGCGACACCCTGACGTCACTGGTTCGTGCCCGCTGGGCAGCCCTGGGTGGCGCGCGCGAAGCCATGACCGCTCAAGAAGCCCACCGCTGGGCTTTGCAGGTGGCTCGAGACAACGGCCTGGCCAACCCCGATCGGATTCAGGTGGGGCAAAGCCTAGTGGTGGGTTTGCCTGCGGCGTCGGCCACCGCACTGACAACAACAAAGCCAACTGTGGCTGTGGTGAATCGAACCAGCGTGGCGCCGGCACCCAAGTCGCTGCCGCCCGCACCGGTTGCCCACTCCATCGTCAGGGTCGATGCCGCTGGGCCTGCAGGCAGCGGCCCCAGCCCGTTGCTGGCCCAAACCTTAACCCGCGCGGTGGACTTGGGCTACATCCCGGAGAACGACCGCACGCTGGTGAGCGGGCGCATTGAGGCATTGGCCGGAAAGCACGGTTTCAGGCCTGACGACTTTGCCAAGGCGGTGCTGATGGAAAGTGATGGTTTAAATCCCAGGGCCAGCAACGGGCGATGCCACGGGATCATCCAGTTCTGCAGCGGCCCCGACCGAGGAGCGGCCAGTGCTGGGTACGGGCAACAGCCGCAGGAGATCCTGAACCTGACGGTGTTGCAACAACTCGACTTGGTGGACCGCTACTTTGATGACACCAAACTGCGCGAGTTCAGAGGACGTGACGGGCAGGTGCGTCTTGATGATCTGTATCTCACCATCCTCACACCGGCCGCACGCCAAGAACGCAGCCTGACCGCCGCGCTGCCGATTGCCGGTCCGCAGGCTTTGGACCTGCATGTGCGGCGTGAGCGGCAGGCGCCCATCACCCGCTCGTCAATTCTGGCCGGTCTGAATGTGAACGCCAAGGCGCGCCTGGGCCAGTTCATGGTTTCCCATCTGATGGCGCGCTGAGCAGCAACGTTGCCACAGCCCAGCGCAGCAACGGCAACCACTTGCCAGGCGGCAAAAACTTGCAGCCGGTATCGGCCTCCTTCAGTTGAATCGACCGCGAACCCAACACCTTGAGGCCGGGTTGACCCTGATCAATGCCCTGTTGACTGCGAGTGGGCCTCCATGGCCGTTGGCACGAAATCTGCATAACCCCCTCGGGAATAGCCAATAGGCCGGTCATCGAGTAGCCCAAGCAAGCCACCGCAAGCCCGATTGCACCCAAAGGACCCAGCAGCATGAACTTCATCGACAAGGACTTCGCCCTCCATGAACGCGCGTTGCGCTTTCGTGGCCAGCGCATGGAAGCGCTGTCGTCCAACATCGCCAACGCCGACACGCCGGGCTTCAAGGCGCGCGACGTCGACTTTCGGCAGGTGATGAAGACGGTGCGCACCGATTCCTTGACGGCTACCCAGCCCAAGCACTACGAGACCGAGGGCGGGATGCCGCCTGACCAAGCCGCCCTGATGTACCGCGTTCCCTTCAACACCTCGTTCGACGGCAATACGGTGGAGCTGAGCATTGAACAAGCGAGCTTCGGCAAGGCCTCGGGCGACTTTCAGGCCACCCTGAGCTTTTTGGAAAACCGTGTCTCCGGCATACGCAGAGCCCTCAAGGGCGAGTGAGCAAAGGTCTTCATCATGATGGACAACATTTTTGGGGTTGCGGGCACCGCGCTGAACGCGCAACTCACCCGTATGAACGCCACCGCCTCCAATCTGGCCAATGCCGGAACAGTGGCCACGACCCCCGAAGAGGCCTTTCGTGCCCGGCGTCCGTTGTTCAAGACCATCGTCGAAAGCATGCTCAACAAGGCTGACACCCGCAACGGGCCAGACATCAAAGGGGGCGTGAAGATTGATCAGCTGGTGGAGGACCCTGCCCCGGTTCGCCGCCAGTTCGACCCATACAACCCATTGGCTGACAAAGACGGTTTCGTCTACCAGTCCAACGTCAACGAGGTTAGTGAGATGGTTGAAATGATGGCCGCAGCTCGCTCTTATCAAAACAACGTGGAAACAGTGAATACCGCCAAGCATCTGATGATGCGCACGCTGGACATGATGCGCAGCTGAGCCTACGGCGAAGGAACTTGTCATGACCACCACCCCCGTTACCCCTACCAGTAAAACTGCGCAGCCCGTGTTACCGGGCATTACGCGCTACAGCGATGTCAAAAATGCGGCCAAGCCCGTCAATGAAGCGATGGGCAAGACTGAGTTCTTGACGCTGTTTACCACCCAGCTGCAAAACCAAAACCCGCTGGATCCTGTGAACAACGAGGCATTCGTGGCGCAGTTGGCGCAGTTTTCACAGCTTGAGGCCACCACCAATATCAGGACCTCAATGGAGTCAATGGTCAAGAGCATGAAGAGCGAACGCTTCATGAGCGGGGCCAATCTGATCGGCAAGCAGGTGACGGCGCCAATGGGCAATGCGCGCTATGAAAAGGGCAGCACCATCAATGGCTTGATTTCTTTGCCCACGGGCGCTGACAGCGTCAGCCTGGACGTCTTCGACGCGCAGGGCAAGAAGATTTACACCCAGACCCTGGGCCGCCAAATGCCTGGTGACCTCAAGCTGAGCTGGAATGGCGTCACCGACGAGGGCGAGCCCGCAGCTTCAGGCACCTACAAGATCGTGGCCACGGTCAACAGCCTGGGCAAGGTCACCCAAACGCCCATCAGCACGCCCATGACTGTGAAGAGTGTGACCTACAGCCCTGCCGACGACGACTTGATTATTGAAGTGGAGGGCGGGGCCACCGTGCCGCTGAGCCAGGTCAGCCGGATCGACGCCGCATATGTGCCGCCGACAGGCTCGGTAGCCGGCGGCTTGAACACATTGCCTGGCGTAAGTTCTGGCGCCGGCAACGGCGCTATGCCCGCACCCGCACCCGCATCCTCACCCTCACCCGCATCCGCAATAGAAGACGCACTCAAGGGCTTGTTCAAGCCTGGCCCTTAAGCGCGCACCGCTTCTTCAACACCCGAATTTCTTGACAACAACGACCCCCTGACCCGGAGCACACCATGTCCTTCTATACCTCTTTGACTGGCCTGAATGCAGCCTCCTCGCAGCTGACGGTAACGTCCAACAACATCGCCAACGTGGGCACCGCCGGCTTCAAGCGCTCCCGGGCTGACTTCGGTGACATTTTTGCGACCTCACCACTGCAAAAGGCTGCTTCGGTGATTGGTCAGGGTGTGTCGTTGAAGGCGGTGACCCAGGAATTCAGCCAGGGCAACATCCAGTTCTCGGCAAACTCGCTGGACATCGCGATCACCGGTGATGGCTTCTTCCCCCTGAAGTCGGTAGACGGTCTGCAGGACATCTTCACCCGAAACGGCAGCTTTGCGCTGGACGATTCCTTCAACGTGGTGAACTCTCAGGGCCAGTCTCTAATGGCCGCGGCGGTGGACTCGTCTGGCAAGGCCAACTTGAATTCACTGGCCAAGCTGCAGTTGTCCCGCAAGACCAGTGGTGATGCGCGTGAAACGACGGCCGTTCAGTTGGGGTTGAACTTCCCCGCGGATGCCGCGGTGATCACCAAGGCCTTCAACAAGGATGATCCCACCACATACAGCAAGACCAGCACCGTTACGGTCTATGACTCGGGTGGCGCAGGGTATTTGGCGACGGTGTACTACGTCAAGACGCAGGTAGCGACGCCGGCAGACCCGTTCAACAAGTTTCAGACGCATACGTTTATTGGCAATACAAAACTGTCAGAAAACCTGATCCAAGGCGAAATAGGAGGGTCGCGCCTGTTCGTCAACAAATACGGCAACGTACTTCCGGAGTCAAAGATTCCACCCGAGGCGCTATCACGCGGAATTAACAAGCTGTACAAGCTTGACGACCTGAAGAATGCCCAGCCGTCAGTGGCGGCCAGCGCGGCGGGTGACCCACTGCCCACCGCAATCAACAACATTTGGAGAGGTGGTTTTGATTTAGCCACGCTGGTGCCCGCCGCTGGCGCCACCACGTCGGTCGGCGTGATCGCCGCAGCCCCACAATTACGCTTCGACTTGAAGGTGGATGGATCAGCCGCTCAAAAAATCGACTTTACTGACTTGCTGGAAGCAGGGAAAAAAGGAACTTCGTACACCGGCGTGGAAATGGCCCGTTTGATGACGGACCGAATCAATCGTCAATTTGGTGATGAAAAGTTTTTGAATTTTGACGGTGAGTTGTTTGAAGGTGCCACAGCGGGCACCAAGGACACGGTGGTATCGCTGGTGCTCAGTGACAGCTCAAGCGCCGCAGCGCCGACAACCTTACACCTGAAGCTGACGGCAGCCGACTGGGAAACCGGCTTGACTAACCAGATCACTCCGGAAAGCTTGGTCAGCAAGCTGAACACCCAAATCTTTGCCGACGCCAACTATAAGAACACGGCCGTGACACCGAACACGGCGAAGGTCACCGTGTCTTGGGATCCGGTTACAAAGCAAATCAAATTTGACACAACGGGTTTGAGCAAGACGCAGACGCTGACGCTCAAGGGTGGAGGCGACAGCAAGGGCTTGTTAGGACTGAACAAGACCGGCACCAGCACGGCGGACTACAAGGAGGAGGTATTGCCGAACGGTAACTTTAAGGTGCCTGTGGCTGACCAGCGCTTCGGCATTCAAGTTCGGTACGACGAAGATAAGCGGACGTTTGCCATCTTCTCAGGTAGAACGGGTGACACTTCGAGTGTCGCTATCGAAATTCCGCCCGCAACGGGTACCGGCGCTGTGGTCAACAACGTCATCAATACGGTGTTCGGCTTTACCGCGCGTGCAACGGCCGCCTCCAATACGCCAGTACGCGGTGTAGCCTCGACGGGAGCGGTACTTCAAGGCGGCATCATTGGTATCAACCTGGCCAACAAGTTTCGCGTCGACGAATCCAACAACCAGTTCGTTGTGACCGTGGACAACGTCACCGGCATCATCACGATTCCGCCTAAGGCCGAGTACGGCGCAGAAGAGTTCCGTCTAGCCCTGGAAAACCGGATCAATGCACTTTCCGACACGTTCGGCAGAACCGTGAGCGGTGTCAAGGTCGCCATTACCGGATCGGCTAACAAGTTCTTCACCTTTACCAGCGGCACTACAGGTGACAACTCATTTGTCAAGGTTACTGCCAACAGCATCTGGGGATTGAGCAACGTTCCCAGTGCGCGGGGTAGCACCAGTACCTGGCAGATTCCGCAGCAGGCCCGCAACGCCGCTGGATTCCCGCTGTATGTGGACCGAAACGGTCTTGAAACCAGCAACCCTGGAGACTTCTCCGAGGCTGAAACGAAGGAACTCTACGCGCCGGTTTACCTGGACAACGGCGAATTGACCTTCGACGCCAGCGGAAAGATCTCCTCGCCCAACGAAGCCATTAAATTCAAGAGCGCAACGATCGGTGACTCTGGAGCCACGCTGAAATTCTCGATCGACTATGCCGGGTCCACCCAGTTCTCGTCGCCTTTTAGTGTGCGCAAGCAAGACCAGAACGGCCGCCCTGAGGGTGACCTGATCGGTGTGGAAATCGGCGACGACGGCCTGGTGAGCGCCAGCTACTCCAACGGCACACAGAAGTCACTGGCCAAGATCGTGCTGGCCAACTTTGCTACGCCTACGGGCTTGCGCCAGATCGGCGACAGCAGCTACTACGCCAGTGCCAAGTCGGGTACAGCGAAGTACGGTGAGGCCGGATCTGCTGGTTTCGGTACTTTGCGCGCGGGTGCCCGTGAACGGGCGAACGTGGACCTGACGCAAGAACTGGTGGACCTGATTACTGCGCAGCGGAACTTCCAGGCGTCTGCCAAGGCCATTGAGACCAACAACACGTTGACGCAGGCCATCATCAACCTGCGCAGCTGATGAAGCCTCAAGTTCTCATCCGCCCCTAGTTGCATAAGCCGAACAAGGACACCGACAAATGGACCGCCTGGCCTTTACTGCTGCAGCTGCCATCTCCGCGCAGTCAATTGCGCGTCAGCATATCGCCAACGAATTGGCCAATATATCGACGGTGGGCTTCAAACGCAGCTACGACATGGCCATGGAGTCTGTAACCGCAGAGGGTCCCGGCTTCTCGTCTCGTATTCAACCGCGGGCGGTGTCCAAGGACATCATCAGGTTAGAAGGTGGAGCGGTCATGGTCACCGGACGCGCTTTGGATGTGGCGGTCAACGGCCGCGCAGTCCTGGCCGTCAGCGCCAGCGATGGAACCTTGGCATACACCCGACGGGGCGACCTGAGGGTCAACGCTCAAGGTGCCCTGGAGACCGGTATTGGGAACCTGGTGCGCGGGGAGGGTGGCAACACCATCAACGTGCCTCCTGGTTTTGTCATCACGATCAACCCGGATGGCAACGTCACGGCACGCGACCCGGCGGCCCCCTCCAATGCTCCAGGCCAGGCGGTAGGCCGCCTGATGCTGCGCAGCGCTGACAGCACGGAATTGGCCCGGCGTAGCGACGGATTGTTCGAAGTGGCCGGCAGTCCTGCGGGCACGGCACTCCCGGGTGGTCCTGCGCCCCAGGGCGTGACGCCAGGCGCCCTTGAGGGCAGCAACGTCAACGCTATACAGGCCATGATTCGCCTCATGGACCACTCGCGCAGCTTCGAGCAACAAATCAAGATCGTCAAGGAATCGAGACAAATTGACGAGTCGGGTGCCACGATGCTGCGCCCGACCAGCTGATCAACAAGTTCGGCTGAACCCCACACCTGAATCAAAGACACGGAGCTCAAAATGGACGCCTCACTGTGGATTGCCAAAACCGGCCTGGATGCGCAGCAAACGCGCATGTCGGTTATTGCGAACAACTTGGCCAATGTCAATACCACCGGCTTCAAGCGTGACCGTGCGGTGTTTGAGGACATGCTGTACCAGAATGTTCGGCAGGCCGGCGGTCAAACAAGTGCGAACACGCAGGCGCCTACCGGCATGATGCTGGGTACCGGTGTGCGCATCCTGGCGACCGAAAAGAACCATACCCAGGGAAGCATGCAGACCACGCAGAACGCCTTGGATATAGCCATTCAAGGTGACGGATATTTTCAAATTCTGCAACCCGATGGCAGCTTGGCCTACACGCGAGACGGCAGCTTCAAGCTTTCGGCGACCGGGCAGCTGGTGACTGCCAACGGTTCACTGTTGCAGCCCGAAATTGCGATCCCACAGAACGCTGCAAGTGTGACCATCGGCGCCGATGGAACTGTTTCCATCACCGCCTTTGGTGGCGGTGGCACGCGAAACATCGGCCAGATTCAGATTGCGCGATTCTTCAATTCCGCTGGCCTTCAGCCTATCGGACAGAACCTGTTGAAGGATACCGCCGCCAGCGGAGCTCCCCAAGTTCAGCGCCCTGGACTGGCAGGTGCCGGCAACTTGATGCAGGGCGCTTTGGAGGCGTCCAACGTGAATGTCGTGGAAGAAATGGTCAACATGATCGAAACCCAGCGCGCATACGAGATCAACTCCAAGGCCATCTCAGCGACCGACGGCATGTTGCGATTCTTGAATAACAACATGTAAGGCCAGGCGATGAAGCTGATCGTATCGTTGCTCACCGTGGCCGGATTGGCTGGTGGTTGCGCTGCAGTGGACACCGCGTCGGTACCGCCTCCGCGCTTTGCAGCCGTGTATCCGCCGGAGGTTCAGATTCCACGCGGCCCTACGGGCGCTATCTACAACAGTGTCCAAAGCGACAACATGTTCGGGCGTGGGCGCAATTTCCAGGTGGGTGATGTGATCACCGTGCTGCTGGACGAACGCACCCAAGGGTCGCGCTCTACCAGTACCAATGTGTCGCGCGAAGCCAAGAACAACATTGTTCCGCCGGCCGTGTCGACCGTGCTGGGCAACATCAGGGGCATTCCTACTGGCTTGAACTTCAATGAAGCCACGAACAGCTCAAGCGGTACCGGTACGGCTGACCAGACCGCATCCTTGAGCGGGTCTTTGGCCGTCAGCGTGGTGGAAGTGCTGCCCAACGGCAATTTGGTCGTGCGCGGCGAAAAGCAACTGTCCTTGTCTGAGGGAAGCGAAGTCATCCAGCTCTCAGGCGTTATTCGCCCCGCTGACGTATCCCCCAACAACACGGTGCTTTCGCGCCGTTTGGCCCACTCCCAAATAGCCTATCGCGGTTCGGGTGATCTGGCCACAGCCAGCAGCCCGGGCTGGGGTACCAAATTGCTCACGCGGTTCTGGCCGTTCTGAGCTGGCCGTTCGGTATCAGCCCAATGTGGCCCGACGCTTTTCGAAATCCACTCTGACCCAGGCCATTCGTATGAACTTCCTGCTTCTTCGCACTTGTCTGATGAGCCTGGTGTGCGTCTTTGGACTGACGACTGCACCAGCATATGCCGATCGCATCAAGGATCTGACGCAAGTGGCTGCGGTGCGGACCAATCAGTTGATTGGCTACGGCATCGTGGTGGGTCTGCAGGGCACGGGTGACGGCTCGGACATTACCTTCACCATCCAAAGTGTGAAGGCTATGCTCAATCGGATGGGGGTGAGCGTTGACTCTCCCTTGTCGGATTTCGACGCTGCTGTGAGCGGCGGGGCGAAGCTGGAGCTTCGCAATGCCGCAGCGGTGATAGTGACCGCTGAGTTGCCGCCCTTTGCCAAGCCGGGCCAAAAAATTGATATCAACGTATCGGCCATGGCGCGCGCCACAAGCCTTCGCGGTGGAACCTTGCTGCTGACCGCCCTGCGCGGTGTTGATGGCGAAACCTATGCGCTGGCCCAAGGTTCCCTGACCGCAACGGGCATTGATGCCGCTGCAGCGGGATCTAAGGTGGCCATTGGGGTTCCCACCTCAGGCCGAATCCCCGAGGGCGCCACCGTTGAGCGGATGGTGGAGACCCCCTTCGATCGTTCGGCCGAGGTGGTGCTCAACGTCCACCGCAAAGACTTCACCACCACCAACTCCATCGTCGCAGCAATCAACCGCCAGTTCGGTGGGGATGTGGCCAGGGCCATCGACGGTTTGTCCCTGGCCGTGCGCGCTCCAGCCGATATTACCCAGCGAGTGGCCTTTATGAGCGCGATTGAGAACCTGGACGTGCGTCCGGGTGAGCCGCCGGCCCGCGTCGTGGTCAATGCGCGAACCGGTACGGTGGTCATCAGCAACAACGTGCGTGTTTCACCGGCTGCCGTTTCGCATGGAACGATTTCGGTTGCCATTTCGGCTACCAATGAAGTCTCTCAAGCCAACGCATTGTTCGGCGGTCAACCCACACCGGTTCAGAACGCCAATGTCGAGGTTCAAGAGCCCAATAAGCCCATGTTCCTGTTCCAGCCGGGCGTTGACCTGCGCTCGATTGTGGATGCTGTCAACCAGGTGGGCGCCAGCCCATCAGCCCTGATTGCGATCCTGGAAGCCTTGAAGACCGCCGGCAGCCTGCGCGCCGAGTTGATGGTGATCTGATTTCGTGTATCAACCATGAAGGCCCTGGACTCTACCGCTGCAGCCGCCCAAGCGGCCGCCCTGTCACCCAGCAGCTATAACGACTTCGCAGGGCTGCAGGGGCTCAAGAGCCGTGCGCGCGAAGACGGCCAAAGCGAAGCGGCCTTGCGCGCCGCTGCGCAGCAGTTTGAGTCGATGTTTCTGCAGGAAATGATGCGCACCATGCGCCAGGCCACCATCAAAGGCGACCTGATGGAGTCGCACGCGCTGGAAACCTTCGAGGGCATGTTTGACAAGGAAGTGGCCATGCAAATGGCCAAGCGTGGAGGCATGGGTATGGCCGACATGCTGGTGCAGCAGATGAAGAAGCACATGCCTGCCCAGTCGCTGTTAGAAGATCCATCAAACCTGGAACAGCGGGGCAACGGACAAGCTGCTGCAAATGAGTCAGCCGCTGACGCTACCGCTGACGCCGTAGGCTTGGCTGCAGGCCCTGCAGGGGCGCAATCGACCCAGAGTGTGCTTCAAGGGCGCCGGGCGGCCGGCTTGCCCCTGACGCGGCAGGCCGTGCCGCACGAGTTGAATGCTGCCCGGCCCCAGCCGGGTTTGCCGCTGGCAGGCCCCAAAGCGTATCCCCTGAGTACAGGGCCTCAGGGCATGCGCTTG
>Ga0194129_10001585_pt1 | contig 36967 bp, 28 predicted proteins | sample TA2KigCa35mmetaG_FD_150862 | JGI IMG/M metagenome (GOLD analysis project Ga0194129, IMG submission 150862) | Freshwater microbial communities from Lake Tanganyika, Tanzania - TA2015038 Kigoma Deep Cast 35m | ecosystem: Environmental > Aquatic > Freshwater > Lake | place: Tanzania: Lake...
GAAAGCTTGCCCCACCGGCTCGGCGGCCGATCCGACGACCGGCGAGTGTGTCGCGTACGGCTCTTCCGGGGCCGCCAGTTACCGCGTCGACGTTCGGACCTGGGCGCAGACAAACTACGGCAAGGATGGGGGCCTCGGGGCGCCCGGTTTCTGCGGAGCCTTCGCGAAGAAGCCGTGGATGTTCGGGGTGAGCGAGGGCCAGTCCGCAATGATTTCAATCAAGCTCGAGCTCTCCTTCCCCGGCGACGAGGTCGGCTCGGGCGTGGTGCGGACGACGTCGGCCTTCGAGAACGCGTACGGTCGCACCGTGCCGAAGAGCGGCGCGGACGGTGTCGCGAAGTCCGCCGAGGAGGTGCTCGCGCGGCTGCGCTCGGGCGGCGGTTCTGCCGATCCGAAGGAGCTCGCCCTCACCGTGCGATGTCCGGTGGTCAACGCGGCTCGACCCGCCGCGATCCCGGCTGTCGGGGGGTTCTGAGCCGCACGGGGGCGACGCGCTCAGCGACGCGTGAGTCGGAGCGCCGGCAACCGCGTCAACGGGAGCGCCGCGAGCCCGACGCAGCTCGTGACTTGGCTGCCTGAGGCGCTGAAGTTTCCGAGCTTCGGTTCGAAGCGCGCGGTCTCGACGGCGAGCGTTTTCCCCTCGAGGCGCGCACCGAGCGGCTTGCCGTCGACGGCTTCGATCGTCGCCACGCAGGTCGCGCGCGCCTCGGCGGTTGCCGTCATGTTGGGCGGTGGCGGTACTCGAGGCTGATCGACGACGGTGTAGCTGCCTGGCATTCCAACCACGGGACGGAGCGCAAAGCGGACGTCGCCCGTGCGATAAACGACGTTGAATTGCTGGCCCTCGACGATTCGGAACTCGACCGAATCACCGACGATCACCGCGTCGAAATCGCGCTGCGTCTCGACGCTACGCCACCCGCCGGCGACCTGCGCGAGCGCGGGCTCTTGCGGCTTGACGGCCTCGCGCCCGACGCTGGAGCTGCCGCCGGGGCTCGCGGTCCCGCGGTCGTCTCGGGCGGCGTCGTTCGTGGTGCGGGTGCCCGCGCCGTCCGACCTCGAGGAGAGGGCGATCAGCGTTGCCACCGCCACGAGGGAGCCGACACCCGCGATGGCCACGAGCGTGTTTTGCCTGCCTGGGTTCGACGAGGCAAGGGGGGGCCCGTGGAGGGGTGCGGCGGCGCCCGTCATCCCGTTGAAGGTCGGGGGTGACGGCGTCCACGTCGGGAGTCCGGCGTCAGTCGAGGAGGTGACGCTCGACGAGCCGGGCGTGGTGAGCGCCGAGGCGACGTACCCACCGGGAGGGGGCGGCGTCTCCATCGTCGTGCGCGGTGGCGGCTCGAGCATCGCCTGCGTCGGTGATGCGGGGAGAGGCGACGCGTCGACGGCGGTGAGCGCCGCGAGCAGCTGCTCGCAGGAGGCAAAGCGTCGCTCGCGATCCTTCGCGGTCGCACGCTGCACGATCTCGTCGAGCCGCGGTGGAAGCTCGGGGCGCTCCGCGAGGAGCGAGGGCATCGGGGCCTCGGCCTGGAGGCGCATCAACTCGAAGTCGCTCGCGGCGTCGAAGGGCACCCGGCCGATCAGCATCTCGTACAGGACAATGCCCAGGGCGTAGATGTCGACGCGCCGGTCGAGATCGCGCAGCCCTAGCACCTGTTCGGGTGACATGTACCAGAGCGAGCCTATCGTCCCGCGCGTCGCACCTTTTCCCTGCGCGACGTCGGCCTCGTGTTTGACGATGCCGAAATCCCCGACCTTCGCGACTCCGTCCTTGCGCCGGACGAGCACGTTCGCCGGCTTGAGGTCGCGGTGGATCAAGCCTTCCTGGTGAGCCGCCCCGACTCCCTCGACGATCTGGCGAAAGAGCCGCAGCGCCTCGCCGAGGTGCATGCGTGCTCCCTGCTGTGCGAGCCGCTCGATGGTGACGTCGAGGCTCTCGCCATCGACGAACTGCATGACGAGCCACAGCGCGGAGCCTTCGACGATGACGGCGTTGAAGCGGACGACGTTGGGGTGGTCGATGCGCGCGAGGGCCTTGCCTTCGGCGAGCAACCGGTCACGCACGTCCGAGCGGTGAGCGAGCTCGGTCCGTACCGCCTTCAGCACGACCTCGGTGCCGATGTTCCGGTCGCGCGCGAGATAGACGACCCCCATCCCGCCTTCGCCGAGGACCCGTTCGAGCGTGTACTTGTTGTCGACCACCGAGCCGAGGGTAGGAGCGGCGGCCATCGAGGCTCGGTCGTGCGTGACGTCGTCGGTCGATGGCGCGTCCCCGGAGGCCGTCGGCGCGAGGGCCTCGTGCGCGCTCTCGAGGGTGGCAGCCTGGAGCGTCTCCCCGCATCGCGGACATGCATTCCCGACGGCGGGACGTGGCAGGGCGCAGCGTGGGCAGGCAGTCATGGGGGCCGGCTCGCACACCGTGAGGCGAGCGCATCGAAGTCGACCACAATTCGAACGGCCCGGCCAGTCATCGCGCCTGACGCCTGCGGCGATGGGGTCGCTCGAACGCCATCCGCGCGCGAGCGCACGCGCCGACCAGTTGGATGAAGAGCACCGCGCTGGATGGTGAGAGGCAGCGATGCCCCTCGCGGTGGACCCGAACAGGATCGAACTGTCGACCTCCTGACTGCCAGTCAGGCGCTCTCCCAAACTGAGCTACGGGCCCGAAGGAGCGCGGTTCTAGCGTCGGATGCGGGCGTTGTCTACGGGTTTTCTTCGCCGCCCGTCACGTTCTGCTCGGGAGGCGGCGGCAGTTCGCGGAGGTGCAGGGCGGTGTCGGCGAGGCGGACGGTCGAGGGATCGATCCGGATCTCGGGCGGCTTCACCGATGCGACGTTCACCGTGTCGCGCGGTGCCAGGGGTGGCCCGGGTGTGCGGCGGGCGAGTCCGTACCCGGCCGCGAACCCCACCGCCAGCAGCAGAACGCCGAGCGCGGCGAGGCCCTTGCGCCGCCCCTGAATATCCGGCACTTCCCGCTCGTCCGACGTTCGTTCGGGGCTCCGTCCCCTGCTTTCTTCGGGTTCGCCCATTCGCCAGTGAGGTTACCGGAAATGCTCAAGACCATCCTACGTTTGGCCGCCACGCTCCTCTGCCTCGTCCTGACGACGAACGCCAGCGCAGGGGAGGCGATGAACCTCGTGAAGTCGAAGCAAGAGCAGCTCTTCAAGGTCGTCGCCGAGCCCAAGAGCGACGAGCAGCAGACCAAGTTGAACAAGCTCTTCGACGAGATGATCGCTTACGAAGAGTTCGCAGCTCGGTCGCTCGGCGATGCGTGGCAGAAGCGGACCGACGACGAGAAGAAGCGCTTCTCCAGCCTGCTGACGGACCTCATCCGCGCGAACTACCGCAAGAGCATCAAGAAGCTCCTCGACTTCGACATCCGCTACGACAAGGAGTCGACGAGCGGTCCCGTCACTGCCGTGGCGACGCTCGCGAAGCACAAGACGAAGTCCAGCGAGCCCGAGATCGAGGTCGACTTCAAGCTCGAGAAGGTCGGCAGCTCGTTCAAGGTCGTCGACATCGAGACCGAGAAGGTCAGCATGGTGAAGAACTTCCGGAAGTCGTTTCTCAAGGTGCTCGAGAAAGACGGCTTCGAAGCGCTGATCGCGAAGATGCAGAAGAAGCTCGACAAGCTGAACAAGAAGCTCAAGAAGGGCTGAAATTTCACGCGGTCCGCGCACCGTTGCTACGCTCTCCGACGTGGCGCGCCTCGATCCAGCGAGCGCCGTGCGAGCCCCCTCCGCGCGGCGCGCGTCCATTTCCGGCGGGCGCGGTGACGACACCGGCGATGGCGACGACGGCCGGCCGCGGTTCCGGCTCGTCGTCACACGCGGAAAGCTGGCGGTCGAGCTCGCGGCTCCGTTCGTGCTCGGGCCACTCGAGGTTCGCGAGCTCGCGCTGTCGCTGCCCGACGCGCGCTTCCCGGTGGACCTCTCCGGCGGCGTGCATGCCTTCCGCGACCGGCGTGGCGTGCTCGAGCGTCTGGTCGTTGCGGTTCGAAACTCCGCCGAGGCCCTGGCCCTCGACCTCCGCGCGCTCTTCGGCGGTGAGCGGCCCGAGGTGCTCGTTGCGCCGACGGCGGACGGCTTCTTCGTGGGGGCTCGAGGAGGGGAAGCCGCGCTCGCATTCGAGGTCATCGTCGTCGCGGCCGGCTCGGACCTTCGGCTGATCCCCGTCGAGGCGCGTGCGCTCGGGCTCGCCGCAGCGCCCCAGGCCGTCGCGATGTCGATGCTCCTCGCGGCGACGCGGCCTTTCGGCCACCGGATTGGTGGGGCCGTGCTCGTCGAGCGTGCCGCGCGGCACGTCGTGGAGCGGCTGCTGCCGCTGTCGGGCTTACGGGTGCCGGATGTCGAGCGGACCGCCTGGTCTGCGCCGGTCCCGGAGCTCGGGGCGCTCGTACTCGTCGCCACGTCGGAGGTTGGGATGGCGCCGAGCCCGCGCGCGGTGAGGGCCATCGAAACCGCGGCGCTCGCTGCGGACGGCGATGACGCGCTCGCACGCGGTGACCACGACCGAGCACGCGCGGCGTACCTCGAGACCCTCGAGCGCGCGCCTCGACACCCGGAGCTCGTGCGTCGGCTCGCCGAGCTCGACCGCTCTGCGGGGCGTCTCGAGGTTGCGCTCGGCGTGCTCGCCGATCTCGGAGGGGACGCCGATGCCGACGTCCTCGTCGCAGCCCTGCTGCTCGGAAAGGGAGACCGCGACGGCGCGAGGATGGCCTTCGAGCGTGCTGCCGAGACCGAGCCCTACGGGGCGCTCGCCGCCGCCTGCTGGGCCAAGCTCGCCGAGGCCCTCGACGGGACCGATTCGCTCGCGGCGCTCGACCGCGCGGTCTCTCGAGCGCCGACGTGGACCACGCTGCGCTGGCGCCGATTTCACGCGCGGCTCGCTGCGGGTGATCTCGACGGTGCCGTCGCGGATGCGGGCGAGCTCGAGGTCGCCGCCCGGGGAGCCGACCTGCGCCACGCCGTCGCACGCCGCGTCGCCGAGGCACTGCTGCGCGCACGTCACCTCGAGCCTGCCGCGTCCTGGTTCGACCGCGCGCTTCGGTTTCGCCCCGACGGACCAGAGGCGCTGGCGGGTCTCGCTCGCTCGCTGGGCACGCTGGGCAAGTCGCGTCGCGCCCTCGAGCTCCTCGTCCGTGCGGTCGGCCTCGATCGAAGGCGGCGTGGCGGGGATGGGCACCCGAGGCCGTCGCTCGTCCTCGAGCTCGCGCGCGCGCTCGTCGATCACGCGGACGACCGGCCCGCGGCGGTCGCGCACGTCCGAAGCATTCCGACGCGGCTCCCTGAGTCGTTCGAGGCGCGCTTCCTCGAGGGGCGGTGGCGCGCCGAGCTTGGTGACACCGCCGGTGCGACGGAAGCGTTCGCGCGACTCGGCGACGAGGTCGAACGTGGTCTCGGTGCGCTGCTCGACGAGGGCGATGTCGGATCGCTGGATGGCGTGAGCGCTCGCGCCGCGCGTCGCGATCTCGCGAACGCAGTGGCGTCGCAGCTCGAAGAGGCCGCGCGGATCGAGGAGCACGATCGAGGTGACCGCCTCGCGGCCCGGAGGTTCCTCGGTCTCGCGCTTCGCCTGGCTCCTCAGCGCGCGAGCCTCCAGGCCTCGTTCCGGAGGATCTCGGCGGAGACGGTCAAGCGTCAGCCCTCGAACGATACCGAGCTCGCTCTGCCGCCGCCGCGGCTGCGCGCCAGCATGTCCGATCCGGTCGAAGACGAGCTCCTCGTCGAGTCGCTCACCGAGCGACTGCGCGCCGATCCACGAGAGTTTTCACTGGTCCTCGAGCTCGCCGGGGTACTGGAGCGCCTCGCTCGCGACCACGAGTTGCTTGCGCTCCTGTCCGCGAGGATCGACGAGGAAACCGAGCCGCAGCGACAGGTGCTCGTGACGATGCGTCGGACGGTCCTCGCTCGCATGCATCGGCTCGCCCTCGCCGAGGGGCGCGAGGACGAGGCGCACCTCTACGAGCTCCTCGCCGGTCGCGAGTGACGCGGTCGGGCGTCGGCATGCGCGCTGTCGAAAGCTCGGCCTCACCGCGTTCGTCGTGCTAGCCCACGGCCGTCGAACATGGCGAACGACGGTACGCTCGAACCGACCCTGACCCAGCCTCGTCGCACCATCGTCGTACAGAAGTACGGCGGCTCGTCGGTGGCCGATGTCGAGCGACTCGGTACGGTGGCCGATCGGATCGTGGCGGCCAAGCGCGCGGGGCACGACGTCGTCGCGGTCGTCAGCGCGATGGGCAAGACGACCGACCAGCTGCTCACGCTCGCTCGCCAGGTGACGCTGAGCGCCGAGCCGCCTCGCCGGGAGCTCGACATGCTCGTGTCCACCGGCGAGCGCGTCGCGATGTCGCTCCTCTCGATCGCGATCCAGGCGCGCGGGGTCGAGGCCATCAGCTTCACCGGCTCGCAGTGCGGCATCATCACGAACGACCGGCACTTCGACGCGCGCATCATCGAGGTGCGACCGCATCGCATCGAGGACGAGCTCGCGCGCGGGCGTGTCGTCATCGTCGCGGGCTACCAGGGAATGAGCTACCGCCGGGAGATCACGACGCTCGGTCGCGGCGGCAGCGACACCACGGCGGTCGCGCTCGCCGCGGCGCTCGAGGCCGAGCGATGCGAGATCTACAGCGATGTCGATGGCGTCTACTCCGCGGATCCGCGCATCGTGGCGGAAGCCGTGCATCTGCCCGAGATGTCGATCGACATGCTCCAGGAGATGGCGCATGCCGGCGCGAAGGTGATCAACGCCCACGCAGTCGAGTGGGCGCGTCGCGCAAAGATCGCGATCTTTGCGCGCTCCACCTTCGACGCCCCGAGCGACTCGCCGAAGGAGACGGTCGTGCGCCTCGACGCCCCGACGGATGTCCTCGCGAGGGCGGTGAGCTGCGATCGGCAAGTCGCGCTCTTCGAGCGGAGCGGTCCGGAGGCGTCCTCGCTTCTGCTCGAGTCGCTCGAGGCGGCGGCGCTCCCCGTCCTTGCCTTCGAGGGGTCGGAGCTCCGGGCGCATGCGGTCGTCTCGCTCATCAGCGCGCCGGACTGGGCAGCGAAGCGCGCCGAACTCGCGAGGAATGCCCTCGTCCACGAGGAAGCGGCGTTCGTCAGCGTCGTCGGACCGGCGATCGCCAGCGAGCCTGCGGCGCTCGCTGGGTTTCGACGTGCACTCGTGGACCTCGGAGTCACACCAAGGGTGCTCGCGGTCGCTCCACTGAGGCTCTCCGCCCTCGTCGACTCCGCGCGTGCCGACGACGTGCAACGAGCGCTGCATGCGGCGCTCGTCCACCGCTGACGCGGCTCTTCCGTGTCGCCATCAGGCGAGCGGGTCGAGCGAGGGGAGGGCTTCCTCGGTCTCGGAGCTCACGTCGTCTCGGTCGTCGTCCATTTGACCATCGAGCGGCGGGAGCTCGTCGAGCTCGTCGCCCTCCGGGTCATCGAGACCCTCGACGCCGCCATCGTCGTTCCCCATGGGCAGCGCGTCCGCGATGCCATGGTCCTCGTCGGTGTCGGCGAGCTCTTCCGGTCCAACAAACGACGGGCCGTCGAGATCCTCGACGGTATCGGCCTCGTCGACCGGACCGTCACGCTCGTCGCCGAGCACGCTCGGTTCGTCGGCCAGCGTCTCGAGGTCTGCGTCGAGCGCTCGAGCATCGGTCGGGCCGTCGTCGCCATCTTCGGCGGTCGCCTCGTCGCCAAGGTGGAGTCGCTCCTCGGCGTCATCGTCGAGCGTGGCGGTCTCGTCGCCCGGCTCGGGGCGGTCGAGATCGGGCAGCTCGCCGATGAGGTCGTCGGCGTCGTCGTCTGCGTGAAGGTCTTCGGACAAGGGAGAACCTCGAGGCTAGAGATCGAGGCAGCCGCGTCAATCGAATCGTGAGGGGCGTGGCAGGTTCGCGGCCCACATCATGGATCGGTGCGTGGCCTCACCGCATGCGCAGTGCACAGCGACTCGTTTCGATGCTACGTCGCGACGTGGTGCTGGGGCGGCGATCGATGCGGGCGGAGTGTGACCATGAGCGGTGAGGACAGACCCTCGCGGCGTGGTGCGCGGTCCACCCGCGGGAGCGACCCCGAGGAGCGCCCCTCGCGTCGCGGTGCTCGCGCTGCGGTCGAGGGAACATCTCCTGACTCGGCCGGCGATGCGCGACGCGATGAACCGGCCAACACTGGCGCCGTCGATGCTCACGTGCGCGGCGCGTGGCAGGTGTGGCTTGCCACGCTCGCGACCGACGCCAACGCCGCCACGGTCGCGGCCCAGCTGTACTCGGAGCTCCCCGCCGAGGCCCGCGACGCATGGCTGAGCGCGCTCGCCGAGGATGCGCCCCTCGTCGGCGTGCCCGAGGCCGCGATGTACGGTCCTCTCCTCGCGGTCGAGGCGGATCCCTCTCGCATCGATCGGATGCAGCGCGCCGCGAACACGACGCTCGGGTCGATCAACGAGGTGAAGCGTGCGCTGCTCGGAACGGCCGCGGGGGGAGTGCGCCTCGCCGTGCTCGTGATCCCGCTCTACCTCGACTTCGTGCGGGTGCTCGTGTGCCGCATCGTCAAGGACCGCGGCTTCGACTGGGTTCGTCAGGTGCCGATCGTTCGCGAGGCGGATGCCCCCGATCGAGGCAGCGTGATCGACGACGTGAAGCTCTACGCGTGCTCGCGCGATGCCGTCGTCGACGAGCTCGCGCACGCGGTCCTCGCACAGCGACGCATGGGCCGTGAGCTCCCGCAGGTCTTGCGTGATTGCGCGGACCTCTTCAGCACGGCGTTTTTCGGCGACGAGGCGGAATGACGCGTGCCGCTTCGGCGCGAGCGCTCGCGGCGAGCCTCACGTTGTCGCTCTTGCACGGGTGCGTCGAGGCCGTCCCGCCGCCGGAGGAACCGACCGAGCCGGGGGCTCCCGCGACCCCGTCGACGCCGGTCGAGTTCGAGCTCGCCGGGCTCGACGGAGGTGTCGTGCGCGCATCCGATCTCCGGGGGCGCCTCGCCCTCGTCGTCGTGGCGGCCACGTACGACACCGCGTCGCAAGCGGCGGTCTCGATGGCCTCGGCCGTGGTCCGGCGTCACCGACCGCGCATGAACGGTTTGCTCGTCGTCCTCGAGCCCGAAGCGAATCGACCCCTCGTTCAGGCCTTCGTCGCCGCGTTGGAGCTCTCGTTCGGCGTGGCGCTGGCGGACGCGGCCGCTCTCGGTGAGCCAAGCGCGCTCGGGGGGATCCGCCACGTGCCGAGCTTCGTCCTGCTCGATCGCGAAGGGCGCGAGGTTTGGCGGCGCGTCGGTCTCGCGAACGTCGATGTGCTCGAGGCTGCCGTGCGCGAGCACGACCACCCCTGACGTGGGGAGCTTTGCCGCAGGCCGTTGATGAAAATCAACCTCGAACGAGCCACGCCAGAAAGGCCACGAGACCGACGAGGGTCGCGACGGACACCAGCATGAGCACCGCGTTGGCGCCTCGCGGCAGGGGCTGGGCCGGGCCCCCACCACCTCGTGGGAAGTCGGTCATGTCGCCAATTTGCTCGATAACCGCATGTCGATCAAGCTGCGTCGCCGAGCGCGCGGCTTACGCGGAGCGACGGAGCCACGAGACTCCGCCGCGCCGCCGTGAGCCGGCTCACTCCGCCGCGATCGGCTCGATGAGGTGCGCGACCTCGGCGTTGTTCTCGAAGTACGCCTTGCCTGCGAGGCGTCGCACGAGCGGCCCGTAATGCTCGGCAGCTTTGCCACGGACGAGATCACGAAGAATGGCGAGGTCGCAGGCGAGCGCCTCCCGGAACTCGGGATCCGCGGCTCGCTCGGCGGCGCGTCGTGCGAGGCCCGGCACCGTTCGAAGCGCAGCGACGGTCCCTGAGCCGGCCTGCTTCGCGGCCTTCACGAGGCGCTCGGTGCGGGTCAACCGGATCAACGGCGCGACCTCGTGAACGAGGCAGGCAGCCTCACCGGCGGCGTCGTGCGGGCTCTTGTGAAGGGGCGATGTGTACTCGGGGTTGGCAGCGAGGAAGGCCGTGACCTCCTCGCGCGTGACGCCCGTGTCGCGGAAGGCTTGCTCGAGCTCTTGCTCTGCTGCGATGCGAGCCTTGTAGAGGTACATCTGCACGCGCGAGTAGAAGTTCGTCGCGCCATCGCCGCTCGTCTCGACCGCGCAGAAGATCGTGCCGGGGTACTTCGTCGTGATCAGCGACTGAACGCCATCCGAGACGCCCGAGGACGGCATGCAGCCGAAGGGCTTCACGCTGAGGGTCATGTGGGCCTTCTTGCCGACGACGTTCGCGATGAGCTTCCCGACCTCCATGTGGCCTTCGCCTCCGCGGAGATCGTTCGAGTAGTAGTCGTTCGCGACCTCGGCGATCGCGTCCATGTCGGGCAGATGGTAGCCATGAAGTCCGGGCGGAAGGGCGAAGGCCTGGAAGCCGACGCGAAGCCCCCACTCGGCGAGCTTCAGCGCGGCCTGGCGCTTCGCAATGTCGAACTCGCCCTGGTAGTCCGAGAGGCCGCTCTTGGCGGCGTCCGCGACGCGGAGCAGCTCACGCTCGCGCGTGTCGCGAGCGACTTCCCAGATGTTGTAGAGCAGCCAGGCGGTCGTCAGCTGAATGTCGCACTCGGCGCCCTCGCTCTCGAGGAAGTGCTGCAGGTGGTAGTTGCCGTCGCCCTCGGTCGTCATGGCCCAGAACTCGCCGATGATCGCGACCTTCGGTCGGGCGCGGAGCTTGTCCACCTTGATCGAGTCAAAGAGCCGACGGCACGAGAGCAGCGCGGCGAACACGTTCGTGCCCGACAAGAGCGACTTGTAGAGCATCTTCTTCGCCTGCTCGGCGACGCGGTTCGTCGCACCGGTCTCGAGCTCGTACGGGCGGATCCGGTAGGTGAGGGCGTTGACGACGTCGCCGCACACGAGGGCCTTGATGATGGCGATGAAGAACTTCGGGCTGAGATCGATCCCGACGTCGTCACCAGACGCCTGCGACAACCCACCCTGCTGCTGGAACAGCATGACTCGGAAGCCCTCGAAGCCCGCGTCGCGAAGCGCCTTGCGGTACTCGGTGACGTACATTCCGAAGCGGCAAGGGCCACAGGCACCGGCGGTGAAGAATACGTAGTTCTTGATGATCTCCTCCGCCGAGAGACCCTTCTCGTCGCGGAGCGTGATCAGGTGTTTGACGAGGTTCCCGACGGTGAAATACGTCGGGTTGCACTGCCCGCGATTGCCGTACTCCTTGCCGATCTGCAGGCCCTCGGTGTCGGGGCAGCCGATGTTCTCGACCTTGTAGCCTTGGCCGCGGAGCGCGCCTTCGACCAGGAAATCCTGGGCTTTGGTGAGGCCGCTGATGAGCAGGGTCACCTTCTCGCGCTCGGCGCGCTTGACCTCGGGGTTCAACATCGTGTCGACCCACTGGCGTCGCTCGCGAAGGACCCCGAGACGCTCGCGTTCGGCGGCCTCGTGCGCGCGAACGTGGGCCTCGAGCTCCTCGTCGCTGAGGACCCCCGTGCCCGAGGTTTGCGGCGAGCCATTGAGCGGGGAGCCGGCCGCGAGCTTCGCGTCGAGGATCGGGAGGCTCTTCTTCGTGGGGTTCGGGAGCGCGTCGTGAGTGATCGTCATGGCGGGTTCTTCCTGAGCGAGTTCGTTGAGACGGTGTCAGTTCACTCGGCCGGAGCCGGTGCGGTGGCTTCGCGGGTGTCGGAGGACGAGCCGGAGAACAGCGGCGCGTCGAGCTCGACGAGCCGGCCGGCGTCGGCCTTCCGCTTCAATTTGACGAGGCCCGTCTTCGGCGCCTCGGGGGTGCGGTTCTGTGGCTGGTAGCGGCTCGTGTGCGCGGCGAGCTCCTCGATCGCCCGGGCGAGGTCCGGATCGGTCTGCTTGCGATCGGCGAGCTGCTCTGCCTTCAAGCGCATCAGCTCGAGCCGTCGCAGATCGACGCTGTGCGCGAGCTCGGCCTTCTTTGCAGCCGCGTCCTCGAGGGCCTCGGCGTGCATCTTCAGGCTGTGGGCGTAAGTCTTCACGCGGATCTTGATCGAGCCGCCGGGCTTGTTCGCGTCGAGGTCGTGTTGCGCGGCGTAGGGAACCTGCGCCGCCGACACGATGCTGTCGACGATGCCGTACGTCGGCGCGTCGTGACCGCACTTGAAGCTCGACAGATCGAGGAGCGCGATGTTCGGGTGGCGCGCGGCGTACTTCACCGCCCACACCTTCTGAGCGCTGTTTGCCGAGTAGTTCTCGGGCCAGACGTCGTTGATGTCGAGCGGGTCTTCGGAGTCCCGGAAGTAGCGCTTCAGGAAATCGGGCTGGCGCGGCAAGGAGCGTACGCTGAGGATCGGGTACCCGAGGACTTGGTACTCCTCGGGGATCCCGTGATTCAGCCCCGGGTCGGAGTGGTACGGGCGACCGACGACGAGCACGGCGATGCGATTCTCTGCCTCGACCGTCTCCAGGATCGCGCGGCCTTTCTCCTGAAGGTCGAGATCGAAGGCGTCGAGGGCGCGGAGGCCCTCACGATGTGCGTGGTCGCTCTCGTCCTGGGTCACGCCGAGCCGCGGGCCCCAGGTATCGAACATCCGCTTCGCCATGAGTTGTGGCTCGGAGAAGCTCACCCCGGGGTCGAGGTACTCGATCCCACGCTGGCCGAAGAAGTCGACCTCCTTCGTGAATGCGGCCTTCATCACGTCGGGGGCGCCCGCCACGATCGGGCAGCTCGTGCCGTCCATCGTGTTCGCGAGGAAGTTCGGCACGTTCATCAAGATCGGGAAGAAGATGAAGTCGAGCGCCTTCTCCTCGTGCTGCTTGAAGAGCAGGTTGTGGAGGTGCGCCTGCGCGACCTTGCTCGGGAAGCACGGATCGACCGAGCCATATTTCCCGCCCTCGACCCACATCTCTTCGCTCGTCGGGTCGCTGAAGACGACGTTCTGCTTCGTCAGCCCGAGCGCCTCGAAGTAGGTCCGGAAATACGGGGCCGTCGAGTACATGTTGAGCACCCGCGGCATCCCGACCCGCACCTTCTTCAGGCGTTCGCGGGCCTCCGCCGTCGCGCGCTGGAAGGGCCGCACGACCCGCTCGCGCTTGATGCCGAAGAGGCCGCGACGGACGAGCACGTCGTCGAGCGGGGAGCCGTTCGGTGGGAGCGGCGCGGGCTGGTAGAAATGCTTGAACGCGCGGCTCGCCTCGTAAGCGACGAGGTTCGGAAACTCCTTCGCGATCGCCTTGCGCTCCTTGACGAGCGCGAGCATCGCCTCCTCGCTCTCGACGGTGCCCTTCTCGCACGAGAAGCCGGAGATGTAGCGCGCGGTCGAGCCATCTGGGCACTCGGTGTCGATGAAGGTGCGCTTGCATTCGTTCGGACAGAAGTGGCAGACCGTGCTCTCGTCGTTCTTCGTCGAGAAGGCGATGTCGACGGCGGCATCGATGCCGATGAAGGTCGAGCTGCCCTTGCGTCGCACCACGCGGAGCGCCTCGAACGCGGCACCGAGGGCGCCCGCCTCGCCCGTATGGGGATGCACGAAGACCTCGGCGTCGGGCACGCGCTGCTTGATGTAGTCGACCTGCGCCTTCACGGCGGCGAGGTTGTACTGTGTACCGCCCTGGAGCACGTAGCGGCGTCCGAGCGCGGCGAGCCTCGGGATCTGTACCACGTACTGCCACACGTTCTTCGGCAGCACCTGGGCGAGGCCTGCGAGCAGCTCCTCCTTGGAGAAGCCCTCCTTCTGGAAATTCACGCGGTCGGTGTCGAGGAAGACCGCGCAGCCGTAGCTGAATTTGGGCGCGAGCTCGGCCCGGAACGCGGTCTCCGCGTACGCCGTCACCGGCAACCCGAACTGGTCGGCCATCGCCTGGAGCAGCATGCCGTTGCCTGCCGAGCACGAGTTCGAGAGGCGGAAGTTCGAGATGTCGCCGTTCTTCACGAACAGGACCTTGATGTCCTGACCGCCGATGTCGCAGATGACGTCGATGTCGCCGCAGTACTTCACCGCGCTCATCATGTGAGCGACGGTCTCGACCACGTTGACGTCGACCTTCATGCTCGACTCGAGCACGTCGGCCGCATAGCCCGTCGCGCCCATGCCGAGGACCTCGAGCACCGCGCCCTGCTCGGTGACGTACTCGCGGAGCTTCGCGAGGAGCTCCTTCGTGTCCTGAATCGGGTTGCCCTTCGAGAGCTGGTACGCCTTGCAGACGATCTGCTCGTTCTCGTCGACGAGCACGGCCTTGGAGGAGGTCGAGCCGCCATCGAGCCCGATCACGGCGCGGATCTTCTGGCCACGCTCGAGCTTCATTGGCTCGAACCTCGGGATGCGGTAGAGCCGCGTGAACTCGTCCACCTCGTCGGTGGAGGTCACGAGGGGCGGTCCGGCCGTCTCAGCGAGGCGCGCCTTGCGACCGTTCGTCATGTACTCGACGAGGCCGGTGAGACCTCGGTAGAGGCCGACGTTCGCTGACTCGCCGAGCCCGTAGGCGCAGGCGCCGAAGGCCGCGTAGTACTGCGAGTTTTCGGGGACGAAGACGAGCTCCTCGATCGGACACTCCTTGGGCCAGGCGTAGCCTCGCTCGTCCCAGGTCTCGGGGATGCGCTTGCGCCAGCACTCCTGCAGGAACGGCAAGTACGTGTTGGGGCCGCCGAGCAAGATTACGCGGTGCTTCAGCGTGTTGCCGCGCGTCAGCACGCTCAGGTTCTGGAGGACGATGGCGTCCGCGAGCGAGCAGAGGATCTCGTTCGCCGGGATGCCGCTCTTCACCAGGTTGACGATGTCGGTCTCCGCGAAGACGCCGCACTTCGCGGCGACATGGTGGAGCTTCGAGTCGTCGAAGTGGATCTGAACGACCTCTTCGGGCGGCAGGCCGACCTTGATCATGCATTTGTCGATGGTGGCGCCGGTGCCCGAGGCGCACTTGTCGTTCATCGACGGCACGGCGATCTTTTCGCCGGTCTCACCATCGGAGGTGAACATGATGATCTTCGCGTCCTGGCCGCCCAGCTCGATGACGCTGCCGACGTCCGGGTGGAGCTTCTCGACCGCGAGGGTGACGGCGTTCACCTCCTGGACGAACTTCGCGCCGAGGTGCGGCGCGAGCGGCGAGGCGCCCGAGCCCGTCATGAAGAGCCGCCAGGTCGCGCGGTCGGAGGCCGGGAAGGCGGCCTCGATCGCGAGCATCAGCTCGTGGACCTTCTCGGGCTGCTTCGTGTTGTGACGCTGGTAATCGCTCCAGAGGATCTCGAGCGTGTTCGCGTCGAGGGCGACGGCCTTCACGGTCGTCGAGCCGACGTCCATCCCGACGACGATGGGTGCGGTTCGTGCGCTTGCGTTCGAGGTCATGTCGCGCTCTCTCGGTTCGGGTGACGGCAGGGTGACTGACCCGTCAGTCAGGCGGAAGGGGGTAGCACGGCCCGGGGCCTGGTCCAAGCAACGCACGATCGCGGCTCGTCGCTCGTTCCGCGGCTGGATCGCCCCCGAGCCGTCGCGCCGTGACGCCGCCGCCTCGTGCGGGTAGGGTCGATCGGTGCCGTGGTGACGAAGAAGCAGAACCGACGCGATGAGCTGCTCCGGGTGGCAGGTGAGGTGTTTGCCGCGAAGGGCTACCACGAGGCCAAGATGGACGACATCGCGGCGGCCGCCGACGTGGCGAAGGGGACGCTCTACCTCTACTTCCGCGACAAGCGGGCCATGTTCGCTGAGCTGGTCGACGGACTCGCCGCGCAGCTCGCGTCATCGATCATCCCCGTCGACACCGAGGCGGACGTCGTCGCGCAGGTGAAGCACAACATCCGCGCGGTCATCGGCGTCCTCGCGCAGCAGCCCCGGGTGACGAGCCTCCTGTTCGATCAGGCGAGCGGCGTCGACGAGGGGTTTCGGGTGAAGACCGACTCGTTCTACCGGGCGCTGAAGCAGCAGCTCGCGTCGAGCCTCGAGGAGGGCCAGCGCCTCGGGATCGTCCGGGAGGGGGACACCGCTCTCTACGCCAGCATGACCATCGGCGCCCTGCGGGAGGTGCTGGTCGAGGCCGGCGGCCGCAGCGGCTCTCCGCGCACGCGCGAGCAGGTCGTCGAGGCGTTCTTCGACGTGCTCCAGGGGGGATACCTGCGGCTCGAGCCCGACCCGAAGGGCCCGAAGCGCCGCGTTTACGCCACGATCGCCGCCCCACGACGACGAAAGGCCTCCTCGTCGCGTGGATGAGGAGACCTCCCGGGTGGCGGGAATGACCCGCGGGTCAGTGTCGAAACCCCTTCAGCGCGCGAGCACGAGTCGCTCGGTGCAGGGCTTCGCCGTCTCGTCCTGACCGACCCCGGCGATGCGCATCGGATCGAGGTCGAGCAGGCGCTGGGTGAGCTCGATCTTGCCGACGATCAGCTGGTCGAGGTTCGCGCTCGAGTAGGTCGTCTGCGTGCCGCCGCAGCTCGACTTGGGGTCGCCCGCGCCCGTCGACTGCGGACCGGCACCCCCGCGCATCACGAACATGTTCGTGGCTCCGGTGTATTGCGCCGTCTGACGCCAGACGGCCTGGCCGAGCGCATCCATCCCCGAGGCGGCCACGGTGTAGAGCTGAATTCCCCGCGCGGCGGCCCGATGCAGCGACCGCTCGTAGCCGGGGTCGTCCTGGTAGTCGAGGTGCGGAGGGGCGTCGCCGATCAGGAAGGCGAGGCGCGCGCTCGCGCCGGGGTTCCAGGCGAGCTCGTCGATCGCGACGCGGAGTCCCTCGTTCGCATGCTCGGGCGTGTCCCCGCCGCCGCCAGCCTGGAGCGCCTGAATGCGACGACCGAACGCTCCGAGATCCGTGCTGAAATCGTGGATGCGCGTGACGAAGGCGTCGCCCTTGTCGCGGTATTCCACGAGCGCGATGCGGACCGCGGTCTGCTTGCCGTCGACCTCGCGCGCGACCTTCGCGATGGTGTCCTTCACGGCGTCGATCTCCTCGGACATCGAGCCGGTCGTGTCGAGCACGAACACGAGGTCGAGCGTGCGCTCTGGAGCGTTGCGGACAGCGGGCAGTCGCAGGTCGACGACGCCGTCGTCAGCGACGGTGTTGACGCGAGCCGTGACGCTCGTCCCCAGGCACGAGGCGGTGACATCGAGCCGCTGGCCCTGCAGCCCCTCGGCGCGCGGGAAGAGGATCGCGCGACCCGAGGCGGTCGTCGTGAGGCGCACCTCATGCTGCGCCTCGTCCCGGACGGTGACCGGGCAGTTGATGACGCCCGCGCCCCCCGAATCACGCACGACGAGGAAGCGTCGGCTGGAGAGATCGAGCGGGCGAAACATGCGGTTCGCCTCCGACGCGAGGTAACGGCGAAATTCGCGGTAGTTTGCGTTGTCGTCCCACTCGCCCGCGCGCACGGAGCCCTCGCTTCGGGCGATCGTTGCGCCGCGTGAGCCCCCGTCCCTCGCGAGGGCCTCGTCCTTGGACGTCCCGGTGGACATGCGCTTCGCGGCGAGCCCGCCCCCCTCGTGGGTCGGGCGATGGCGCGCGGCCGCCGCGGGCACGTCGGTGGCCCCGCCGCTCGGGGCCCCGGCCGGCGACGGCGCGACGGCCATCGCCTCGGGGGCACCTTCGGGCCTCACGTCCATCTTCGCGGGAGGCGTCGGCGCGGACGGGCTCGGCATGCCCTTCACGTCGGCCACCCCGTCCTCGCTCGCGGCCGGCGCGCCGGCAGTGGGGCGGTCGTCGCCGGAGGTTTCCGCGACGGGAGCCTTGCTCGCCGCGTCTCCGGCTTCGGCCTCACGCCGCGGTGCGACGACGTTCGTCGCCTCCGAGCTCGGAGCCTCCGGCGCCCGCGCGCTCGAGCAGCCCGTCGTCGCCAGCACCATCGCAACCCATGCCGTTCTTCCGTATCGCATCGTCGTCTCCTCCGTCGTGTCGGTTGACGGGGAAACGACGGGCCCGGGGCGGGGCTTACACTCGTGTTCGCGATCAGCCGCGCTTTGGAGGGAGCGCTCGCGGACCGGTCGACGCCGAGCCCGCCTCGCTCATGCCCCGATGCAAGACGATGTTGCGACCGGCCTCGCGCCCGTGCGTGCGCGCGTCGCTCGGGGCCTGGCCGCGGAGGCGCACGCTGCGAACGTGAGGATGACGCGAACGGTAGTAGCCCTTCAGTTCGGGATCACCGACCCAGACGAGGCCTTGCTCGTGGCTCCGGCGCTTCTCGGTGGCGAGCCGCTCGCGGAATCCCTCCATCACGCCCGCGAGGAAGGTCCGGCGCTCGCGGTTCGACCGGACGCCGTTCTCGCGCGCATGGGTCTGCCACAGGCGCTCGCTCGTCGCGAGCATGAAGGCGTGGACATAGCCCGCGATCTCGAGGTTCTCGGGTGTGCCGCACAGCTCGAGCACGTGCCCGCGTTTGCCGTCGCCGGGACGAAACGCCGAGACCCAAATCACCTCGACGAAGAAATGCTCACCGAGGATGGACGCGAGGATGTGCTCGCACTCCTGCACGCGCCCCTTCGGTTCGCCGAGCTGGCGGTAGGCGTAGCGTCGACGCTCCGGCTTCTCGGCCATCGCGATGTTGTGCTTCAGCATCAGGCGCTGCGCGAGCGAGGCCGCATTTTCGGCTTCGAAGCGGTTCGTGCTCTGGGCGAGCGCGAGGAGGTTGGCGACCTTCTGCCGTATCTTGTCGCGCTCCGGGTCCGGCTCGCCAGCCTCGACGGCGCCGGTCGCCGAGCCGTCGATTCGCAGCCGCTCGCAGAGCTGCCGGAAGGTCGGGCCATGCGGTGGCTCGTCCGTCACGCCGAGCGATTCATGGACGAACTGGTGCGCCATCTCGTGCTTCAGCACCTCGACGACCTCACCCCAGGGGCGCGTCACGACGAGCGGTCGCGACAGCTCGATCGTCCGACGCACGCGGTCCCAGCGACCGAGCACCGTGGTCGTGGCGACGAGCTGGATCACTGGGGGCTTCAGCGCAAAGCGAAAGTGCGAGGCGTTGAGCTCGCGCCAGGTCCGCAGCAGCTCGCGCGCGAGTAGCGACTCGAGCTCGGCCGTGAGCCGCTCGACGTGACGGGAGCGGGGCTCGTCCGCCCCGTTCGAGCCGGCTTCGGTCATTGAATCGCCTGGTAGGTCCGCCGAGCCTTCACGCTGACGAGCAGCTTTTTCCGCGCGTCCGCGCCCTTCGGGACGGTGCGGTGCTCGGGGAGCACCAGCGCGGTGAGCCTGCCGCCGTACACGCAGCCGGTGTCGATTCCGGTCGCATGGCGATGCAGCTGCGGCTTCGCGTTCGCGTTGTGGCCGAACACGACGTGGGTCGGGCCTTCGTAGCGCTTGCCCCAGAGGACGCCTTCGTCGCGCCGCTCGGTCGCTGCGCCGTCCTTCGTGATGCCGCGGATGTGCAGGAGGTCCCGCTCGAGCTGCTTGCCAAGGGGCACGCCCGGAACGAGGCCCGCGTGCACGACGAGGAGCTCCTGCTCGGGGACCTCGAGCCAGAGTGGCATCGACTCGATCTGAGCCCAGCCTTCGTCGTCGATCTCGGCTGCGGTCGCGCGCAGCATCTTGTTCGCGAGGATGCGCTCATCGTGGGTCGAAAGTTCGGCAGTCGCGCGCTTCGAAGTCCTGCGCGACTGGAGGTCCCGCCAGCGCGTGAGGCGCCACTCGTGGTTGCCCCGGACCGCGATGCCGCCAACCTCGCGCACCATGCGGAGCACGGTGTTTGGCTCCGGCCCACGCATCACGAGGTCTCCGACCAGGAAGACGCGATCGCCTCGGACGGGGCCGAGCTTGTCGAGCAGGGCGCCGAGCTCGCGCGCGCACCCATGCACGTCACCGATAACGATCGTGCGGCCGACGTGAGGCTTCTTGGCTTTCGCCTTCTTGGCCTTCGCCTTCTTGGTCTTCGCCTTCTTCGAGGCCTTCTTCTTCCCGCTGCTAACCATCACCCTTCCGGATCGATCTTGGCGCGCTTCGGGATGACGACGATGCCGGCCTCGCTCACGTACCAGCGACGCCGATCGCGATCGAGGTCGAAGCCGATGCAGGCCCCCGGTGGGATCTCGACGTCCTTGTCGATGATCGCGCGGCGAACCTTCGCGTGGCGTCCCACGGTGACGTTGTCGAGCAGGACGCTGTCCTCGACCTCGCTGAACGAGTTCACGCGGCAGCGACTGCCGAGGACCGTGCGGTGAATGCGGCCGCCCGAGATGATGCACCCGAGCGACACGATGCTCTCGGTCGCGGTGCCGACCCGATCCTGGGCGGTGTCGCGGAAGACGAACTTCGCGGGCGGGTCATGGGTGATGCCCGTCCGGATCGGCCAGTAACGGTTGTAGACGTTGAACTGCGGCTGCGTGCTGACGAGATCGATGTGCGCCGCGAAGTACGACTCCACGGTGCCGATGTCGCGCCAGTAGCTGTTCGCAACCTCGCCGGGGACCTCGTTCGTCTGGAAGTCGTAGACGAAGACGCGCTGGCCGGTTTGGACCATCCTCGGCAGGATGTCATGACCGAAATCATGCCGGCTGCCCTCGATCGCGGCGTCCTCCTCGAGGCAGCGCACGAGCGCGTCGGTATTGAAGATGTAGTTGCCCATCGAGGCGAGCGCCATGTCGGGGCGACCCGGCATCGGCGGCGGATCCTGCACCTTCTCGTGGAACGCGAGGATGCGTCCCTCCTCGTCGACCTCGAGCACGCCGAACTGCCGCGCCTCGTCGATCGGCACCGGGACGGCCGCGATCGTGACGTCCGCGGACTTCGCGACGTGGTGCGCCATCATCTGGCGTACGTCCATCTTGTAGATGTGGTCGCCGCCGAAGATCGCGACGTACTCCGGCTCCTCGTCGGTGATGACGTGGAGGCACTGGAACACCGCGTCGGCCGAACCCTTGAACCAGCTCTTGCCGGTACGCTGTTGCGCCGGGATCGTCTCGATGAAGCTGTCGAGCATCGGCGAGAGTCGCCAGGCCCGCGCGATGTGCTCCTCGAGCGAGGCGCTTTTGTACTGGGTGAGGACCTTGATTCGGGTGTAGCCGGAGTTGACGAAGTTCGAGAGGACGACATCGACGATCCGGTAGCGCCCGCCGAACGGGACGGCAGGCTTCGCGCGGTCGAGGGTGAGGGGGCCGAGTCGTCGGCCCTCGCCACCAGCGAGGACCATCACGAGCACCTGCGAAGGATCGACCGGTCGGCTCGTCACCATCGTCTTGAAGCTACTCGCTCGGTTCTGGAAAATCGACCCTGGAGGTGCCTGCGCGGCGCGTGGCTCGCAGGCGACGCTCGACTCTCGCGCCCCGACGAGCCGGTCGTCGCGTCACTTCACGTCGGCCGACCGGACCGTCTGGCCCGGCAGGAACGCGTGCTTCTTCGGCTTCTCGACGTACTCGAGCTTCGTCACCTTGATGATGCCCGTGCGCGGGTTCGACTCGCTGCCGCGGCTCGAGGTGGCGGCCGTGACGCCGTAGTTGCCGGTGATGCGGACCTTCGCGCCGACGTTCGGAAGCGGGTTGGGCAGCTTGGCCTGCGTGTACGTGTCGAGCAGCTCGGCCTTGTCTTCCTTCGCGTCGATCTCCTCGACCATCGAGAACAGCGCCGCGAAGTTCGAGGCCCAGCCCTTCGCGGGGATCGCCTTGGTTCGGAAGTCCTTCTCGTCCGCGGACTCGGCGATCCAGAACGCGGGGATCGGAGCGATGCAGCCTTCGGGGTCGGCCTTGCCTTGCTTGTGGACCGCGCACTTCGGCACGCACGGCTCCTCGTTCTCGCCCTGCTGCTTCTCATCGGCGCACGCGTTCGCGTAGTTCGTCTTCACGATGAAGCCGACGATGGTGACCTCCTTGCCCTCGAAGTCCTTCGTGTGGACCTCGTTGCGGAGATCATGGATGGCGCCCCACACCGTGTAGGCGTCGCCCTCCTTCTTGGCCTTGTTGGGCAGCGTCGGGACCGCAGGCAGGTTCGCCTTCTTGCCGCTGTAGGCGGGCTTTGGCGTGTAGGTGATTTCCTTCTCGCGGCAGCCCGAGAGGAACGAGAGCCCGAGACCTGCGAGGAGCGCGAAAGCGGTGCGGTGTGCCATGATTGCGGGGGCGGACGTTAATCGCTCGGCTCGGTCGCGTAAACCCTCTCCGCTCACCGTGTCGATCGGGCCACGGCGAGCTTCGGTGCCGTCGCGACGAGCCAGCCCGCGAGCAGGTCGAGGTCCTTCGGCTCGAGCTCGCGCTCGAACGCCGGCATGTGGCCCGGGAGTTTCTCGGCCATCACGCCTGCCGGGTAGGTCTTGCCGCCCCCAGGATTCGCGATCTGCGCTTTCGTCCAGGCGAGCGAAGCCCAGCCTCGCAGCTCTGGAGCCAGCGACTCCGCGTCGAGCGGATCTTCGCCATCGAGGCGATGGCAGGTCGTGCAGCGCTGCTTGACTTGCTTCTCGCCCGCGCTCGCCTTGGCCTCGTCGCCGCGGGCCTGAGCCTCGAAGAAGTCGAGGAGGGCGCGTTCGTCCGCCTCGGGCAGCGGCTTCCAGCTCGACGCTTCGGCCTCGTCGGGCGGGGGGCGCTTGAACGAAGGCATCAGCCCCTTCAGCGGCCCCGAGCCGAAGAGGTGGGGCGCATCCGGATCGTCGAGCAGCGCGGCCAGCCACGCGCGCGAACCCCAGCCCGACAGATCGGGCGCGGTCGCCTTCGCCGGTTCGGGGCCGACGTCACCGAGGCGATGGCAGCTCGCGCAGTGTTTCTCGAACAGCTGCGGCGCGCGCGTCGCGGGGTCGGCCGCCAGCATCGCGAGCGGACCCGCCGGCGGGATGCCCTTCGCGGCGAGCTTCGACGCGTGCTGCGCGCGCTCCTCCGCCTTCTTGCGCGAAGCCTGGAAAGCCGGGTCGGCGGAATCGTTCGAGAGCGACCGGTTCGTCAGCGCGACGGCGCCGAGCAACGCGAGCCCGAGGGGTGCGAGCACCTTGCCGCGGGTCGCGAGCGCACGGCTCGAGCCGCGGTCGATGAACGGCAACGCGACGAGGTAACCCCCCAGCACGAGCGGCAGCCCGAGCGCGGCGACCCACTCGATGTTGCCGGGTACGTATTTGAGGAGCTCGAAGAGCGCGAGGAAGTACCACTCCGGGCGAGCCGGATAATCGCTCGACGGATCGGCCGGGGCATCGAGTGGGGCGCCGTGTTCACGCAGCGTCAGGCCGATCAGAACGGCGAGTACGACGAGCCCGAAGGCCAGATCCATCCCGACTTGCCGCGGGTAGAACGGCTCCACCTTCTTGGGGTCGGCGCCCTCGGGCGGCGTCACCCCGTGCCGTCGAAAGAGCGCGACGTGCGCCGCGAGGACGAGCGCGGTGAGGGCAGGCAACAGCGCGACGTGCAACCCGTAGAACCGGGTGAGCGTCAGGTGACCGTAGTCGTCGCCGCCGACGAGCAGGCGCTGCAGCGCGTGGCCGACGAGCGGGATGCTCCCGGCGATGTTGGTCGCGACCCGCGTTGCCCAGTAGCCCTTCTGATCCCAGGGAAGCAGGTAGCCCGTGAGGGCGAAGCCGAGCGTCAGCGCCATCAGCACGAGGCCGAGGAGCCAGTTCATCTCGCGGGGTTTCTTGTAGGCGCCGAAGAGGGCGGTTTGCCCGAGGTGGGCGACCAGGAGGACGACCATCGCCTGGGCGCCGAAGTGGTGGAGGCCACGGACGACCCAGCCCCAGCTCACCCGGTGCTGCACGAACCAGACGCTCGACCACGCGCTCGTTGCGCTCGGCTGATAGACGGTCATCAGCAGGAAGCCCGTGATGGCCTGGACTAGGAACGACAGCGTCAGCGCGCTGCCCCACACGTAGGCCCAGCGCGCACCGCCCGTCACGGGTTCGTCGAGGAGCTCGTGGGCGAGCTTGCGGTAGCCCGTCCGCTCGTCGAGCCAGTCGGCGATGCGGCTCACGCGCCCACCTCGACTCGCTCGGCCGAGCCCTGACGGTACCGGCGGAACTCCACCTCGATCCACCCGTCGACGACGCGGGTCGGTAGCGGATCCATCCCGCGTGGCGACGGCCCGGACTCGGCCTTGCCGTCGAGGGCGAAGCGCGACGTGTGGCACGGACACCCGAAATTGCGGCCCTCGTTCGCGAGGTCGATCGCGCAGCCGAGGTGCGGGCACTCCGAGCTGAGCGCGAGGACCCGCTCCCCGCTGCGCGAGAGCCACACCGAGCCGAGGGTGACGTCGGCGGTCACCGTGAAGGCGTCGCGCTCCTCGCCGCGCACCGCCACGCGTGCGGGCTTGCCCTCGACGAGCGCGTCGAGCTTCGCGATGCGGATCCAGCGCGCGCCTCCGCTTCCGCCACCCGGGTCGAGGAACCGCGCGGCCGGCAGCACCAGCGCGCCAGCGTAGGCGAGCCCGCCCGCGGCGACGAAGAGCTCGAGGGTCCGACGTCGCGCGGGGTCCGGAGGCAACGTTTCGGTGGGCTCAGGGAGGGCGTTCTCGTCGTCTTGGGAAGCCATGAAGGGAAGCATGTTAGTACACACGCGAGGTCGGAACTCGCGCGGCAATGCCAATCCCGGATCACAGGCCCGGCGACGGACGGTTCGCGCGTGCGCTCGCGCTCGGTGCGCTCGTGTCGGCCTGCGCGCCGCGGCCCGTGCCGCGGGGGCCCCTCGTCGCGCAGGTCACGCTGCGACCGAGCGATGTCCCGCGCATCCCGCCGGCGCGCGTGCTCGAGCGCATCGCGACCCAAGCGACGGCGCATTTTCCACCGTTCGAGTGGGTCGCTGCGGTCCCCGTGCTCGGCCTGCTCGACGCCATCACCGTTGACTATCGCGCTTACGAGCGCGGCACGCTCGAGCGCGATCTCGAGCGAATCCGCCGATTTTATCGGGCCCGCGGCTTCTACGAGGCCGAGGTCACGGCGGGCCGCGTCGTCCCCCTAGGCGACGGCGGCGTCCGCATCGAGATCGCCGTGCGCGAGGGGTTGCCGGTGTTCCTCGGAGCGGTTCGAGCGCCCCAGAATCTCCTCGCCGCGACGACCAGCGAGGCCGAGCGTGAGGCCCTCCTCGAGGCGGGGGCCGCCCTCGGGCGCATCGTCAGCGAGTACGCCGCGAAGCCCGTCGAGGATCCGCCGCGCTGCGCCGAACGAGCCCGCGACACCTGCGCGCCACGCCCACGCTTCGACGAGGAGCGTTACGACGAGGTGAAGCGGGCGATCGCGCGTGAGATGAGCGACGCCGGCTTCGCGCGTGCGAAGGTCGAGGGGCGCGTCGAGGTCGACCTCCGCAGCCACGAGGCCACGGTCTCGTTCGAGGTCGATCCGGGGCCGCTCTGCCACTTCGGCCCGGTGCGGATCGTCGGCAATGGCGAGCTACCCGAGGCGGTGATCCGCGCGCGGCTCGGGATACTGCCCGGGCAGCGCTATTCCGCGGAGCGCCTCGCGTCGGCTCACGACGATCTCGTCGAGCTGGGCGTGTTCGCGTCCGTCGAGGTGGCGCCCGACCTCGAGGCTTCGAAGAGCGAGCCATCCAGCGTGCCCGTCGTCATCGCCGTGCAGGCTTCAAAATTGCGATCGGTCAAGCTTGGTATCGGGGCCCAGGTCGGCAGCCAGGTCGAGGCGCACGCGGTGGTGGGCTGGGAGGACAAGAACCTCCTCGGCGGCATGCGTTCGCTCGCGGTCGAGCTGCGCCCCGGCGTCGTGCTCTTCCCCTCGCGCGTCGACAACCTCTTCTCGCGGGCTCCGACCGATCTCGTCCCGCAGTCGGCGCTGCTCGCGTCGTTCCGGCAGCCGAACTTCCTCGAGCGGAGGACGGACCTCCGGGTGGAGCTCTCGGGGCGCGTCTATGCGCCGCAGATCGCGCCCGCGCCCGACCCCGTGCCCGAGGGCTACAACATCGTCGGCTATTACGAGCTGCATGGCTCGGTCGGGCTCGACCGGCGCTTTCGCTTCCCCCGGCTCGCGAGCAGCCTCCAGCTCGCGGCGAACCTGCGCACCCAGGTCGACTTCCCCTTCTCGTACAACCGACCGAACCTGCCGCCCGAGTACGCGCGGGTCGTGGTGCCCTACCTCGATCTGCTCGGCGCGTGGGATCATCGCGTCGACCGGACCGGCAGGCCCGCGCGGCTCGAGCCCCAGAACGGCATGTTCGCCGCGGTCGATGGGCAGCTCGCGGTGGGCGACGCGCGCGACGTCAGGCTCCAGCCGGAAATCCGATTTTATCGACCGTTTGCGCAGCGCGTCGTCCTCGCGGTGCGCGGGACCTTCGGCGTGCTGTTCCCCTTCAACTACGGCGACTCCCTCGAGGGCGACCGCTTCGAGCGCTGCAATCGCGTCGTCCCCGCGCCGCCCGAGTGCTCGCGCGATTTGCAGCTGCTGAGCTTCCGAGCGTTTTACAGCGGCGGGCCATTTTCGAATCGAGGTTACGGGTTCCGCGAGGTCGGTCCGCACGGCCAGGTGCAGTTTGCCACCCAGCGTGGACAGCTCGCCGAGTTTCTTCCAACCGGCGGCACCGCGATGTGGGAGCTGTCGGCCGAGCTGCGCTTCTCGTTCCTCGAGCGGCTCTCGTGGGTGCTCTTCCTCGATGGCAGCGACGTGGTCCGCACGCTCGGCGAACTGCGGCTCGATCACCCGCACCTCTCGCCCGGGACGGGCTTCCGGGTCGGTACCCCGGTCGGCCCGCTGCGGCTCGACGTCGGCTTCCGCCCGCCGTACCTGCAGCAGCTCGGCCACCCTCAGCTCTCCTACGAGGAAGGGGGGCCTGGCCCCACCGTGCCGGCGCGCTTTCCCTGGGCTTGGTCGCTCGCGGTCGGCGAAGCCTTCTAGCGCGAGCCCGACGACCGGCGCGCATTCGTGCTACCTCCTCGCCCATGAGCGAGTTTCGCCGCTTCTCGGGCACGAACCGTTATCTCTCCGACCCGGCGCTCGAGGCCGCGGTCAACTGCGCGCTGGTGCTCGAGCGACCGCTGCTCATCAAGGGCGAGCCCGGCACTGGCAAGACGTTGCTCGCGACCGCGGTCGCGGAGGCGCTCGAGCTCGAGCTCATCCACTGGTCGGTGAAGTCGACGACCAAAGCGCAGGAAGGGCTCTACGTCCACGACACCGTGCAACGCCTCTACGACGCGCGCTTCGGCGACGGCGACGTGAGGGACATCCGCCGTTACATCAAGTACGGCCCGCTCGGTCGCGCCTTCGCCGCCGACGAGCGCAAGGTCCTCTTGATCGACGAGATCGACAAGGCGGACCTCGAGTTCCCGAACGATCTGCTGGACGAGCTCGATCGCATGCGCTTCCGGGTGCTCGAGACCGACGAGGAGGTCGTCGCGAAGCGGCGCCCCGTCGTGATCCTCACCAGCAACAACGAGAAGGAGCTGCCCGACGCCTTCCTTCGGCGCTGCGTCTTCCACTTCATCGAGTTCCCCGACGCCGAGCGCATGAAGCGCATCGTCCGGGTTCATCACCCGGCGATCGACGAGGCGCTCGTCGAGCAAGCCATGGCGGCCTTCTATCGGCTGCGCCAGAACGACCGACTGCGGAAGCGACCGAGCACGAGCGAGCTCATCGACTGGCTGCTCGTCCTGTCGCGCGCGGGCGTCGCAGGGGAGCGCATCCTGCGCGAGCTCCCGTTCCTCGGGGTGCTGCTGAAAAAGGAGCAGGACCACGACCTCCTGCGCGGCAGCTCCAGGAATTGACGTCAAGCGATGGGCTGAGTTCGGATGACGAAGCTCAATTGATCAAGGCCAAGTCGACGAAGGCCGGCAGCGTCAGCCTCGGGACCGTCGGACCATGGCCGTCCGGCCGCGGGTAGGCGGCGCGTCACGGAAGCACGACGATCGACGGCGTATCGCTCGCCCCGACGTCCCCGACGACCGCGGCGTCGGTGAGGCCCGCGTCCACGAGCGCGGTGAGCAGCGCGGGGGCGGCCGCTTCGGGGAGCGCGAGCAAGAGCCCACCCGAGGTCTGCGCGTCGGCGAGCAGCAGCCGCTGCGCCTCATCGACCGCCTCGGCGAACCGCGTCACCGCGCCGGCGTAAGCCAAGTTTCGGCGCGTTCCTCCCGGGACGCAGCCCGATCTCGCGAGCTCGATGGCACCCGGAAGAGTCGGGACGTCCGAGGTGCGCAGCGTCACCGTGACCCGCGAGGCCTCGACCAGGTTCCTGAGGTGCCCGAGCAGGCCGAACCCGGTGACGTCCGTCGCGGCGCGGACTTGATGGCGGCGCCCGAGCTCGCACGCGACGTCGTTCAGCTGCGTCATGCGCGAGACCGCGGCATCGATCCACGCCGGCGCCGCGTCGCCCTTGCGGATCGCCTGACCGACGAGGCCGGTCCCGACCGCCTTCGTCAGGACGAGGACGTCACCCTCGCGCGCGAAGCGCTGCGACCACACGGCGTCGGGCTCGACGCTCCCGACGACCGAGAGCCCGCACTTCGGCTCCGAGTCCTTCATGGTGTGGCCGCCAACGATTGCGCAGCGCGCGCGGCCACAGACATCGTGCACTCCGGCGAGGATCTCGCGGACCACGTCGAGGCCCAGCGTGTCGCTCGGCAACCCGAGGAACGAGAGCGCAAGCTCGGGCTTGCCGCCCATCGCGTACACGTCGCTGAGCGCGTTGCACGCGGCGATCGCCCCGAACGTCCGCGGGTCGTCGACGATCGGCGTCACCACGTCCATCGTGAGGACGAGCGAGCGCGCGGCACCCTCGGGGCGCACGATGGCCGCATCGTCGAGCAAGCCGGTGCGCTCGTCGATCCAGGGATGCGCGGGCAGCGCGAAAGGTTTCAGGACCTGAACCAGGTCCTCGGCGGGGAGCTTGCGGGCTCACCCACCGCCTTGCACGAGCGTCGTCAAGCGCGGCGTGGTCATCGATCCTCCTTTCGTCGACCGGCACCCTATCACTTGCGAAAGGCGCGCGGCTTCAGTACATGGCGCGCCATGGCACTTCAGCGCACCCTCTCGATCGTCAAACCTGACGCGATGGAAGCCGGTCACTCCGGCGCCATCATCGCCCGCCTCCAGCAGGAAGGCTTCGCCGTCAAGGCCATGCGCCAGCTCCATCTGTCGAAGGAGCAGGCGGAGGGCTTCTACGCCGTGCATCGCGCGCGCCCCTTCTTCGGTGAGCTCGTCGAGTTCATGTCGCGCGGACCGATCGTCGTCATGGCGCTCGAGCGCGAGGACGCGATCGCGAAGTACCGCGAGGTGATTGGCGCGACCGACCCGAGCAAGGCTGCCGATGGGACGATCCGCAAGCTCTTCGGCAAGAGCGTCGGTGAGAACGCCGTTCACGGCTCGGACGCGGTCGAGACCGCCGCGGTCGAGATCGGCTACTTCTTCGCCGGCATGGACGTTCGCCCGACCGCGTGATCCCGGCGTTCGGGGTCGCGCTCGTTCCCGCGGAGCCGGCCCCACCGTTCGCTCGACAAAGCCTCGGCGCTTGTCGGGGCTTCGTCGCTTTGTGCGCACGGACGGAGAACCGCTGCGGACGTCGTGCTAGACCCTCGCTCGATGCTGTCCGACACGATCGATGCCGCGTTCGCCGACCGCTCCCTCCTCGCCGAAGCAACGTACCGCGAGGCCGTCGAAGCCGCGATCGCCGCGCTCGACTGCGGTGAGCTGCGTACCGCGTCCAACGAGAACGGCGAGTGGCTCGTGCACGCGTGGGTGATGCGCGCGATCCTCCTCTACTTTCAGGTTCGCCAGCTCGAGGTGCACGAGGTCGGCCCGTTCGAATTCCACGACAAGATCCCGCTGAAGCGAAACCTCGACGAGGCGCGCGTGCGGGTCGTTCCTCCGGGCGCCGTTCGTCGTGGCGCGTTCCTCGAGCCCGGCGTCGTCGTCATGCCGAGCTACGTCAACATCGGGGCGCGCGTGGGCGCCGGCACGATGGTCGATACCTGGGCCACCGTGGGCAGCTCGGCGCAAATCGGCCGGGATTGTCACCTCTCCGGCGGCGTTGGGATCGGCGGCGTGCTCGAGCCACCCGGTGCGCGCCCGGTGATCGTCGAAGACGGCTGCTTCATCGGTTCTCGCGCGATCGTCGTTGAGGGCGTGCTGGTCGAGCGCGAGGCGGTGATCGGTGCCGGCGTCGTGCTCACGAGCTCGACGCCGATCGTCGACGTCACGGGCCCCGAGCCGGTCGAGTACCGCGGGCGCGTCCCGACCCGCAGCGTCGTCATTCCCGGCACTAGGCCCAAGCGGTTCCCCGCCGGTGAGTACGGTGTTCCCTGTGCCTTGATCATTGGCAAGCGAAGCGAGTCGACCGATCGCAAGGTGTCCTTGAACGGCGCCCTGCGTGACTTCGGGGTGCCGGTGTGAGTGGCGGCGGCGAGCTCGAGCGGCTCGGCGAGACGCTGCGCTGGCTCTGCGAGATCCCGTCGTTCACCGGCGAGGAAGGACCGATCGCCGACGCCCTGGAGGTGCGCCTCGCACGGACGACGCTCGCCGGCGCCGTTCGACGTTACGGCCACTCGCTGGTGGTGCCGGTCTCGCGCGGCTCGGGTGGGCCGCACGTCGCGCTCGTCGGCCACACCGACGTGGTGCGCACCCAGCACGACGGACCGGTGCGGATCGAGGGTGACAGGCTCTACGGGCCGGGCGCATCCGACATGAAGTCCGGCCTCGCGGTGATGCTCGACCTTCTCGAGCACGAGCCGGCGCTGTGCGCGGGGGTCGATCTCTCGCTGGTGTTCTACGCGCGCGAGGAAGGCCCCTACCTCGAGAACGAGCTCGGGCCGGTGCTCGACGCCGACGAGGAGCTGCGGGCGGTCGATCTCGCGATCTGCCTCGAGCCGAGCGACAACCGCATGAGCCTCGGAGCCTCGGGCTCGATCCACGCGGTGCTGACGTTCGAGGGACGCACCGCGCACTCCGCGCGACCCTGGCAAGGCGAGAACGCGATTCACAGGGCCGGGCCCTTTCTCACCGAGCTTGGCGCGCGCGCCCCCCGCGAGTCCACGATCGACGGACTCGTGTATCGAACCGTGACCAGCGTCACGCTCGCCGAGGGAGGGCGAGGGCGCAACGTCGTGCCCGACCGCTTCACGCTGAACGTGAACCATCGGTTCGCGCCGGACACGACCATCGCGGCGGCACAGGCCGAGATCGAGTCGCTCGTCGCCGGGCGAGCCGCGATCGAATGGCGCGATCTCAGCCCGGCAGCGCCGCCGCGCGCAGGCCATCCGCTCGTCGTCGCCCTCGCGGAGTCCGGCGTCGCAGGCGTCGAGCCGAAGCAGGCCTGGACCGACGTGGCTCGCTTTGCCGAGCTCGGGATCGCTGCCGTGAACTTTGGCCCTGGGGTCAACGCGCAGGCTCACCAGCGGAACGAGTGGACGAGCTTGACCACGCTCGGCGAGGGACGGATGATCCTCGCGCGTTGGCTCGCGCGCATCGCCGCGCGAACGTCCACCGCGACCTGACGTTCCCCTCGAGGTCGCGCTCGCACGGTCTCCGCACACGGTCATGGAATCGATCTGCTCCGCGCTGCTCGCTCGTGACTTGGTCTCGCTCGAGGTGCTCGATTCGGCCCTCGAGTGGCAGATGCTTCACGGCTGGGACGTGCCGACCGGGCTCCTCGCGCTCGGTGCGTTGAAGGAGAGCGCGGTCCTCCGCCTGCTCTCCGAGTTTCACGAATTGCCGGTCGGTCCAAAGGGTTGCCTCCCGGAGCTCCCCGAGGAGGTGCTCGCGTTGCTGCCGCCGAGCGCGATGCTGCGGCTCAACGTCTACCCTTACCGACGGACGTCGCGGACGCTTCATGTCGCGGTCTCGGCACCGCTCTCCGCCGAGGTCGAGCAGGAGCTGCGTGCGCTGACCGAGCTGCAGCTTCGGCCGGCCATCGTCCCCGCGGTACGGCTCGCCGAGGCGCTCGCGCGGTCATGCCAGGGCGCACGGTCACCGGTCCTCGACGTCGCGCTCGAGCGGTTGTCCGCGGACGTCCCCTCGGCGCGCGGCTCCGCGCGGGGCGGAGCCGCCGGCTATCGCCGGATGAGCGAGTCGCCGAAGGGCGTGCGCGTCTCGCGGCAACAGCCTGGTGGCGTAGCCTATAACCCCCTGACGGTCCCGCCCCACACCGAGGGGCCCGCGCCGGATTCGCAGGGAAACTGGCTCGCTCGGCTCTCCGATGCCGACCGCGATGGCGAACCCTCGACCCTCCCACCTGGCCGCTCGTCCGAGCCCGACGACGGGGCGTGGAGCAGTCGCCCTCCACGGCCCGAGCCGCCACCCTCGCGCGCCAATCCCTGGCTCGCGGGGATCGGTGACCTCGCGACGACCGAGCGTTCGCCCGAGTCGCGCGAGGTTCCCGAGTCTTCGCGCGCCGTCCCTCCTGCACGCGGCAGCCTCGTTCCGACCATCCCCGCCCCGAGCGCGCAAGCTCCGAGCGACGTGCCCGCTCCCCTCACGCGCCGGGCGCCATCGACTCCGCCTTCCGCAGCGCCCCTCGCGGTGCCGGCCTTTCGCCATCGCGGCCCGCTGCCGCCGAGGGAGGCCCTCGCCTTCGCCCGCAAGGCGGAGGACGTCGACGTCGTCCTCCAGGTCGTCGCCCGCTTCGCGCGGCAGTACGTCGAGCGCTTGCTGGTCTTCGCCGTCGAAGGTGAGGTCGCCGAGGTGAGGTTGGCGCACGGTCTCGGCGGTGCGGTGGACCTCCTCGTCCGACTCGACGATCATGGGCTCCTCGCGCACGCGATGCGCTCCGGCGAGGCCGTCCTCGCGCCGCTCGGTGAGGCGCCGAGCGATCGCGCGCTCGCCGGGATGCTGGCGCGCAGGACCCCGGGTTCGAGCGTCGCGATGGCCGTGCCCCTGGCGCTCCGCGGCAAGGTGGTCGTGCTGCTCTACGGCGACGACATCGACGAGCCGGTCGGGCTCGACGCTTCGACCGCGGTCTCCGAGCTCGGTGCGCTCGCGGTCGAGGAAATGGCGCGGATCGTGGTCGCGCCCTCGAACCGCGCGTGATCGCGCGGCGCCGCGCGGTCGCGACTGCCACTTTCTTTGCCTACATTGTATGACCCTGGCACCATCGACCCCGATGGAGTCCGATCGCGAGCACGGGACCGAGGCACGCCCCGGTTCGGAGGAAGCGGGGGGAGACGTGGAGCTTCGACCCGGGACGGCGCCCGTGGCCGAGCGTGGTCGCGAGCGAGACTGCTTCTCGCAGACGGGTTTGCCTCGGCGCTTTGGTCGCTACCAGCTCCTGAAGCTCCTCGCGCGCGGCGGGATGGGGCAAGTGTTCCTCGCGGCGACCACCGGCGTGGAGGGGGCCGAGCGCCCCGTCATCCTCAAGGTGATCCGGCGCGAGCACGCCCGCGATCCGAACTTCCTCGCTCGCTTCCTCGACGAGGCGCGCGTTCAAGCCCAGCTCCAGCACCCCGGTGTCGCTCAGGTCCTCGAGGCGGCGATCCATGAGCCGACAGGGGACCCGTTCGTCGTCATCGAGCACGTCGAGGGACGCAGCCTCGGCAACGTTCGAAGGCGCATCGCCGAGGTGGGACTTCGGCTGCGCTGGGAGGACGCCGTCGCGCTCGGCATGCTCGTCAGCGAGGGGCTCGCCCACATCCACGAGCGCACCGACGCGAGCGGGAAGCCGCTGCGCATCGTGCATCGGGATCTCTCGCCCCACAACGTGATGATCGGCTACACGGGCGAGGTCAAGATCATCGATTTTGGTACCGCCCGCGGTCAGAACCGGCGCTGCCATACGGTCGCCGGCGTCGTGTTCGCGAAGCCCGGCTATGTCGCTCCCGAGGTCGCGAACGGTGACTCCGGCGACTTCCGGGTCGATCTCTACGCGGCGGGCGTCATGTTGTGGGAGCTCTGCGCGGGACGACGCTTCCTGCAGGGCGACGCCCAGGAGCACACCTCGCGGGTCGCGGCCGGGACCCTCCCGATGCCTCCGATCGCGGCGGCGGTCGGTGCGCCCGAAGAGCTCGATCGGGTGATCGCGCGGATGACGGCGCACGAGCGGGACGACCGATTCACGACGACGAACCAGGCGGCGGTCGATCTCGCGAAGCTGCTCCGTCACGCCGCACCGCTGCCGACCGGTGAGCGCAGCGTGCGGGCGCGCGTCGCCCAGCTGATGTACGGCCTCTACCCGACCCAGCCTTCGCGCGCGCGGCGTGAGTTCGGGAAGCTCGTCGCCGAAGCGCGGTCGCGGGAGCCCGAAGAGTGGGTGAGCCCGCTCGAGGAGCGGGAGCCCTCGGCCGATCCGGGGCTGCTCGCCGGGACGCGCTACCGTATTCTTCAACAGATTGGCCGCGGCGCCTCCAGCATCGTCTTCGAGGCCGAGCACGTCGAGCTCGGTCGGCGCGTCGCGCTCAAGGTGCTCGACCCCGAGCGGACGCACTCGCGTGAGTTTTCGGTGCGGTTCCGCCGCGAGGCGCGGGCGCTCTCCCGACTGCAACACCCAAACCTCGTTCGCGTGTATGATTTCGGTCAAGCCGCGGACGGGCGCATGTATTCGGCCATGGAGTTCGTCCCCGGTGAGACGCTCCGCGCGCACGTCGACCGGGGCGAGACGTTCGGGCACGAGAAGGTGATGCGCATCGGCTTGCAGGCTGCGCGGGCCCTCTTCGTCGCGCACCGCGCGGGGATCGTGCACCGGGACATCAAGCCCGAGAACATCATCCTGACGCCGCAGGGCGAGGTGAAGGTGCTCGACTTCGGCATCGCGAAAACTGCGAACGAGGTCGGAGCGTCGATCCTCGGTGAGGCCGAGCCCGAGAGTCATCCGCTCGGCGCGCTGACGCTGTTCGGAACGCCGGAGTACATGGCGCCGGAGCAGGCGACGGGTGGAAAGTTCGACGGTCGCGCGGATCTCTACGCGCTCGGGTGCGTGCTGTACGAGCTGCTCACGGGCCGCTTGCCGTTCAACGAAGACTCCGACTCGCTCCTGCTCGACGCGAAGCTCAAAGGGAACCCGACGAGCGTGCGCGCGGTGGCTGGGCCGCGGGCGGTGCCCCGTTCCGTCGAGCGCGTCGTGATGCGCCTGCTCGCCCGCCACCCGAGCCGACGTTTCGCTGGTGCAGCCGAGCTGCTCACCGCGATCGCCGAGGTCTTGGATGAACCGACCCGAATGCAGAATCGACGTCGCGCGGTGGGCGCGTCGGTGCTCGCGGCCGCGATGGGCTTCGGCGTCGTCTTCGTCGCGGGCCAGCTGAGGCCGCACCTCGCGCGGCTGCCCGAGTACGTCCCCTGGCTGAAGCAGCGCGAAGCGGTCGTTGCGCCCGACCCCGCGACGCTCGCCGAGCCCGACGAGGGGGCGCCGGGTGCGCGCCCACCGGCAGCGCCGAAGCCCGCCGCGGCGACGCTCGCCGACGGCTCGCCCTGAGCTGCCTCTCCCGCCGCTAGCTGGCCCACGGTCGCACCGATCTGCTAGACCGCCACCGGTGGTGCCCGCCGGTCAAAACGCCGTCACATCCGGTCCTCCCTCGCGGGCGGTCCTCCGCCTCGCCCTGCCGACCCTCGGTGCGATGCTCGCGCAGAGCGTCGTGAACGAGGTCGACATCGTGTTCCTCGGTCGCCTGCCGTGCCCCGAGTCCTCGAACACCCAGGCTGCGCTCCTGCCGTCCCTCGTGATCCTCTGGGCGCTCGGTGGTTCGCTCAGCGCGATCTCGGTCGGGACTCAGGCCTACACGGGGCGTCGCTTCGCCGAGGGCAAGCTCGGTGAGGCGGGCGCGGTGCTCGCGAACGCGCTCTTCTTCGCACTCACCGCGGGCCTCGTCATGACGGTGATCGGTTACGCCTTCATGAACCCGATCGTTCGGCTTGCGGCGCCCTCTCCCGCGGTTCGCGAGGCCGCGCATGCGTACCTGAAGTGGCGCTTGCTCGGGATCACGTCAATGGCCGCGACGTTCGCGTTGAAGGCGTTCTTCGACGGCATCGGCAAGACGTACGTCCACCTCGTCGCGTCGATCGCGATGAACGTGCTCAACGTGATCCTCTGCACCTTGCTCATCTTCGGTCACCCGTCCCTTGGGATCCCGAAGATGGGGATCGAGGGGGCGGGGATCGCGGGCGTCGCGTCGACGTACGTCGGCCTGCTCGTCATGGTCGGGTACGCTCTCAGGGGCGAGTGCCGCGATTCGTTCGGGCCATTCCGTCGCGCGAAGCTCAGCCGAAAGCTCACCTGGGACGTGGTCAAGCTCTCGCTGCCCTCCGGCGCCGCCACGATCGTCGTGATGTCGGGCGTCATGATGTTCGTCACGATCGCCTACCGCCTCGACTCGATCCTCCCCCTCGGCATCGTCTCGCCGATGTGCCCCGGGGGCTCGACCGAGCCGGTCAACGGCGCCGCGACGACGGTGATCATCGGCATCCTGAAGCTCACCTTCTCGGGTTGCCTCGCGTTCGGGACGTCGACGGCGACGCTCGTCGCGCAGAGCCTCGGGGAGGGCAAGCCCGACCAGGCCGAGATGTTCGGCTGGACCTCGGTGCGCCTCGGCGTGCTCTTTTTCGGCGTCGTCGGCTTGCTCGAGCTCGTGTTCGCCGAGGCGATCCTCCGGTTCGTGACCCACAGCACGCTCGTCCAGCAGAACGCCCTCGTGCCGCTGCGCATCATGGGCGTGTGCACGCCGGTCATCGCCATCGGCATGATCGTGGTCGAGGCCCTCTTCGGCGCTGGCAACAGCCGGTTCGTGATGATCGTGCAGGGGATCTTGCACTTCGGCGTGCTCGTCCCGCTCGCGTACGTCCTCGGCGTCACCTTCCAGCTCGGCCTTCCAGGGATCTGGATCGGAGCCCTCGTCTACGCGCTCGCGCTCGCCGCGCTCATGAGCGTCAAGTTCAAGAGTGGCGATTGGAAGTCGATCCAGATCTAGCTAGGGTGCTAGCATCCCAGCCCTCATGGGCAAGCGGTCGAGAGGAAAGCCAGCTCCGAGGCCCGGTGCGATGACACGTCGCGACCCGGAAGTAAAAAAAGCCCGCCGCGCCGAGCGCGAGAAGGGGCGCGACGCCGCCGACGAGGCCGAGCCTCCCAGGCAGGCTGAGCCTCCCAGGCAGGCTGAGCCTCCCAGGCAGGCTGAGCCTCCCAGGCAGACTGAGCCTCCCAGGCAGACTGAGCCCGCGAAGAAGGCTGAGCCCGCGAAGAAGGCTGAGCCCGCGAAGAAGGCTGAGCCCGCGAAGAAGGCTGAGCCCGCGAAGAAGGCTGAGCCCGCG
>Ga0194129_10001591_pt1 | contig 36829 bp, 30 predicted proteins | sample TA2KigCa35mmetaG_FD_150862 | JGI IMG/M metagenome (GOLD analysis project Ga0194129, IMG submission 150862) | Freshwater microbial communities from Lake Tanganyika, Tanzania - TA2015038 Kigoma Deep Cast 35m | ecosystem: Environmental > Aquatic > Freshwater > Lake | place: Tanzania: Lake...
GCCCGACAGACGCGCCGCACGCCGGCGTGGATCGCCTCGCAGGGGATCGCGCGCACCTTCCAGAACATTCGCCTCTTCCAGGAGATGACCGTCCTCGAGAACGTGCTCGTCGGGATGAGCCGCCACATCGGCTCGGCGGGAGAGGGCGCACTTCCCGAGCGCACCGTCGCCGCGGCTCCGCTGCTCGCGCCGCTCGGCCTGCTCGCCGCCGGCGTCGCGGTGAGGTGCGGCAGCCCCGACTCGCCCATGGCGGCGGCGCTCCTCCTCCTAAGCCTCGCCGGCGTCGCGCTCTATGTAGCGCGCATCGGGCGACTCGGCGCATTCACGCCGCAGGCCCTCGAGGCCGACACCGCGGCCCGCGCGAAGGGGCGTCTGCTCCTCGCGTTCGTCGGGCTCGAGGGCAAGGCGGAGCTCACCTCGAAGAACCTGCCCTACGGGGACCAGCGACGCCTCGAGATCGCGCGCGCGCTCGCCACCGAGCCGCGCCTGCTCCTCCTCGACGAGCCGGCAGCGGGGATGAACCCCGGCGAGACCGTGTCGCTCATGAAGCTGATTCGCGCGATCCGCGAGCGAGGCGTCACCGTGCTGCTCATCGAGCATCACATGCGCGTCGTCATGGGGATCAGCGATCGGATCGCCGTCTTGCAGTACGGCAAGAAGATCGCGGACGGGACGCCCGACGAGGTTCGGAGCGACCCAAAGGTGATCGAGGCCTACCTCGGAAAAGAGGAGCTCGGCTGATGGCGCTGCTCGAAGTCGAAGACGTGTCCACCTCGTACGGCGCGATCGAGGCGCTCTCGGGGATCTCGCTCCGGGTCGAGGCGGGTGAGATCGTGACGCTCGTCGGCGCGAACGGCGCCGGCAAGACCACCACGCTGATGACCATCTCCGGCGTGCTGAAGCCGCGCGCGGGCTCAGTCCGCTTCGAGGGCCAGGAGGTCGTCGGGGTCCCTGCACATGAGCTGGTCGGTCGCGGGCTCGCACACTCGCCTGAGGGGCGGCGGATCTTCTCGCGCATGACCGTCCTCGAGAACCTCGAGCTGGGCGCCTTCGGGCGCGACGATCGAGACGGCATCCAGAAGGACCTCGACCACGTATTCGAGCTCTTCCCGATCCTCGGAGAGCGCCGCAGCCAGACTGGCGGGACGCTCTCGGGCGGCGAGCAGCAGATGCTCGCGCTCGGGCGCGCGATGATGTCGCGACCGAAGCTCCTGCTCCTCGACGAGCCCTCCCTCGGCCTCGCGCCGCTCATCGTGCAGAAGATCTTCGAGGTGATCCGCACCCTCAACTCGGAGGGCGTGACGGTGTTGCTGGTCGAGCAGAACGCGCGCACCGCGCTCAAGCTCGCGCACCGCGGCTACGTCCTCGAGACCGGCCGCATCACGCTGACCGACACCGGCGCGAACCTGCTCGCGAACCCCGAGGTCCAGAGCGCCTACCTCGGCGAGTGACGGCGCTCAGGCGACGAGCGCCGCGTGAGCCCACGAGAGTCGGCCGAGGCGAACGCGGCTTGCCCCTTGTCAACTCGACTCGCGCCGAGAGCCGGCGACGGGAGCGCCAAGGATCACCACGTCTTCGGGCAAGAGCGCGCGCCCCCCGGCGACGTGCTCGGGCAGCCCGCGGACGATCTCCTGGTAGCGCGACGCACGCGATGCGAGGCGAGCCTCCAGCAGGGTGAAACCGGGCCTCGGATCGAGCCCGCCGCATGTGAAGATGTCGACCGCCGCGTAGCCGTGCTCGGGCCAGGTGTGGATCGAGAGGTGGGACTCGGCGATGAGCAGCGTGCCGCTGACGCCGTGCGGCGCGTACCGATGAAACGCCTCCGAGACGACCGTCGCCCCGATGGCGTCCGCGGCGTCGTGGAGCAGGCGCGCGACGTCGTCGGGCGCGTCGAGCAGCGCCGCGTCGCAACCGAAGTACTCCGCGACGAGGTGGCGTCCGAGGGTCTTCACCGAGCGGCGAGTTTCGGCACCGCGCGCGCGAGCCGTCAACGGCGGCGACGTGGGCCCCTGCCCGTACCGAAGCTAGCGGCGCTTGCGGCGCTTCGCCTTCGACCGCCTGGGCGAGCTCGAGCGGCTCCCCGAGGCCGTCGCCCCCTCGGCCGACGGAGCCGGGAGCGTCACCTGCTCGGACGCCGCCGGCGCCTCGAGGTAGAGCGCGCTTAGCGGAGGCAAGGTGAGGGTGAGCGCGCACGGGCGCTGATGCGTCGGCACGGGATAGGCCTCGCGGCCGCCGAGGTTCCCAACCCCGCTCCCGCCGTACTGCGCCGCGTCCGTGTTCAAAATCTCACGCCAAAAGCCGCGCTCCTCGACGCCGACGACGAAATCCGCGCGCGGAAGCGGCGTCAGGTTCAACACGACGAGGACGCGACGACCGTGCGAATCTCGTCGAAAGAACGCATAGACGCAGAGCTCAGAGTCGGCGAGCCCCCACTCGTAGCCTTCGCGGTCGAAGTCGAGCTCGTAGAGCGCCGGGGTGGTGTGATGGAGCTCGTTCAAGCGCGAGACGAGGTCGAGGAGCCCGCGATGACGCTCGTCGTCGAGCAGACCCCAGTCGAGCACGCCGTCGTGGTTCCACTCGCGGCGCTGCCCGAGCTCTCCGCCCATGAAGAGCAGCTTCTTGCCCGGCATCGCCCACTGGTAGGCGAAGAGCAGGCGAAGGTTCGCGCGCTGCTGCCATTCATCCCCCGCCATCTTGCCGAGGAGCGAGCCTTTTCCGTGGACCACCTCGTCGTGCGAGAGCGGCAGCACGAAGTCCTCGCTGAACTGGTACATCGAGCGGAAGGTCAGCTCGTCGAGGTGCCACCTGCGATGGATCGGATCGCGACCGAGGAACTTCAGCGTGTCGTGCATCCAGCCGAGATCCCACTTCATGCCGAAGCCGAGGCCCCCGTCGGAGACCGGGCGCGACACGCGGGGGAACGAGGTCGACTCCTCGGCGATGGTGGGGACGCCGACGTGCTCCTCGACGACCGCTGCGTTCAGCTGCTTGAGGAGAGCGATCGCGCCGAGGTTCTCGCGGCCACCGTGCTCGTTGGGCAGCCACTCGCCCGACGCGCGTGAGTAGTCGAGGTAGAGCATCGAGGCGACGCCATCCACTCGAAGCGCGTCCGCATGGTAGACGTCGAGCCAGAACAGCGCGCTCGACACGAGGAACGAGCGCACCTCGTTGCGATCGTAGTTGAAGATCAGGCTGTTCCAGTCGGGGTGAAAGCCCTTCCGCGGATCGGCGTGCTCGTAGAGGTGCGTGCCATCGAAGAAGCCGAGCGCGTGACGGTCGCTCGGGAAGTGCGCCGGGACCCAGTCGAGGATGACCCCGATCCCCTGCCGGTGCAGGTGATCGACGAGGAACATGAAATCTTCGGGGGTCCCGTAGCGGCTCGTCGGCGCGAAGTAGCCCGTCACCTGGTAGCCCCACGAGCCAAAGAATGGGTGCTCCATCACGGGCATGAGCTCGACGTGCGTGCAGCCGAGGCGCTTGACGTGCTTGGCGAGCGGCTCCGCGATCTCGCGATAGCCGAGCGAGCGACCGCCCTCGTCGGCGCGACGCATCCACGAGCCGAGGTGCACCTCGTAGATCGACATCGGAGCCCTGCGCCCCTGCCTCGCCGCGCGGGTCGCGAGCCATTCGGCGTCGCCCCAGGCGTAGTCGAGCCCCCACACGATCGCAGCTGTCGCAGGCGCCTCCTCGAAGCGGCGACCGAACGGATCCGTCTTCAGGACGGTGTAGCCGAGCTCGCGCGAGACGAGGTGAAACTTGTACTTGTGACCGTGCGCCGCACCCGGGACGAAGCCCTCCCAGACACCGGAGTCGCCGCGCGGCGTCAGCGCGTCGCGAGTGGGCTGCCAGCCGTTCCAGTCGCCGACGACCGAGACCTCGGCCGCGTTCGGCGCCCAGACCCCGAAGCGCACGCCGGCAACGCCGTCTTCGATGCACGGATGGGCTCCGAGCTTCTCGTAAGCTCGTCGGTACGTGCCCTCGTTGAACCAGTGAAGATCCTGGTCGCCGAGGCGCGACGACGGGGGCCGTACGACGGTGCTCATCCCTGCTCCACCCGGCTCCACCGCTCCTGCGCTTGGGGCCCGCCGAGGAAGTAGCACCAACCCGGGCCGGTGTCGCGGGTCAGGAGCGGTAGGCTGGGCACGCGCGGGTTGGGGGGCTTCACCTCGTCGAGGCGGCGCTCCATGAACTCGGCGAGCTGCCGCTCCATCGCATCGAACACCTGCTGCGCGACCTCATGCGCCGACGCGGCGGGGTCGAGCGGCTGATGAGTGACGACGAGGCGCGTAGACGGCGCGACGGTGACGCGAATACGGACACGATACGGGCTGTGGCTATGGTGCCCCCGCTGCGGACGCTCGACGACGACCCGGCACCGATGATGTCCGCCGCGTGGCGCAGGAGGCGCTCGACGCGCCGCTGCAACATGGGCTCGAGCTGCGCGAGGCGACCCGGATCGAGATGACGAGAGGTGAGTTCGAGCGACGTCTGCATGCGTCGCTTCGAAGCTGCAACCGCCGTGCCTCGCGCGCCCGTGACGTCTACAGACGACCGTAGTCGTCATCGCCCTCGTCGATGCGCTCGTGGATGTCGCGGATGAGGCGGCTTATCGCCGCGTGATGGAGCTGGAGCCTCGACAGGACGCCGTGGTTTGCCCTGGTAAAGACTCGGAGAGAATTCTTGCCTCCGTCGGGCTGCAGCGGACGTACCAGGGGACCGCCTCGTGGCACGCGGCTCGCAGCTTCGCCTCGTCGATGAACCTTCATGCGAGGCGAGACGGACCGTAGCTCGCGTGTCTCTCCTGCGTGATGCTGACGGCGCGCGCACTCACGCCGGCGGAGCACAGCGGGTCGGAGCGCGAACGAGCGAACGTGGCCACGCGACCCGAGGGCGAAGGCCTCGCGCCTGACGAGCCGCTCGATCCGTACGTCGTCCCCTGGACCTTCGATGAGCGCGGTCATCTTCGAAACCTCCCCGCGGTGTGCGAGGCCACCTCGGTCGCACTGTGGGACCCCGTGGAGCGCGAGCACGAATCGCGGCGCGGCCGCCCAGACGAGCATGCGCCCGATACCCCGGACCTCCACGACGAGGGCTCGCCGCTCGACGGCGCTGCTCCGCTTCAACGCCCGTAGGTGAGGCGATACACGACGTCGCGCGGAAGCCTCGGCGAGTGGATCCTCACCTGAAGTCGCAGGCCGCGCCTACGACATGCGTGGCGATTCTCACGGCCCCCCTCTCGGCCATCGAGGTGCTGGCCGAGCACGACGCCTTCGAGCCGAGAGCGGAGCTCTACCTTCTCGCCGGTGGCAGCGGTGGTGGCGACCGGCTCGTCGTCACGGAGCGTGGTTCAGCGAAATCCATCGAGGGTGACGCTGGTACGCGTACCCGCGCGATCGACACCGAGCCGCTCGACGATCCGTGTCGAGCGCTCGAGGCGTGCGCGCGCGATCAACCGAGCGAACTCCTTCATCTCGCCGACCATGTCCTCGATGGCACGGAGCCTCGCCGCTCGCGCGGCCTCGTCACCTGCGTAGCGAAACTCCCCGTCGCGCACCGAAGGAGGCGCCGCTTCGAGGGTCGCCTCGTCGGACCCCGACGTCGACCGCGGGGACGCGGTAATCGACGCGCCGACAATCGCGAGTGCCGCGGTGCGCCTCGACCGAGCGCTCATCGGTGAGCGGAGGTAGGCCCTCTCACCTGCTCTGCCATGGAGCGAGCGCGAAGGCGTTCGGAACGCTCCTTGCTGCATCGCACCGAGGACCTTCGATGCGCCTCCTCGTCACCGGTTCGGGCACGCCCTATGCCCTCGAGCTCATCCGAAAGCTCGGTCGCGAGCGTCATGCACTCTTCGCGGCGGATGCTCGGCGCCGGGCGGTAGGCAGTCGCTCGCGCTTCACGCGTCGCGCCTTCGTCACCCCTCCGCACCGCAAGAGCCCGTCCGACTTCGTGGCGCGCGTCGTGCGGATCTGTCGGGCTCACCAGATCGAGACGATCCTCCCGACCTTCGACGAGTCGCAGGTCCTCGCGGCTCACCTCGAAGAGCTGCCATGTCCGCTCTTTGCGCCGAGCGTCGCGCTGTCCCGTTCTTTGGCCGATCGGTGCGACCTCGCCGAGCGAGCGCGAACGCTGGGGCTGCGCGTGCCCGCGACGAGAGTGGTCACGTCGCGCGACGAGCTTCTAGCCGCGGCGACGAACGTTGGTGACTGTGTCGCGCGTCATGCGACGGGCTGGACGCGCGCGCACGGCGTCACGCGGCGCGCCGGCGAGCGCGAGGTCGAGACCTTCGATCGCGCGACGCCCACCGCGGAGGAGCGGTGGGTCGTCCAGGCGTACATCTCGGGGCTCGACGTCCACACCTACAGCGTGGCGCGTGAGGGACGCGTCTCAGCGCACGCGACCTTCATGCACACTTCGCCTCGTAGGAGACGGGCGCGGCGTGGTCTTCGAGTCGGTGATGGTGCCCGCCACGCTCGAGGTCGCGCGAGCGCTCGTGGAAGCGACCGGTTACGACGGGCAACTGTCGCTCGACCTTTGGCTCGGTGGTGACGGCTTCACGCTCCTCGCGTGTCGACCTGGTCCGAGCGCCGGCCTCTTCTTGCTCGAGGCAGAGGAGGTCGCGAGTGCCCTCTTCGGCGCTCTCCTGGCCTCCCCGCGCGTCGCTCCCGCGGAGCGGTCGCGCTCGCGCGCGACATGCTCGCCCACCGGCGAGAAGCGGCGTGCGACCTTCCCCCCCTCTTCTCGAGTGCGTGGGACGTCTTTGCCGCTCGAGCGGAGCCCGCGCCGCTCCTGTTTCACGAACGCCTCGCACTCTAGCGCGCCACGTCTCCGACCCGAGCGGCTCGCGCGACCTTGCCGCGAGACCCGCCAAGGGTCATTGGTCGTGGCACTGGCAGTCATCGAGGACATACGTCCCGCCGTTGCGACCGGCCGCTTTGCAACACTCCTGGCACTCGTCGGCCGTCGCTGCCTGGATGCAGGCGGCGGCGGCGCGTTCAGAGTTGCACGCGCTTGAGGCGGTGGCGAGCCAAGCGCACACGAGAGCCGCCGCCGAGAGTCGCTCGACCGAGGAGGTGCCGGTTCCGCACATCATCAGAGTGCCTGAGTTGCGCGCGGGCGGCGACGGGCCAGCCAACTGAGCGTCGCGAGGCCGAGGCCGACCCCGACAAGACCACCAGGGAGCGTGGGTCCCTTCGGGCGCGGGACAATCGCGGCGACGCCCTCGGCCGACGGGCATGGCGAGTTGATCGAACGGGCGAGCGCGTGGCGATGCTCCACGACGTCCTGCTTGGTCGCCGCCTCGAGGACGAGGTCGTCCGCGAGCGCCGCGCGCGGCAGCGACGCCTCGAGGCGCGTCACCCACACGTCGTCCGGGTGAAGCCCCGCCAGCGCGACGCGGAGGTCGTCGAGATCACCGCACTGGAGCACCTCGGCCGCGACCTCGCCCTGACCGAGCGCGTCGCAGTTCGCGCCTTCCGGGTCGCACGCCTCGACGACTCGGCTGCCCGACGACGCCACGCTCGCGAGCCGGTCGAGGCACGCGTTGACGTTGCCGACCTTCTCGCCGTTCGCGTCGCCCTGAAAGAAGTACGCTTGCGCAATCGAGGATGCCTGGCGGCTGTAGGAGAAGTCCTGCGACTGCACGTTGTAGGTAAGTGGCCCGACGGCATCGACCGACGCTGAGAGGAGGCTCCCGCTGCGCGCGTACGAGGTGAGGAACGCCTTGCCTTTGTTCTGCTTCAACTGGCTCGCGCGCACCGACGAGAAGTTCGACGAGTTGGTATCGAAGTCCCAGACGAGCTCGTCGACCGGAAGCACCCGGTTCTCGAAGCCCTTCGCCTGGTAGCGGCCCTCGCCGATCACGAACAGCTTGATGGCCGTCTCGGCGCCCGTCCCCGCAGCGACCATGCGCAGCGGCAACCCGAGCACGGCGCCCGGCGTCACGACACGCACCGGTCGCATCGCCTGCACGTCCTTGCCCGGGATGAGCCGAAGCGCGATGAAGTCGAAGCCTTCCTTCACGTAGGCGTCGACGGTGGGCTTCACGTCGACGGGGAGGTCGTAGCCGTGATCGTCGAGCCACTTCTCGAGCGCGGCGGGGTCTTCGGTCGAGAGGGTCACCGTCTCGTACGGACCCACCGTCCCTTGGTGCACGACGGTCACCGCCGGCGGGTCGCCGCCACGCCCATCCTCTGCACTCAGCGCGATATCCGCCGAAGCACCGCAGCCGAAGAGCGGGCCTCCATCGTCACCGATGAAGCCGCCGCCGCAGTTCAAGATCGGGCCCTGCACCACCGTGCTCGTGGCGGCATCGAGCGCCTCGAACCACGCGTCGTTCGCGAGCTCGACGCGCGCGCCAGGCTTCACCGGCAACACCCACGAGAAGTCCTCGGGCGCGCCCGCATACTGGATCTGGTCCCACAAGACGCTCTGGGTCGGTGAGATCGAGAGCGCCATCCGGTGGCCCGTCACCACGGTATTTTCGCTGGGCGCGACGAAGCAGCCTCCACAGGCTTTCGCGGGGTCGGCGATCGTCGCGAGCGCGCCCGTGATCGCGAGAGCCGCAAGGGAAGTCCGGATCGTCATAGGTGGTCTCCTCAAGGTCGAAGGTCGCAACCACGACATCGCGGTCGCGGTCGCGGAGGGGTTGTCCTGGATTGGCGCGCTATCGCGGGCCAGCGCCACGACAGCGGCACTTAGCGTGCCACGGGGCGTCGGCGCACGAGAAGATCTCGACGGGTCGCGAACACGACGCGCTCTGGCTCGGCGAGCGACGCACGCGGGGACGCCGGCGCGGGCGCTCCCGCCGTCGTTGCCGAGCGCCAAATGCAGCAGACCCGACGCTCCAACGGAGCATCGGGGCATGGACTAGCCCCCGTCGGGGCCGCGGCTCAGGGTCACTCGCTGGCGCGCGACTCGACGACCTCGGCCAGACGGCGAGCGTCGAGGACTTTGATCTTCGGCGAGACGGTGACCGCGCCGGATTCCTCGAGCTTGCGGAGCACGCGCGACATCGTCTCGGCGCGCATGTGCAGCAGCCGCGCGAGGACGTTCTTCGGGAGCGTGAGCATGGCGTTGGCGGAGCCCTTCCGCGAGGCGTCCCCCTCGACGGCGTTGAGCAAGAGCCGCGCGAGGCGCACGATCGCCGAGCCGTGGAGCGCCATCTGTTCGTTCAGGCTCAGCCGCAGCGCGCCGAGCGACGCCCGCACGAGCGCCTGGGTGCCCTGGCTCTGACCGCGCAGCCAGTCGCGCGCCTGCCCGGCGGGCGCCACCGCGAGTTCGACCTCGCTGACGGTCCACAGGTAGTAGGGAAGGACCGCGCCGTCGATGGCCTCGAGTCCGAGCACCGAGCCCGCCTCGCGCAGAACGCAGAGCGTCTCCTGGCCCGCATGGTCGACCGTCGTCGCGAGGACGCGGCCCTTGCGAACCAGGATGATCACGCCGTCCGGAGCGTCGAGCTCGATGAGCCGCCCAGCTTCGTACCGCTCGTCCTGGAACCGCAGCAGGCGGCTGAGTGCCTCTTCATCGCGTGCGCGCCCGTGGTCGTTCGACTTCGCCATGTTCTTGTTGCGTTTCCTAGGGTTCGCGACAGCCGCCATTGCGCACCTCGGTCGTTGACAGAGATCAAGCTACACGAATCGCGGACCGTTGACACGGTCGATTTCTGAACCCGGGGCGGTTCGGGCCTCCCGCGGGTAACCCCAGACGGCACGGCACGACGCTTGCGAAATTTTTTGGCGCGAGCGCTGGCAGGTCGCCGGGCCGCGACGAGCACACCATGTCGACCGAACGCTGGGCACCAACCACCGAGACACTCGTCACGCCTCGCACCCCGGACCGACGGCCCGAGTGGCTGCGCCTGCAGCCGTCGAGCGCGCACGAGCTGACCGCGGGGACCTCGCGCGAGCTGGGAGACGACCGCGAGCTTGTCTACGTCGCAGACGGGCGGTTGCTCGTCTCGGCCGCGGACGACAAGGGACACGAGATCGTCTCCTACCTGCGGGGGCCGGGGGGATCGTCGGGCTCGAGCGGCTGCTCGACCTCGTCGTCCCGTACCGGCTCTGGGCCCTCACCGACGTCCGTTACGAGACTGTGTCGACCGACCACATCAAGCATTGGATGGGCGAGGCGGTGACCGAACCTGCAAAGAGCCTGGTGAGGTCTGCCCTCGAGGCGACGGGCTCCGCGGTGCGAGAGCGCTCCACGTAACACGGCCGCGTCATCACGCGCGTCTCGAAGCTCCTCACCGAGACACAAACCGGTGACGGCACGCTACGCCTCCCGCGCTCCGTGATGGCGCGGATCCTCTCGATGCGCCCCGAGACGCTGTCGCGCGCGCTGAAGGAGCTCGAGGAGCGAGGCGCCCACACCCTGAAGCCGCGCCTCAAGATCGTCAATCACGACCTCTTGCGGCAGGCAATCACGGCTCACTGAGGCGGGCGCTCACTCGAGGGGTGCGAACAGATCGTCGACGTCGGCCTCGGTCAACGCGGTCGAGGCGACCCCTCCACCGAGGATCGCGTCCGCGAGGGCCTGCTTACGCTGCTGCAAGCCGAGCATGCGCTCCTCGACGCTCCCGGCAACGATCAGTCGGTAGACGAACACCGGCTTCGTCTGCCCGATCCGGTACGCGCGGTCGGTGGCCTGGGACTGCGCGGCTGGGTTCCACCAGGGATCGTAGTGGATCACCGTGTCGGCGGCGGTGAGCGTGAGGCCGGTCCCGCCCGCCTTGAGGCTGATCAAGAACACGTCCGCTCGCCCCTCCTGGAAGGCATCGATCTTCGCCTGGCGATCGGTCGTCGCGCCGGTGAGCGTGACGTGACGGATCCCCTCGGCGAGGAGTGCCTCCGAGACGAGCGTCAGCATTCGGGTGAACTGCGAGAACACGAGCACGCGTCGCCCCTCGGCGACGAGCGTCCGGCAGAGCTCGAGCAACGTGTCGAACTTGGCGGCGTGAGGAACCTCGGCCGCGGCCGGCACCTTCACGAGGCGCGGGTGGCAGCAGACCTGACGCAACTTCATGAGCGCGTCGAGGACCGGCACCGTGGAGGCCGCGAGGCCCTTTTTGCGGATCGCAGAGCGCACCTCGGCGTGCGCGGCGATACGGATGCTCTCGTAAAGCTCGCGCTCCTCCTCGGACAGATCGATCGGTCGGACGAGCTCGGTCTTCGGCGGCAAGTCCCGCGCGACGTCTCGCTTCAGACGGCGCAGGATGAACGGCGCAACGCGGCGGCGAAGCAGCTCGAGCCGCTCCTCGTCACCAGCCTCGATCGGCTGACGGAAGCCGATCTGAAAGGCCTCGCGGCTGCCGAGGAGGCCCGGGAGGAGGAAGTCGAACATCGCGTGGAGCTCGCCGAGGTTGTTTTCGAGCGGCGTCCCCGACAGGCAGAGTCGAAGGTCGGCGCGGAGGGCGCGAACCGCACTCGCCGCCTTGCCGTGGAGGTTCTTGATGGCCTGCGCCTCATCGAGCACGACGATGTGAAACTCGTGCTCCTCGAACATCTCGATGTCGCGCCAGAGGAGCGGATAGCTCGTCACCACCACGTCCGCCTCGCCGACCTCGACGAAGCGCTCGCGCCGGCGCGAGCCCTGGAGCTCGAGGACCTCGAGGCGGGGCGCGAACTTCGCGATCTCGCGGGCCCAGCCTGGGACGAGGCTCGTCGGCGCCACGAGCAACGCGGGCCGACGCAGACGCCCCGACTCCTTCTCGATCAAGAGATGCGCGATTGTCTGCAGCGTCTTGCCGAGCCCCATGTCGTCAGCGAGCACGCCGCCGAGCCCATGCGTCGCGAGGTGCTGGAGCCAGGCGACGCCCTCTCGCTGATAGGGCCGAAGCTCTGCCTGCAGGCCACGAGCACGCACCGCGTCGGTCGGGGGCGGAGACGAGAGCGCCTCCCCTAGCTCGCGGAGCTCGGTCGCACCCGTCCACGCGACGGCTCGTCCGCCCTCCTCGAGCACCGCGCCGAGCTCGAATGCCGTCGCCGCGAGCCGCGCGTCGAGCCGGAGCACGGGGACGCCCGCGCGGGTCGTGATGCCGACGCCTTCGTAGAGGTCGCGGACGATCGCGAGCACGCGCCGCAGGCGATCGGGCGGGACCGGTAGGTAACGACCGTCACCGAGCGGCAACGCGGCGAGCCGCGTCGCCATGCGGAGCAGGCCCGCGAGATCTCCCTCTTCGGGGAGTCTGTCGAGCAGCGCGAGGAGCGCGGGGAGCAGGCTCACGCGGACGCCGTCGAGGGCGATGCCGAGCTCGAGGTTGAACCAATCGGGGCGCTCGGTGTCGGCGGAGACGTCGACGTACCAAGGGACATCGGCCTCCACGACGCGGTAGGGGTAATCGGCATCGACCTCGACCTGCCAGCCGAGCGAGCGGAGCTGCGGTAAGGCGTAGGCCGAAAATGCGCAGTAGCCGTGAGCGCTGCCGTCGACGTCGACCACGTACTCGGCGTTCGAGCCGTAGGGCACCTCGAGGTACTCGAGGCACGCGATCTCGACGGCGCCGAAACGCTCGAGCAGCCGGCGCGCCTCGGCCTCGGCCGTCGGCTCGAAGACCCCGCCCGTGAAGGACAGCGCGAGCACCGGCGTCGACACCTCGTCTCCCGACGCGACGTCGATGAGCTCCTCGAGGCGCACATAAAGCAACGGCGCAGAAGAGCGAGAGGAGACGAAGGATTGCACGGACGTCCAGCGGTCTCGGGGAAAAGCGAGCCAAATGTATAGGTGAATGGATCGTAGATGGAAAGCTCCTCTCGCATTAGCGTGCGCCGCGATGAGCGAATCCGGCGTGCAGAGGCTCGGCGAGCGCGCACGAGAGCTCGAGGCCGAGGGCGCAGAGCCGCTACGCCTCGAGGCGATCCAGCGCGCGCGTAAGTTCAAGCGCTCGTGGCTCGAGATGGCCGAGACGTTGACCGAAATCAGGCGCCGACATCGCTTCGAGGCGTGGGGGTACGCCGACCTGCACGCCTACGCCGCCGAGGAGCTCGGGATGAAGCGGGCGACCGTCGACAAGCTGACCGGCTCGTACCACACCGTGGAGCGCTACGCCCCCGAGCTCCTCAAGCGCGACGCGGACGAGGCTCGGCTGCCTCCGCTCGACAGCGTCGATTACCTTGCGCGGGCGCTCGGGGAACGCGGCGCGAAGCGCGCCGAGGCGGCCCCTCCCGAGGTCCTCGACCAACTGAAGGACGCGGTCTTCGAAGAGGTGCGACCGCTCACCTCGATCCGGCGCGAGTTCCACGCCACGCTGTTTCCGAAGAGCGAGACCGAGCGCGCGAACGAGCTCGCCGAGCGAACGCGCGCGCAGGTGAGGAGACTCCTCGACGCGCTCACCTCGGTCGATGGGCTCGACCCGAACCTCACCGACGAGTCCCGCCGCGTACTCGAGCGGCTCGAGGTCGAGCTGACGAGCCTTGCGAGCCCGCTTCCCGAGGACGCCGCTCTCCGCGCGTGACGCGAACGAAAAACCCGGTCGTCCGCCTCACTGCACGAGCGCCAGCAAGTCGTCTCGCGTGAGCGCGAGGGCGGTCGCAGCCTCATCGAGCGCCGCCTCCGCAAGGCCGCGCTTTCTTCGCTGCAGGTCGAGGATGCGCTCCTCGACCGTGTCACGCGCGATCAACCGATGCACGAGCACCGAGCGGGTCTGCCCGATGCGATGCGCGCGATCGGCCGCCTGATCTTCGACCGCCGGGTTCCACCAGGGATCGAGTAGGAAGACGTGATCGGCGGCGGTGAGGTTCAAGCCGGTCCCGCCGGCCTTTAAGGACAGCAGCATGACCGGAGGCCCGTCGTCGGCCTGGAACGCCTTGACGACGCCCTCGCGATCCGAGGTCGACCCGTCGAGGCGCAGGAACGCGAGACCGGCGTCTTTGAGCTCGGGCTCGACGCGATTGAGCAACGAGGTCCACTGCGAGAACACGAGCGCGCGGTGCCCACCGCCAGCCGCTTCCTCGAGCGCGGCGCGAAGGCGTTGAAGCTTCGAAGACGGCTCGGGGCGGGCCGCCTGCCCCGGCAAGAGCGTGACGTCGCAAGCCGCCTGCCGGAGCCGGAGGAGCGCCTCGAGCGCGCGCATCACGTTGCCCCCCTCGCCGAGCTCCTTCATGACCGAGGCTCGTGTCGCGAGCAGCACCGCGTCGTAGACAGCCCGCTCGTCGTCGTCGAGCTCACACGACAGGACGGAGTCGAGGCGCGGCGGCAGATCCGAGGCGACCTCGCGCTTCGTGCGCCTGAGGACGAAGGGTCGAATGCGCTCGCGCAGGCGCAGGGCCGCGTCCGCCGCACCATCGCCGACCGGACGCTCGATCTCGTCACGGAACGCGGTGCGCCCGCCGAGCAGCCCCGGGTTCAAGAAGTGCATCAAGCTCCACAGCTCCTCGAGTCGGTTCTCGACCGGCGTGCCGCTCAGCGCGACGCGGAAGCCCGCGCGCAACCGTCGCGCGGCCTCGGCGACCTGACTGTCCGGATTCTTCACGGCCTGGGCCTCATCGAGCACGACGGTGTCCCACGTGACGCTCGCGAAGAGCTCGACCTCACGCCGCAAGAGCGCGTAGGTGGTGACGACGACGCCGCGGTCGGGGAGCTCGCGGCTCGCCCCGTGGTACGCGACCGCCGGCACGTCGGGGCGGAAGCGGGCGAGCTCGTCGAGCCAGTTGTGCACCACGCTCCGCGGGCACACGACGAGCGCGCGACCGGCCAGCACCGTGAGCGTCTGCAAGGTCTTGCCGAGGCCCATGTCGTCGGCAAGCAGCGCGCCGAGCCCTGCGTCTCGGAGGAAGCTCAGCCAGTCGACGCCGCGGCGCTGATACGGCCGGAGCTCCGCGTGAAGCACCGCGGGCAACGTGGCCTCGGGAATCCCCGAGAAATCACGAGCGAGGGGCGCGAGGCGGGCGAGCTCGGGTGGCGTCGGGTGCTCGAGGTCCGAGCAGAGCCTCGCGAGCGACGGACGCGCATGCGCGGGCACTCGACCGTTCGCGTCGCGCGCCGCGAGGAGCTGACGCAGGCGATCGCCGTGACGGGCGAGCCACTCCTCGGGGAGCGGCGCGAAGCCACCGCCGAGGAGCGGTACCGCGCCGAGGCCCTCGCGCCATGCCTCGACCACCGCGGTCGCGTCGACGACGAGCGACGGCCCGGGGCCTTCGGTTGCGAACGCGACGTCGAAGGCCTCGTCGGTGACGCGGAGCTCCGCCGCGAGTGACCTCGGGTAGTTCACCTCGTGCGCGTCACCGAGCACGGCGACGTCGACGAGCCCGCGCAAGGTGGCCGCGAGCGCGACCGCCTCCCGCCCGGTGACATCGAGCGCCCGCCCAGGCACGAGGTCCACGAGCTGACGGAGGCGCTCGGCAGCCAAGCGCTCGGCGCGAGGATCGCGCGCGAAAACGGGCACCCGCGCACCGCGCAGCGGCTCGATGCGATCGCCGACGAGGCGTGCCACCGGCGGGTCGCCGTAGCCGATCGACGCCACGACGTGCAGGCGCGAGCCGCGCTGCACCACGTCGAGCATCGGGACCGCCGACAAGGCGCCGTCGGCTCTCGGCAACGGCGAGCGCTCGACGACCTCGGTGCGCTCCCGCCACGCGGGCAGGACGCGCGTGACGAGCTCGGCGACTCGCTCGCCGTCGTAGCGCAGTTCGAGCGGAAGCCGCTCGAGGCGAAGGCCAACGAGCTCAGGCTCTCCGATCGGCCTGAGCGTCCGGCCCTCGACGAGCACGAGACCCGGCACGAACGGCTCGACGCGCGCCCCCTCGGTCGGAAGCGCGAGCGACAGCACGAAGCCCTTGCCCCGACGCTCGACCGCGACCTCGGGCCAGAACGGCTCGACCGCCACCGAGACGGGCGCGCCATCGAGCCGCACATCGCGCGCCTGCGCGAGCAGATTGACCAGCGTCAAGAAGCGGTCCGCTGGCAGGCTCCGCATCCGGCTCTGTTGGAGGAACTGGTCGATGGTGAGGTCGACCGCGGTCAGCTCGAGCGCAGGGCCCTTCTCGCGCCCCGAGAGCTGACCGGCGAGCGTGCCCTCGATCACGACCTCGGCCGCTCCCGCCTCGACGGCGACGCGCGCGACGAGCACGCGCTCGCCGTCTCGCGACAGCCGATAGCCGACGTCCGCGCCCGCTTTGCGAGACGTCCCGAGGGCTCGCCCCTCCTTCTTTGCTTGACGAATCGCAAGAACAGCCGCGACCACGTGCTCGCACGGGTCGTCCCCGTCGCAGGTGCAGCTCCACTCTGCGTCAGCGATGTGCAGAGTCGCCTGAGGGGCGATGGTCTTTCCCGGAACACGTACGCGCAGCTCGACGGGATCGCCGTCCTGGATCAGGTCGACGGCGTCGGCGCGCTGCAGCTCGACCCCGCGCGACCAGGTGCGAGGCGGAGCGGCCTCACGGGCCGCGGCGAAGAGGGCTTGCAGGGGATCGCTCACGTGCGTACGCGTTCTGCATGGCTCAGTCCGACCACGTCATCAAGACCGGCGCGACGGTCGAGCTCCGCTACACGCTTCGGGACTCGGCCGGGCGGGTCCTCGAGTCTTCGGGCGACGGCACCGAGCGCTACCTCCACGGCGCAGGCCACATCGCGCGCGGGCTCGAGCGGGCGCTCGAGGGACGACGAGCCGGGGAGTCGTTCGAGATCACGCTTGAGCCTTCCGACGGCTACGGCGCGCGTCGCAAGGGGCCTGGGCCCCAGCCCATCCCGCGAGGCACGTTCCCCGCCGACGCCGAGCTGCGCGTGGGCATGAAGTTTCAGGCGGAGTCGCCGGACGGGCGCCCCGTCGATCTCTACATCGCACGGGTCGATGCGCGCGAGGTGCACGTCGATACGAGCCACCCGTACGCCGGCTTGACGCTGCGCTACGCGATCGAGATCGTCGCCGTCTCGGAGCGCTGACGCGGCGGACGAGAACTCCCGCGGATGCGAGACCACCCGGAGTCGCTCATCCGTTGTAGAGTCTTGTTGCCATGCGTGGCCGGGCACCGCTCTTTGCCGTCGTCGCCCTGGGTTGTGCCAGCGCGCCGCCGGCCGTGCATGGCCCGCTGACCCTGCCCGGGATTCCGGCGCCGCCCCCTGAGCGAGTCGCCGCCAGCGACGGCGGGATTCGTCCTTGCCCGAGCGCCAATGCCGCCGCGGCGCCTCCGCTGACACCCACCGCCGCACGAGCACCCGCGCCATCCGACGCGCTCGACGACGACGACTCACTCGCCGACTCGGAGGAGGCGCCCTACGAGAACGGCGGGATCGACGATGGAGAGCCCGACGCGCCGCGCGACGACGGCGCCGCCCACGGTTCGCTGCCGCTCGCGCCGGCCGATCCGCGCTTGTCGCTGTCGGACGAGGAGCTCCGACGCCGCGTGAAGCTCGACCTCGCGAGCCTCGGCTCGTTGTCGCTCGGGACGCCTGCCGCAGGCGGCCTCGTGAACCCCGTCGCGCTCCGATCCTCGGCAGAGCTCACGATCGTGGACGCGGCGGCGAGCTGGGGGACGGAGGAGACCGTCGCGTACCTCACGCGCGCGGTCGCGAAGGTCTACGAGCGCCACCCCAACACCCCGCCACTCCAGGTCGGCCACCTAAGCTCGCGGCGCGGCGGACCGCTGAGCCCGCACCGCAGCCACCAGTCGGGACGCGACGTCGACCTCGGCTACTACTACCGCGACGACAAAGGCACCTGGTACCGCCGCGCGACGGCCGCGAACCTCGACCTCGAGCGAACCTGGGCCCTCGTGCGCGCGCTCGTGACGGAGACCGACGCCGAATACATCTTCATCAATACGTCGGTACAGAAGCTCTTGAAGGACCACGCTCAGCGCATCGGCGAAGACCCGACGTGGCTCGACGGGCTCTTCCAGGTCGGGTCACGCAGCACGAACGCCATCGTCCGCCACGTGCACGGGCACGACACCCACATGCACGTGCGCTTCTACAACCCGATCGCGGCCGAGCTCGGGCGGCGCACGTTGCCCTACCTGCCGGACCGGCGGCAGGTGGAGCGGCGCGAGGAGGAGGGCCTCGTGCCGTACCGAATCCACAAGGGCGAGACGCTGGCCGTCCTCGCGAAGAAGTTCGGGACCAGCGTCGCGGCGATCCAGAAAGCGAACCGACTGCGCAACCTGAAGGTCGTCGCGGGTCGGACCTACCTCATGCCACAGAAGGTCGTGGTCGAGCGCACGAAGCGCATGCAGTCCGCGCCGCGCGTGACGGTCCCCGCGCGACGCCTGCCGCCGCGCCCGCCCGCGACCGGCTGAGCACACACGCCCCGAGCCAGCGCACGAAAGCTGCTAGGCTCGAGCGATGACGACGACGAGGGAGAGGCGCGTGAGCCAGCACGTCCGGCTCCTTCGGCCCCTCGGGAGCGGCGCGATGGGCACGGTGTGGCTCGCTCATCACGAGCGCCTCGACGCCGAGGTCGCGGTCAAGCTGATCGACGGAGTCCTCGACGCGCGCGACCCGCACGCGCGCGAACGATTTCGCCGCGAAGCGACGCTGGGCGCCCAACTGCATAGCCCCCACGCGGTTCGCATCTTCGACCACGGCGAGCTCGAGGACGGCAGGCCCTACCTGGTGATGGAGCGGCTCGTCGGCGAGACGCTCGGCACCTACCTCGCGCGCTCCGAGACACTCTCCCCCCCGCTCGTCCTCGCGCTCGCGACGCAGCTCGCGGCCGTGCTCGAAGAGGCGCACGCGCTCGGGGTCGTGCACCGTGACGTGAAGCCCGAGAACCTGTTCCTCGTCGATGCGGGCGGCGAGCCCTTCGTGAAGCTCCTCGACTTTGGCGTCGCCAAGCGCGCCGCGGGCGACGCGCGCACCGACACGACCCTGACCGGCGCCCTCGTCGGGACGCCGGAGTACATGAGCCCCGAGCAACTCTTGGCGCGAGATCCGGCGGATCCGAGCGCCGATCGCTGGGCGCTCGCCGTCGTGATTTACCGTTGCCTCACCGGGCGCGCGCCCTTCTCGGGCGAGACGCTGCCCTCTCTGACGCTTGCGATCTGTCAAGGCGACCATGAGCCGCCGAGCGAGCTTGCCGCGCTCCCCGAGAGCGTCGACGCGTGGTGCGCGAGGGCCTTCGCCCCCGAGCGCTCGGCACGGTTCGAGAGCGCGACGGCCATGGTCGAAGCGCTGGCCGAGGCGCTCCGCCTCGAAGGGCCGACCACGGCGGCCAAGCTCACGCCGCGACCTCGCGTCGACGAGCCTCCGGCTGCCACCTCGACGATCTCGGGGACGACGGCCGATGCGATCTCGCCGGTGTCGACCTTCTCGCGACGTTCGCTCGCGGGGGCACTCGCGGCGCTCGCGCTGGCCGTAGGCGTCGCTTACATCGGCATGTCCGCTTGGCAAAGCGCACTCCCGGTGAGCCCCGCGGCCTCCCTTCAGGAGCACTCGAATGCGACGCCCGCGGAGCCGTCGACCGCGCCGCGGCCGCGCCTCGCGCAACCTCCCGCGCCGCCTATCCCCGAGGGAGGAGCCGATCTCGACACGCGCGCGGCGGCAACCTCGGCGCTCGCCTCCACGAGTGCACGCGTCCCGGCCGTCGGCTCTCCGCCGACCGCCACGCCGGCGTGGGCGCTCCCGACGCCGGCTCCGCGTACGAGCGCGACGAAGCCCGGCTGCGAGAATCCGTTCGAGCTCGACACCGAGGGGGATCTGGTCCCGCGCCCCGGCTGCATGTAAACGTCGAACGATGAGCGTCCGGCGCTTTCGCGATCCGAGCCGCGTCGTGTCGATGGCGACCGCCGCTGCGCTGTGCGTCGCCCTGTGGCCGACCGACGCGTGGCCTGCGCCCCCCGACACGACGCCGACCGACGACGCCTCGCAAGAGTCGCGCGCGGGAGCCGACCTCGGCAAGCCCGGCGATCGACAGGGCTGCGTCGACTCGTTCAAGCGAGCCCAGCGCCTGCGACGCCGAGGCGAGCTCTTGTCGTCGCGCGCCGAGCTCGTCGTCTGTGGGCAGCCGAGCTGCCCAGACGCCATCGAATCGAAGTGCCTCACGTGGTTCGAGGAGGTCCGGGCCGAGGTGCCGACGGTGGTGGTGAGCGTGCGCGACCATCTCAAACGCGACGTCGTCGATGCGTCGATCCTGATCGACGGCGAGGTGCTCGCGGCCTCCGTCGATGGCCTGCCGCTCGAGGTCGATCCCGGGCCGCGCGAGGTCGAGGTGCGCTCGGGCAAACTCCGCGCGAAGGTGCGAATCGTCGCGGTCCAGGGGGAGAGGAACCGCGCCGTGCTCGTGGAACTCCCCGCACCCGTGAGGCCGCCTCCGCCGCGCGGGTTCGAAATGCCCGCGCTCGGGTGGGTCGGCTTCGGCGTCGGTGCCGCGGGTCTCGTCGCCGGCTCGGCGACCGGGCTCGCGGCGCTCCTCGCGCGAGGGAACCTCGAGTGCCCGGGCGACAACTGCTTCCTCTACGAAGAGCAAGCTCTCACGAAGGGTCGTGCGCTCGCCCACGCATCGACCGCGAGCTTTGGGCTCGCCGCCGCTGGCCTGCTTACGGGCGTCCTCGCGTTGACGTGGCGCCGCCCAGAGCCCGCGGGCCCACGCGCCTCCGTCCTCCTTCGTCCGAGCGGCGTCGCCGCCGAGGTCACGTTCTGATGCCCGGTCGAGCTCGACCGTGCGGCCTCGCCCTCGTCGCCCTCGCCGGAGGCTGTCACCTCGTCGGCGGTTACGAGGCTCTCTCCCTGCGGACAAGCGCACAGCTCGCCTGGATCACCGATGGTAGCGGCCCGGGCGACGCGGAGGTACGCGCGATTGGAGCCCTGCCGAACGCGCGCGCGATCGTCGCGGGCTCGTTCGCGGATGCCATTGTTTTTCCGGAGACAGAGCTCTCGTCCGAGAGCGAGGCCGCGGCGTTCGTCGCGATCGCAGAGCCCGACGGTCGGATCGTGCGCTCCCTCGCGCTCGAAGCGACCCAGGCCGTCCGCCCGCTCGCCGCCAGTGGCTCAACCCTCCTCGGAACCTTCGACGGTACGCTCCGAATCGGCGCGAGCACCCTACCGACATCGAGCGCGCCATCGTCCCTCTTCCTCGTGGACTTCGACGAGGTGTCCGGGAACGTCGTCCAGAGCCTCGCACTCGGGGGTGACGCCTCCGTCGCGACCGATGACCGACTCGACGTCGCGCACGACTCGCAAGGCAACGTGCTCATCGGCGGGAGCTACACCGGCGCGCTCGCGCTCGAGGGATGCGCGCCGCTCCCCACGAAATCCAAGCCGAACCTCTTTCTCGCGAAGCTCGCCGACGCGGATCGTCGATGCCTGTGGGCGCTGACGAGCAACGATGAGGCCCCCCAACGCGTCGAGTCCGTGGCCGTCGACCCTTCAAACGACTTCGTGGTCGCGGCCGGCGTCTTCGTTGGGAGGCTCGCGCTCGACCCCGACGCTCCGCTTCAGAACAGCGGGGGGACGGATCTCTTCGTCGCGCGGCTCGACGGCGCCGGGCGGCCGCGCTGGGTGAAGAGCCTGGGCAACGGTGGCCATCAAGGCAGCCCTCGTGTGGCAGCGGCAGCGGGCGGCTACACCGCGCTCGCGGCGTTTTTCGAGGGAACCCTCGAGGTGGAGGGCGACACCGTGTCGTCGACCCAAGGGCACGACATTCTCCTCGCCACCTACCGCCCTGACGGCTCGCTCGCGTGGCGACGACGGCTGCGCGTCGCCCGACCGCCCTGCGAGCCGACGAGCTGTGACCTCGACGACCTCGAGCTCGCGTTCGACGCGGAAGGGAACGTGGTGCTCGCCGGTCCCTTCGAGGGCAGCCTCGAGATGGATGAGTACGGGATCTCGGCGGAGGGCGCCGCCACCTTCGTGCTGAAGGTGGATCGCAACGGAAACCCTCTATGGCTCGGTCATTTCGGCGCTGCGACCGACGCCTGCGAGGCTCGCGGCAGGTGCACGCTCGCGCTCGCCGTCGACTCGAATCGCGACGTGCTCATCGGCGGCTCGTTCACGGGCGCGCTGCGATTCGACGGCGCGGAGGCGCCAACCACGCTGAGCCCCTTCGAGAGCGACGTCGGGCGCGACGCATTCATCGCGAAGTTCGCGCGCTGAGCTCAACGATAGGAAGCGCAGGCCGGTCGTGGACGAACCAGACCGGCGCTCAACCCGAGGGGCATCGGCGCAATGCCGCGGGGCTCGTCAGTTGACGGTGATGCACGAGCCATTCGACGGCGCGACCGCAGGCGCGTCGCACGCGGCCTTGCCCGTGTTCATCGCGTCGAGACACACGCCGACCCCGATCCCACCCCAGAGCGGCCCGTCCTGGCCCTCCTTGACGCACTTCCCGCTGCCGCAATCGCCATCGTCGCAGCAGTACTTCGCGCAGCCATTCGACGCCGAGCAGCCGTAGCCCCCCTGGCAAAACGGGCCCGACTCGTTGTCGCACGCGACGCAAAGCCCGGAATCGTTCGGCGCCGGGAAGCAAACGAACTTGTTGTCCTTGCTCGCGTCGCACGCTTCACCGGTCTTGCAGCCCGCGTTCGTGACGGGGTTGCACTCCGCCGTCCAAGCTCCGCCGCCGGAGCCCGAGCTCGCGGACGTGGAGGTCGACGTGCTCGTCGAGGTCGCGGACGAGGACGCCGAAGACGCCTGCGCGCCCGTGCTCACCTGCGAAGACGAGCTCGCCTGGCCGCTCCCGCCCGAACCGTTGTCGCCTGCACCTTTGCCGCTGCACCCCGCCGCCGCAACGATGACTGCGGCCACACCGAACTCGAGCACACTCATTTTCATGGCTGTCAACTCCCAACGCCACGTCACGGCGCTGTCCTCTTAGAACTACCGAGTTCGTCCGCGTGACACAAGCCGCGTCGCCTCGTGATCCCTCGGTCTGGTCACCCACGGATCGCCCTCATCGCGTCTGACGACGCGTCGTCACGCGACCCGAGCGGCGAGGCAGCGTTCAGCCCCCAAAGCGCTGCTGGACGAGGGCCAGCCGGCGCTCCATCTCCGCGTCGGCGAGCCCGAGCTTGCCGATCAGCTCCAAACGCCCGCGCGCAGCGACGCCGGTATAAAACGAGGAGTAAGCCGACAGCCGCTCGAGCTCTGCGAGCACGCTGCCCATCAGCCAGTTGGCCGCGCGGCCGTCGGACGCGAGTCGCTCGTACCGAGCCGAGGGCGGCAGGAAGGGCTCGCTTGCGTCGGCGCGACCCTGTTGCGAGAGAGCGTTGGCGACAGCCGAGAGGCTCTTGACCGCGAGGTCACGAGCACCGAAGTCCGCGCGACACGGGCGAGGCTCACCAGGCGAACGCCAGGGACAGGGCCCACACACAACGTGCGTAGCTGACGAAGGGCGGCGGCCAGCGCGCGAACGCGCTCCGGCGCACCCAGCGTCACGTCACGACTCATGGCGTGCCACGCGAGCGCCACGGTCAGCGCTGCTCCGTGAGGCCGGGTGTCCACGTCCCGCCAGGTCGCCGCGAAGGCCCCAGCGAAAGGCTGAGAGGCAAGCGTTGCTCGCCAGCCATGCTGGGCCACCGGCACCGGCGCATCGGGCGATGGCGCGCTCTCCACGAGGAGGCCTTCGCCCGCGAGCTCTCGCGCCCGATCGGGCTTGCAGCAGAACAGGTTGAGGAGGTACGGATCGGCCGCATCGCCAGCCGAGAACGGGACGAGCACACCCGGTCCAGGCACCAGGCGATACGAGCGGTAGCCGAGGGCTTCGAACGCTGCGACGAGCTCCAGGTGGAGCGCCCGACCGGCCTTGACCTCGTACAGGACGAGCGGGGACTGGCTCTCGAAGAAGCGCCGCCCGCCCTGAAGGATGTTCGCCTCCTCGCCCTCCGCGTCGATCTTGAGAACGGCGATGTCCTGCCAGCCGCAACGCTCGAGGCACGCGTCGAGCGTCGTGACCGGCACGGTCTCGGTCGCGTCTGCGCGAGCGTCCTCGCGCACGAGCTCGTTGAGCTCGGAGTTCGGATGCAGGCTGAGGCGAGCCGTGCCGGATGCGCTGGACACGGCTAGCCTCTCCACCGCCACGTGCTCGAACCCATTGGCCGCGAGGCTCTGTTCTAGGAAGGATGCCGTGCTCGAGGCGGGCTCAAAAGCCCACACGCGGCCGCTCGAACCCACGGCACGGGCCATCGACAAGGCATAGCCCCGTAGTTCGCGCCAAGGTCGATCTCTTGCTACCCAGGCTTCAAGCTCCCGCGCAAGAAGCGCAGCTCCTCTTCGAACCAATCGAGCTGTTCGCGCAGCACGGAAGGAGTGATGAGGTCGAGCGAATCAGGAACGATGACCTGGACTCCGTCGACGAGCGGGAGGGCGACTGGCTTCACGGGGCGTTGCCTGAACACACGAGTTGGCGCGAGACGTGCCGTGCGCCTCGAACCTCCATTTTAAGCGAAATACCGGTTAGGACGCGTTCTTTGGGCTTGGGGAGCGAGCAACCCTCGCGGCTTCACACTTCTTCATGAACTTCGGCGTAGTTCCTTCACACGGCCGCCCCACGTTGCTCCTCGAACGGCGCAAGGTCGCGCCGAGGAGGACGAACGAAGATGATCGGTGTTGCCATTGGGACAGCGTGTTTGGTCGGTCTCGTCTCGATGCGTCGACGTTGCCACGGCTGCGGACGACGCGCGCGAGGGGCCCCGACGAGGTGCGGCGGCGGCGCTCGTCGCTGTCACGGGAAGGCTCCGACCGACGGAGCTCCGCAGGGTCAGGACAACTCCAGGGAAGGAGGGCAACCATGAAGCGGCGAATCGTGAAGGTCTTGCTCGTGCTCGGCGTCATCGGAGGCTTTGGAATGGAGCTTCGACACGCATGCCGGGATCACCGTGGGGGCCCTTGCAGCCACCCGAACGAGACGAAGGGCTGATAGGCTCGGCGAGGTTGCGATGGGTCACCGCGTGTTGGTCGTAGACGACGATGCTCGATTGCAAGAGCTGCTCGCGACATACCTCTCGCAAAACGGCTTCGAGGTAACGAGTGCGGCCGACGGCCGTAAAGGCCTCGCCGCACTCCAATCCGACACGTTCGACATCGTGCTGCTCGACGTGATGATGCCTGGCCTCGACGGCATCGAGGTATGCCGCCGAATCCGCGCCACGTCGCGCATCCCGATCGTCATGCTGACGGCGAAGGGCGACGAGACCGATCGCGTCGTCGGTCTCGAGCTCGGGGCCGACGACTACGTCGCAAAGCCATTCAGCCCGCGAGAGCTGCTCGCGCGGTTGCGCGCCCTGCTCCGTCGTGCCCAGCCAACGCCGGAGACCCAGGCGCTCACCATCGGAGACCTTGCGATCGACGTCGACGGCCGAGTCGTGACGCTTGCCGGACGCCAGGTTGACCTCACGGGCATCGAGTTCGACATCCTCGTCACGCTCGCAAAGCGGGCCGGACGCGTCGTCGCTCGCGATGGGATCTTGTCCGCAGCCGGGCGCGATGATGTCACCGTTGGCGAGCGCACGGTCGACGTGCACGTCTCGCACCTTCGACAAAAGCTGGGAGATGCCCCTCGGTCACCGACGAGGATCAAGACCGTGCGGGGCGTCGGCTACGTCCTCGCCAAGGAGCGAGGGTGAGACGGCGCCGGATCCGGCATCGCCTGCAGCGCCGTCTCTTTCGATGGTTCGGCCTCGCGATCGTCGCGTCTGCGCTCGTCGTCCTCATGGCGTTGCGGTTCACTTCGGGAAACAAAACGGCGCTCGCGCTCGCTCTCTTGCCGGTCCTTGGCGTCGTCTGGGGTGCGTCTGGAGTCATCGCACGACGACTCGCAAGGCCCGCCGTCGAGCTGGCTCGCGTAGCGAACGAGCTCGGTGCCGGGAACCTCGCCGCACGCACCGCGCTCGGTCGATGCAGGCCATCGGGCGACGACGAGTTCGACGTGATGCACCGGGCCTTCGACGGGATGGCCGAGCGCATCGAAGGCCAGCTCCGCGCGCAGAAGGAGCTCCTCGCCGCGGTATCGCACGAGCTCCGCACGCCGCTCTCCCGTATCCGACTGCTCGTGGAATTGGGCCGTGACGGGGCGGCCTCCTCGACGACCTTCGACGAGCTGGAACGCGAGGTCGTCGAGATCGATGCGCTCGTGGGTGACCTGCTCGCGAGCTCGCGACTCGACTTCCATGCGCTCACCAAACGGAGCCTCGACGCCGCGGACCTCGGTCGCCGTGCGCTCGACCGCGCGGGGCTCGCGGCCTCGCGGCTCGTGGTCGACGGCTCGGCCCCCATCGAAGGCGACGAAGGCCTCCTGCTGCGAGCGCTCGCCAATTTGCTGCGAAACGCCGAGGAGCACGGGGACGGCCTCGTGAGGCTCTCGGTGATGCGCGTCGACGGCGTGGTTCAAATCCTCGCGGAGGACGCTGGTCCTGGCTTCAGCGAAGACGATCCTCGCGTGCTGTTCGAGCCCTTCGCGCAGGCGGTGCCCGGTTCGACGAATGGGACGCTCGGCCTAGGCCTCGCGCTCGTGAAGCGCATCGCAGAAGCGCACGGGGGCCGAGTGGTCGCCGAGAGCACGACGCCGCGAGGCGCGCGGGTCGGGTTCGAGCTGCCCTTCCATGACGACGATCGCGGCGAGCGAGGACCCGACGGCACCACGGACCACTTCGCCTGACGCTCCACGAAGCCGCCGGGCACACCGCGCTCGCCCGAGTCCAGCGCGGGGTGATGACGAGCGTCGCACGGCAGCGCCTCGCCGGGCTCGCGGTCGGCGAAGAAGGGCCCGGATTCAGCCCCGATGCAGCTTCGCGACGCGCGGGCTCCGGCCAACGCGGGCGAGCTCCGCGCGCTCGCCCGCACGCGAAACGAAACACCCGAGCGCCCACACCGGGAAGTAAGCCCGGTAGGCGACGTAATCGAGGAGCGCGGTGTGGAAGAACACTCCGACCGGCATCTCTTTCGGGAAGCTCCCGTCCGGTAGCTGCCGCGCGGCGAGGTAGTGAGCGGCCCTCTCAACCGCGTCCCAGGCGGGATCGCGCGCGTCGAGCAGCGTGCTCATCGCCCACGCGGTCTGCACGACGTGGCTCGTCGCAGCCTCGTGGTACACGCCTTCGAGGCACGAGCGCGGGTCCTCGCCCCAGCCGCCATCGGGTCGCTGCCGAGCGAGAAGCCAGCGGCACGCTCGCCGGACGGCCGGATCCTGCGGGCGCACTCCGCCCGCGAGCAGCCCGCGCACGCCGAACATCGTGCCGTAAATGAAGTGCACACCCCAGTTGCCCGCGAACGAGCCATCAGGTCGTTGCAGCGCCCGAATTCGCGCGACGCCGCGACGAACCGAGGCCTCGACGGCAGCACCCATCACGCCGGGGAAGCGCTCGCGGAAGCGTGCGAGCGCCGCGACGCATGACGCCGTGCACTCGACGTAGGAGTGTTCGGTCATCGAGTCGCCGAACATCTCGGCGGGGTTCAGCCACTCGAGCGGGACGTCGGTGCCCCGCGGCTCGTAACTCCCGAAGCCTCCATCGGAGTTCTGGCACGAGAGAACGAACCGAGCCGCGCGCGTGAGCTCCTCTTCCGTCGCGTGCGTCGACGGCGCCTCGAGCAGTGCGAGCATGGCCTCGGCCGTGCAGTCACTCACGGGCCATCCGTGCCACGCCCCCGCGAAACAGAAGCCACCGACCGGATCGATTCGGTCGTTCTCACGGTAGCCGACAGTCGGCGCGACGGCGATCTGCTGGCGACGGAGCGAGGCCGCGCCACGTTCGAGCGCGCGGGTCACGTCGAGGTGAGGCGCGGCCGCCGCGAGGGACTGCAGGGCGAAGGCCGTATCCCAGGTCGCGCTGCGAGCGCCAGCGACGCGGAGTCCGTGAACATCGTCTTCCCAGATCCATCCCTCGAAGGCGGTGAGCTGGCGAGCGAGGTCGACGTCGTTCGGATCGTGACGATGCAAGGCGAGCATGTCGAGCATGCCGCTCACGGGCGAGATGCAGGTGTACTCGGTCGAGCGGAGCTCGAAGCGGATCCGCTCACGAAGCTCGCCTCGAAGGCGCGCGCGGCGGTCGGGAGCCGCGCGCTCATCGAACCGCGCGAGGAGCTCGTAGCCAAGCTCGAGGGCGCGGCTCGGCGGCGTGTAGATCTCGGCCTCGCGCAGCGCGCGGCGAGCCGCACCGAAGTCGACCGCGTCGTATCCCTCGGGGAAGAGCTCGCGCCGAAGCGCAGCGACGAGCGTGTCGTCGCCGAGCGAGAACGTCTCGCCATGGAGGCAGGCCATCCCCAGGTAAATGAGGCGCGTGTGGCAGTAGTAGCGCGAGGGATGGATCGGCAGCGAGCGCGGCAGCGCCCAGAGCTCGGGCAGGACAGGATTGACGCCTCGCCACTCGTAGAGTCCAGCGAGCGCGAGCCAGAACTTCCCCCACGTCGGAATGCCGATGACACCACCGGCGCGCTCCAAGAACGCCCGCGCTCGGACGAGGACCGGAGCATTGGGCTCGAGGCCCAAAATGCGCGCCGCCACGTAGACGAGCGCGGTGACGAACACGTACGGCGGAGACGCTTCGTGCAGCCCAAAGCCACCGCCCGCGAGCTCCTCGACCTCGAACGCTCGAAGAATCCGAGCGCGTCGCCGCGCGGCGATCGGGACCCCCATAAACCGCATCGCGATCGCGTATTGAGCCGCGAGGAGCGGGCACCAAACGTCCTCACCCTCCCACGACCCATCGGCATGCTGGCTGCGCTCGAGGGCCCGGACCGCCCGCTCGAGCGCGAGCGCAGGAGCGCCCGCCTGCTCGGCGCGGTGCTCGGCATCGCGCACGGCGGCCGGGTGCAGCGCCACGTCCGCCTTGGCGCTCGACGCCTGGAGAGCCTCTCCGTACGCACGATCCGCGGAGAGCGCGTACGGCCGAGGCTCTGCGAGGCGCATCGTCCCCTCGACGAGCCAGCGCACCCTCGAGGCAAGGCGGCCCACGACACCTGCGACGTGCCGGTAATGACCACCCGCGAGCGCCTCGCGACCAAAGCCTCGCGCTCCTCCGACGACCGCGCGCACAAACGAGCCGACGAAGGCGGTTGGGGCGACCTCCTCGCATGCGAGCAAGCCCATCGTTCGCGCGCGCTCGGCGGGATCGCGACGCCACAGGTCGTACACCGCGCGACGAATCGCGACGCACTCCTCGCTAGAGTCAGCGAAGACCTCGTAGAGCGCCACCGCGAGCATCTCCGGAACGCGCGCCTCCGAGAGCCTCTGCCGCTCGTAGTCCGCGACCGATGCCGCACCGACGAGCGCCAGAGCGTCCTGGAAGCCGAGCGTCATCCCAAGCGCGGTGAGCGGATGATGGTGCCCGGCCGCGTCACCGACCAGCGCGAGCCCTTCGCGACCGAGGCTCGTTCGTGGCCGCGTCTGGTTCGCGGCCCAGGCGATCTCGCCACGCTGCAGCGTCCGCCAGAAGCCTCGTCGAAAGGGCTCCGGGAGCACCGCGTGGTAGCCGTCCCAGAGCATCGCCTCACGCCCGCGGCCCGTCGGCGTCGACAGCGGGACGTCGATGCACATGCGGACATGCTGCTCGCTCACGCGATACGCGAGCACCGGACCCGGACCGCCGAGGAACACGTGCCCGTACCCCTCGTGGGGAAGCGTTGCGTCCTCGACGAGCAAGCCGGCCATCCGCGAGTAGGTCGCCGAGGCGACGTCATGCCCCAGCGCCTCGTGCGCCACCGAGCGCCTTCCACCGGCGCCGACCACGAGTCCCGCCGCAACCTCGCTCGAGCTGCCGTCGCGCCGCTGGACGTTCACGCGCTGACCGACGATCGACGTAGCCCTCGCGCTGTCCACGTAGTCGATGCCGCTCGTCGAAGAGGCGCGCGCACGCAGCGCGCCGACGATCCGAGAGTGCTCGCAGCTCATGCCGCGCTTCTCGCCCGCATAGGGGAGCGTGACCGGCGCGCCTTCGTCATCGGGAAACACCACGAAACCGCGTCCTCGCCCGAAGAACGTGTCCGTGGCTTGCGAGGCGTCCTCACCCGTGAGCTCGCGCGGGGTCAGCCCCAGCTCGCCGAGGATGCGGACCGCTGGAGGGTGCAGCCATTCACCCGCGAAGCGCTCGCCTGCCTTGGGGTTCGCCTCGACGAGGAGGACGCTCGCCCCCCGACGCGCGAAGGCGAGCGCCGTCACGCACCCCACGGGCCCGGCGCCCGTCACCACGACGTCGTAGCGCGGTCGCATGGCGTCAGTCGGAGGCGCGGAGACGGCTCGGCGAGAGCCCGCGACTCGAGGGGCGCGGCGGCGGGGCGACGACAGGCGCGGCGGCCCCCTGCGCCTCGCAAGCCGCGTCGTCGAACATGCCCGAACCGTAATAGCCGAACATCCATCGCAGGTGCGTGTCGTCACCGACCGCGAGCTGCACGTCGGCGAAGGCGCGCCAGACCACCTCGCGGCTCACCTTCGGCTTCACGTCGGCCCGCAGCGCGTCTCCGCCGTGCTCGACCTCGTGCAGGGTCGCGAGCGCCAGGGCGAGCGGCACCGCGCAGAAGAGGCGCACGTCACGGCCCTCGCGCGCAGGCCAAAGGGCGGTGTACTCACGCGCGCGTCGCAGGTTGACGCGCGCCTGCGCGCAGACGTCGCCGACCACCGCCAGCGCGGCATCGCGGCGCTCTGGCGCGAGCAGCTCATCGAGCGAGACGCCATGCGCCTCGGCCCGATCCAGAGGGAGAAAACAGTCGCCTCGCGCGTGATCCTCCGCGACGTCCTTGACGATGTTGACCATCTGCAACGCGAGCCCGAAGCTCACGGCGCGCGCCCGCGTTTCGGCAAGAGCGTGCGCCGACATCGACGGGACGACCCGTTCGAACAGCGCCGTGAGGAGCTTTCCGACGGTCCCCGCGACGAAGTAGCAATAGCGCTCGAGATCGGCCATGTCGGCGATGCGGAGCCGCCCTTCTCGCGCGGCGCGCGCCGCGTACTCGCGCATGCCACGCGACATCTCGAGGATGTGTGGCCTCACCGCGGCGCGCAGCTCCGCTGGCTGCGCACGAAACACCCGAAACACTGCGCCGGCTCGCGTCGCGAGCTCGTGATCCGCCGCCGACACGTCACCAAGCGCGACGGCGACGCACTCGGACTCGAAACCCTTCGGCAGACGTGCATCGTCACCCATCAGCGCGTCGAACTCGTCAAAGAGCGACGACCGAACACGCCACTCGACGCGCGCGTCGTCCTCGACCGTATCGACGATTCGGCACAAGAGGTACGAGACGCGCACGATCTCGCGCAGAGACTCGGGCAATGTCGCGATCGAGAGCGCGAAGGTCCGCGAGACGCGAGGCAGGACCTCCTCGCAGAACGCAAGGTCCGTCGTGAGGTCATGACGCTCGTGCTCGGTTGGCGTGTCTGAGGCGCTGTCCGAGACGGCCCGAAACGAACCCAGGTTCTTCAGCGTGCCCATGATTCCCCCTCGAAGAGCGGCTGAATTGGCTCGAGAAACAAATCGCACATGCCGCGCACGAGCCCAGCGAGCTTCGGCTGCGCCGCGACCGCCGGCACCTCGAGCGCGCGAGCCTTGCGCGCGAGCATTTCGTCGAGGGCGAAGCGGAGCGATCCCGTACGGCGGAGGAGCTCGATCGCGCGGTCGATCTCAGCCTGGCTCGTCCCGGCTCGCTCGCGGTCGAGAAGCTCGCGTAGCCAGAGTGCATCCTCGCGTGCCGCATGAGTGAGTGCGTGGACGACGAGCGCGCTGCGTTTGCCCTCGGCAATGTCGCTGCCGCGTTGCTCGCGTCCCTTCTCGCCGTAGAGGTCGAGCGTGTCGTCTTGGACCTGGAACAGCACGCCCATGTGACGCGCCGCCTCTGCGAGCCCGGCACTGACCTCGTCAGGCGCATCGGAGAGAGTCGCCGCGCCAGCCATCGGGAGCGCGAAGAGCCCGCTGGTCTTGCCCTCGACCATCGCGAAGTAATCGTCGAGCGACACCTCCGCCATGCCCTTCAGCTGGAACTCGCGCTCCTGTCCATCGATCACTCGGAGCGTCTCCACAAGCAGCGTCTTGGCGGCCTGCTCGCGACGGAGCGCGGGCGCGTCGAACTCCTGCGCGAGGAGCACGGCGTAGTAGAACATTGCGTCTCCGAGGTTCACGGCCTGAGGCACGCCGTAGCGGTTCCACACGGTCATGCGACCGCGTCGAAACATGTCGCCGTCCTGCAAATCGTCGTGGACGAGCGTCGCGTTGTGCAGCATTTCACATGCGGCGCCGAACGGCACCATGCGCTTCGCCTCGACGCCGAGCGCCTCGCCCACGAGCAGCGGCAGGAGCGCGCGCAGGCGCTTGCCCCCGGTCTCGAGGTGGTAATCGCACATCTCGACGAGGGTCGAGCCCTCGGGCGTCGTCGTACGGAGGAGGCTCCCGATGAGGGCCTCCATTTCAGGCCAGTAGACGTCGCGAAGCACCCGGAAACGCTCGAGCAGTGCGCCCGTGCTCGCAGCGTACAGCGGAGGGATGGTGCTCGCCGCTCGTCGCTGGCTCTCGAGCTCAGCGAGGACTTCCTTCGCGGCCGCGAGACTCACGTTGCGGCGCGCCGCGATCCGCTCCGCCACCTCGTGAACGAGCTCGCCCGACGCGCCCGCCTCGACGGCGACGTTTCGTGCGTGCATGCGCATGTGGCCGCGCTGAATGCCCTCGGCGACCATCGCGCGAAGCGCGCTCAGGTTCTGCGCGAGGCCGACCGCCGCCGTGACGGCCGCCAACTCCGCGGCAGCGTTCACGTGCGCCACGCGGCGCGCGACCTTCACCGTGGGATGAATGCGCGCGACACCGCCGACCGTCCCGACGGCGAGCGGCATCTCGAGCTCGCCGACGAGGGACTCGCCGTCGACACGCCAGCGAGCGAGCGCGGTGTAGCGACCGCTCCTCGCGGCGAAGGCGTGCGCTCCTGCTTCGACCGCACGCCAGTCCTGCCCGAACGCGAGCAGCACCGAGTCGACGCCGTTCATGATGCCCTTGTTGTGCGTCGCGGCGCGGTAAGGGTCGCGCTCGGCGAACACCGAGGCCTCCTCGATGCCGCGCGCGAGCTCGGCGGGGCTGTCGCAGCCGCGGCCCTCGAGCGCGGCGAACGGCACGCGACCGCGCGCTCGGACCATGCGTCGATCGGTCAGGTTCGTGAGGATTTTCAGGCCGTCGCGTCCACCCGTGAGCTCGAGGATTCGCGGCGCGAGGCGCTCGCACATGGTGTTGATCGCGTTGGCGCCCATCGCGTCTCGGACGTCGACGACGACGTGCACGATCATCATCGGCCCGCACGGATCCGCGAACCTCCCCTCGGTCTCGGCGAGGGGCGCGAGGTGGTGGACCTCGACGTCGATCGCGCCGCCTCCCGCTGCGACGAGGCTCGGGTGTCCCTCGTTCGCGAGCGCGAGGAGCTCGGCCTTCGCGTCGAGCACCCGGCCCTCGGCGACCGCGGCGTCGGGCACGTCGAGCAGCTGGATCTGTCCGACCATATGAGGCGGCGTGACCTCGCACGTGACTCCTCCTCCCGCGCGGAGGAGCTTCGCGGCGAAGCTCGCCGCGGCGACGACGCTCGGCTCCTCGATCGCCATCGGCACGAGGCAGTCACGGCCGTCGACCCTCAGGTTGACGCAAAGCCCGAGCGGCAGGCTCATGACGCCGAGCACGTTCTCGACCATCCGGTTCGCCTGCTCGTCGGTGAGGCCGCCGTCGGCGGACAACACGTCGAGCTCGCGCTCCGACAGCCCGATCACCTTGGCGAGGCGCGCGCGTCGGTCTTCGAGCGTCAGGCGGTGAAATCCGCTGAGTTCGCTCGTGGCGAGCGTGGGGTTCACGTCGGTGGTTTGCTGGGTCGTCATGGGGTGCTCGGCAGGTCGAGGCGAACGGGCGCGCCGCCGCGTCCGAGGAGGCGGGACTGGCGGAGCGCGCGAAGATCCTTCGCGCCCGCGCAGAACGCGATCACGCGCAGCTCGTGGAGGAGCGTCTCGAGCGCGCGGACGCAGGAGGCCTCGCTGTCCTCGGCGGCCTCGAGCAGAGGTCGCGCGAGGGCGACGAGGTCCGCGCCGAGGGCGAGCGCGACGGCGACGTCCATGCCGGTGCGGACACCGCCCGACGCGACGACGAGCCGCTCACCGAAGGCTGCGCGGCAGTTGCGGATCGAGGTCGCCGTCGGGACGCCGAAGCCGGCGAGGCGGCGCCCGATCTCGGCCTGGATGCTCCCGCTCGGCGCGCGATGGCTCTCGACACGAGCCCACGAAGTCCCCCCGACGCCCGAGCACTCGATGCCCGCGAAGGGCAGCCGCGAGAGCTTCGCCGCGGCGCGGCCCGAGATCCCGGCGCCGACCTCCTTCGCGAGGACGGGCACCCCGATCACGGGGATGAACGCCTCGAGCTTCTCGGCGAGGCCGGAGAAGCGCGTATCGCCCTCGGGCTGAATCGCCTCTTGGAGGGCGTTGAGGTGCACGTTGAGCGCGTCGGCGCCGACGGCCTCGAGCGCTCGGCGGATCGCGTCTGCGTCGACGCCGTAGTTGAGCTGGACGGCGCCTACATTGCCAAAGAGGAGCGGCAGCTCCGGCGCGACGTCTCGCACGCGGTACGAGCCGGTAGCGGCGGGGTCGACGATCATCGGTCGCTGCGAGCCGAGGGCCATCGCGACCCCGGCCTGCTGCGCCGCGCGGGCGAGGCGGCGGTTGAGTTCGCCGGCGCGCGACGTCCCGCCGGTCATCGCACCGACGACGATCGGGGCGGCGAGGCGGCGACCGAACACCGTCACCGATAGATCCACCTCGTCGAGATCGAGCTCCGGCAGCGCGTCGTACTCGAGCGAGTATGCATCGAGTCCGCTCGCGACCAGCGACCCGACGTCCTCGTCTAGGCAGACGTCGAGATGGTGGTCCTTACGACGAGCGAGCGCTTCGGCCTGCGCCTCCGAGGCAGCGCCTGGGAGGGTCGGAGTGGGCACAGCCTCGAGCTCGGATCGCGTCGTCATGGTCTCTGTGGCTCGTAGCACGGCCCCTCTACGAGGGGTCGGGCGCGACGAGGGGGCGGACCCTAGCCGATGCGACACGACCTGTGAACATTGTTCATGAACACCGTTTCTCTCGCGCGCGTTCGCGCCGTGCGCCGCGTGCAGGGGGAGAAATTCACGGGGCCCGAGACATCAGCCGCGCGTGCGAAGCCAAGCGGCCGCGACGACGACCAGGAGCAAGACCACGACGACGAGGGGGCCTCGCCGCTTGCGCGCCCCAACCTCTCGCGAGTCGGGGTCCACCAGCGGGATGGTGCGCACGCCGTCGCCAGCGGCCTGCTCGAGGAGGGACAGCAGCTCGGGCGGTGGCTCGGCGACGTCGGGCACCGTGCGAACGAGTTCCTCCGGTGGCGGGAACAGCGCGGGCCCGTTGAGGATGCGCGTCTCCTCGAGGGAAGCGAGATCGTCGACGATGCTGGTGGTGGCGAGGCCGCGCAGGGACTCGGGCGCGAAGAGGTCGACATCCTCACGGGCCGGCGCGCGTTGGAGCTCGGCGCCTCGAACCGACTTGGCGATCAGCTGCTCGATGTCGCTCGAGGAGCTCAGCTGGGTCCATCCGACGCTCGCGGCGTGCTCGTCTTCGCGAGCGATCGACTTGAGCGGCGCCTCGCCGCGCTTCGGTTTGGCGGTGATCGCGCTGTCTTCGGAAACCATGGCCGCCGGGCGCAACGACGGCTCGGTGACCGAGATCGCGGGGCCCGACGAAGCGGGCGGGAGCGAGCTCGAGAAAAATGACGTCGCGCCGTCCTCGTCCTCGTCGTCGTCGTCGTTCGAGGTAGTGGGGACGGTGGAATCGGTCTCAGACGTCGCGACCTCGGCGAAGACACGATCGAAGTCGTCCACCATCTGGCGAGCGCTCTCGTAGCGACCCGGCTTCTTCGGGCAAAGCGCCTTCTGGAACCAAGGCTCGAACGCCGCCGCGATGCCGACCTCACCGAGCGGGCGGTACGCGCCGCGGCAGATCGCGAACACGAGCGCGTGCGGCGAATCCGAATCGAAAGGCGAGGTACCGGCGAGCGCGCGGTACGCGAGGACGCCGAGCGACCAGAGGTCAGACTGCCCATCGACCTCCTTCGCGCCCAGCACCTGCTCGGGGCTCATGTACTCGGGCGTCCCGACGGCGACGCCTACCCGCGTCACCTCCACATCGGGCTCCTCGTCGCCCAGTTTCTCCTTCGCCATGCCGAAATCGAGCACCTTCGCGAGCGGGAAGTCGTCCTTGCCGACGAGGAAGATGTTGTCGGGCTTGATGTCGCGGTGGACGATTCCCAGCCGGTGCGCTGCGTCGAGTGCGTAGGCGACCTGCCTCACGATCGCGGCGGTGTCATCGAGGCCGAGCCGCCCAACCCTCGCGAGCCTCTCACCGAGCGTCTCGCCCTCGAGGAGCTCCATGACGATGAAGGGCGTCCCGTCGGTCGTCGACCCGTGCTCGAGGATGCGGACGACGTTGGGGCTGTCGATCCGCGACGCCGCCGAGGCCTCGCGCTGGAAGCGGACAAGAGCCTCGCGATCGGGTCGCGCCGCGAGGAACTTCACCGCCACCGGCTGCGGCGTCCCTGCGCGGTGCGCCACCCAGACGCTGCCCATCGCCCCGCTGTCGAGGTGACGGACGAGCTTCAGGCGGGCGTTGACCGCGGTGCCTGGGGCGAAGTCCATGACGATCGAGCAAGGGTAGCGCGAATCGCCCCAAAATAGCGAAGACGGCGACCCTCCCGAGGAGCACCGCCGTCATCACAGAGCGCGCGTTCAGCGCGCCGTCGAGGGTATTCACGTGGCCGCGCGCCTGAGGAGTAGCCCTCAGGCGATGAGCACGCTCACCCCGCGTGGTGGCTCACCAGTCGCCGCCGCCACCACGACCACCACGATCACGACCACCGCGACCGCCGCGATCGCGACCGCCGCGACCACCGCGGTCGCCACCACCCCCACCACCACCGCCACCGTAGCCGCCGCCGCCGTAGCCGCCGCCGCCAAA
>Ga0194129_10001593_pt1 | contig 36803 bp, 40 predicted proteins | sample TA2KigCa35mmetaG_FD_150862 | JGI IMG/M metagenome (GOLD analysis project Ga0194129, IMG submission 150862) | Freshwater microbial communities from Lake Tanganyika, Tanzania - TA2015038 Kigoma Deep Cast 35m | ecosystem: Environmental > Aquatic > Freshwater > Lake | place: Tanzania: Lake...
CAGGTCGTTGCGCGGCCGCCGACAGACGCTACAACCCCGCTGCATGACCCCCGCCGTCGTCGACGTTCTCACCCGCCTGGCGGCCCAGCTCGGTCCCGCCGTCGACCCCGCGCAGGGGACGGCGCTCGCCCAGAAGGGCGCCGTGCAGCGCCTCGCCGAGCCGACGCTCTACGACCTCATCTTCCCCGGCATCGCGTTCCTGCTCGTCATCGTGCTGCCCACCGCCACCGCCTTGTGGGTGATTGTCAAGACGCTGCGCGACCGCCAGAAGGAAGACGACGAGATCTGACCCGCTCACCGTCTGCCCGCGCCACCGCTTCGTTGCCGCCGTCATCCGAGCCTAGACCGCGTCTGCATCTGCATTCGCATCCCAGGAGCCCGCCGTGCTGAAGTCCGCCGCGTCCCTCGTCGCCGTCGTCGTTTCCCTCGCCGCCTCGGCCGCCCTCGCCTGCGGGGGCCACAGCTCCGGCCAGACCGCCCAGGCTGGCGCCCCGGCCACCGCCGTCGTCGCGTCGCAGACCGAGAAGACCGCCGCCCCGACGAAGTCCGACACCGCCACGCCGACCCCGGCGAAGACGTTCAAGACCGTCTCCGTCGACGACGTCCAGAAGGGCCTCGACGGCCTGAAGAAGGACAAGAAGGCCTACGCCGTGTTCGACGCCAACGGCAAGGCCACGCGCGAGTCGCAGGGCATCATCCCCACCGCCGTGCTGCTGCCGTCGTCGTCGGCGTACGACCTCGCGCTGCTGCCCGCCGACAAGGCCACGCCCACGGTCTTCTACTGCGCCAACGAGCGCTGCACGGCGTCGCACTCGGCCGCCAAGCGCGCCCTCGACGCTGGCTTCACCGATGTGTCGGTGCTCTCCGCCGGCATCTCGGGCTGGGTCAAGGCCGGCAAGGCCACCGAGAAGCCCCCGGTCGGCTGAGCCGCCCGCGACCCGGCGTCCGCGCCGGCGCGGACGCCGGCCGTGCCGGCCCATCCACGACGAGCACCGACCGCGACCGGCACCGACGATGCGCGTGATCGACCTGGGCGCCGACGTCGACTACGCGCTTGGCATCGCCCGCATGCGCGACGAGATGACGCGCGTCGACGACGACGGCCCGCGCCTTCTGCTGCTCGAGCAGCGCCCCACCTTGACCATCACGAAGAAGTCCGGCCTGCAGGCGTTCGTGACGCCACGCAGCGACGCCGAGGCCAGCGGCATCGCCGTCGTCGAGGCCGACCGCGGCGGCGACGTGACCTTTCACGGCCCGGGGCAGCTGACCGGCTACCCGCTGCTGCGCCTGGGCGACACGAGCCTCGGCGGCGACGTCATGGGCTACGTGCGCGCGCTCGAGGCGGCGCTCGCGGCGGCGTGCCGCGCCCTCGGTGTCGACGACGCTCGCGGCGTCCCCGGGCGCGACGCGCAGGGCCAATTCCTGACCGGCGTGTGGTGCGACGCGCCCGTCGTCCTCGACGAGACGCTGGGCTGCCACTTCCACCAGGTGGAGCGCCGGCCGGCCAAGGTCTGCGCCATCGGCGTCGGGCTCGGCGGCGGCGTCACCCGCCACGGCTTCGCGCTGAACGTCACCACCAACCTCGAGGCGTTCACGCGTCACGTCGTGCCCTGCGGCCTGACCGGCCGCGGCGTCACCAGCCTCGAGCGCGTGCTGCCGCGGGCGCCGTCGATGGCGCGCGTGAAGGCCGTCGTCGTCGACGCCGTCGTCGCCCACGTCGCGCCGCTACACCGGCCCCGGTCTTCTTCGTCGTCGACCTGAGGGCCCGACGGCCCGCGCGCCTCGTCGTCAGCGGCTGGTCTTCCTGCAGGTGACGTAGCAGGCCCACAGCTCGTGATCGAGCGCCTTGCGCGCCGGCCCGTCGGGACGGGCCAGGCGACGCAGCAGCGGCGCCGTGCAGTCGACGTCGCGGCAATGGGCGCGCAGCACCGCGGCCTGGCGGAACACTGCGTTCGCCGGCCACGCCGGCAGCGCGCGGCCGCCGCTCTTGAAGGCCTTGCCTCCCGGCACCTTGGCGACGACGCCGGCGTCGACGATCGCGCCGGCCGCGCCGGCGTCGACGATCGCGCTGCCGGCATCCGGGACCGCGCTGCCGGCATCCGGGACCGCGCTGCCGGCGTTGGCGCTCGCGCCCGCCGCGCCGGCGTCGAGGACCACGCTGCCGGTGTTGACAGCCACGCTGCCGGCGTCGGCGACCAGGGCGACGAGCACGATGTCTTTGGCGGCGGCGCGGTCTCGCGCGAGGAAGGCCGCGGCGACGATGACGGCGACGGCGAGCCCGGCGGCGACCGCCGCGAGCGTGCGCCGCCAGGGGGGCTCGCCCGCCTTCGGCGCGCCCGGGGGCCTCAGGTCCGAGGCGCGCACCAGCAGCGTCGGCTCGACCCACGTCGTCGCCGGGGACGGCGCCGGGAGCGGCGTGCCCTCGAGGTCGCGCAGGCGGAACGTGCGCGTGGGCTCGCGCGGCCGCGCCGGCTCGTCGACGACGGCGTGGCGGCCGGCGAAGGACGTCACCCGCGGTCGCTCGCCCGTCGGTCCGTCGGCGAAGTGGGTGGCGGCCCGCAGCGCGCCCAGGGCGGCCATCGCGTCGGCGGCGGCGGCGGGTTGGCGCTCTTCGCGTGCCCACAGCGACAGGGCGTCGGCCATCGCCGCGCAGGAGGCGTAGCGGTCGCCGGCGACGGGGGCGGTGGCGCACTTGATGACCGCGCGCAGCCCGGGATGCAGCGCACTCCAGCGCAGCGGCACGTGCCCGCCCGAGCCGCTCTTGCGCCAGGTCTCGTCGAGCGACAGCCCCTCGTAGTAGCGCGTGTTGGTGAGCAGCTCGTACAGCAGCACGCCGACGGCGAACTGGTCGGCGCGGCCGTCGATGGCCTCGCCGCGGGCCTGCTCCGGCGACATGTACGCGATCTTGCCCATCACCACGCTGGGCGCGGTCTTCTCGACCTTCTGCGTCGACAGCGCGAGGCCGAAGTCGATGAGCTTCACAGAGCCGTCGCGGCCGAGCATCACGTTCTGCGGGCTGACGTCGCGGTGCACGACCTTCAGCGGCTCCCCCGTCGCCGGGTGGCGCGTGCGGTGCGCGCTGTCGAGGGCCAGCAGCACCTGGCGCGCGACGTAGACGACGACGGCGGCGGGCAGCGGGGCGCCGCTCTGCTCGGTGAGCGCCGCGACCCTCTTCAGGTCGAGGCCGTCGATGTGCTCCATCGCCAGGTAGTACTGGCCCTCGAAGCACCCGGCGTCGACGACGCCACAGATGTTCGGGTGCGCGAGCAGCGCGAGCAGCCGCACCTCGTCGATGAAGCGGCGCTCGTACTCGGGGTCGTCCTCGACCCGCAGCGTCTTGACCACGCAGGGCTGCTCGCCGCCGTCGTCGGCGCGGCGGGTGGCGAGCCATACCATGCCCATGCCGCCGCGACCGAGCACGGTCTGCAGCATGAACTCGCCGAGCGGCCGCGGCGCCGGCCGCCGCCCGAGGCCCTCGAGGTCGACGAGATCCTCTGCCGCCAAACCACCTCCGACAAGCTCCGCCGGCCTCGGTCGTTGCCCCACGCCGGGCCTCGACTGGACCCGCGCGCCCGGCTGCGGTTGACTGTGTTCCGCGAGGAGACCCGTGTCCACATCTGCGCTCCTGCCGATGCTCTTCGCTGCCGCGGTTGGTGCGCCGCCTGCCGCGGTCGGCGCCCGCGCTGCCACCGGCCTGTTGTCGGCCAGGCCGTCGACCGCGCCGTCGACCGCGCCGTCGACCTCGTCTGGGCAGGCGTTCCTGATCGTGCCCGCGGGCGCCGCCGCCCGCGACGCCGCCCGCGATGTCGTTCTGCGCGCCGCGGTGGCCAGCGTCAGCGCCGTCGTCGACGAGGCGGCCGGGGCCGCCCTGCTGGCCGACGCCCGCGACGCCGGTCTCGCCTGCGAGCCCGAAGACGACGCCTGCTGGCTGCGCGTGGCCGAGCTTGGCGGCGCCCGCGGCGTCGTCTTCATCGTCGGCGACGTCGTCACGGTGACCTCGGACGACGGCACCCACGCCGCCTCGGTGATGGGCCCGGGCGACGCCTCGCTGGTGGCGGCCACGCGTCGCGCCTTCGGCGTCGCCGGCGAGCTGCGGGTGGCGGTGACGACGCCGCAGGCCGCGGTCAGCGTCGACGGCGCGCCGGTGGCCGTGCAGCGGGGCGTCGCCGTCGCCAGCGTCCCGCCCGGCGAGCACGTGATCGTTGTCGGTGCGCCCGGCTTTGCCGCCGCCCGCACCGCCCTGCGCGTCGCCCGTGGCGCCGTCGTCGTCGTGCCTGTCGCGCTGACGGCGAGCGCTGCGCCGTCGTCATCGTCGGTCGCGTGGGGGGCGGCGCTGCGCTGGTCCGGCGCTGGCGTGCTCACAGCCGCCGCGGTGGGCGCAGGCACGCTCGTCGCAGTGGGGCAGGTCCCCTACCTCGCCTGCTACGAGGCGAGGTCACCCCTGGGCTGCGCCAAGGACGGCGCGATCCGCACCGCCGCCGACGACACCGCTGTCGCCGCGCTCGTCACCGCCGTCGCCGGCGCCGTGGTTGGCGGCGGCGCGCTCGCCGCGGGCCTTATCGTCGAGTAGCGCGCGCCGCCGAGCGCGCGCCGCCGAGCGCGCACCGCGCGTCGTCGTCGTGCTGGTCACGGCCCGACGCAGACGCCCCCATTGGTCGGTATGCACGCCACGCGACAGGCCGCGTTGGCGGGTGCGCTGCAGACGTGGACCAGGGTGCCATTGGTGTCGGCGGTCTTCGTCAGGTCGTGGCCGATGGTGTCGTTGGTGACGGCCGTGGCGCCGTTGGCCACCATCACCTTGCCGTTCAGCGACGCGCCCACGCACACCACCGACGCGCCGTTGACGGCGACCAGCGCCCGCGCGGTGGTCACCGGGTCGAGGATCGTGCCCGTCGCCGCGCTGCACGACAGCGCGCCGCCGTTGGTGCCAAAGAACGCCGCCGAGCCGCTGCCCGCGACGGTGGCGGTCGAGCGGCTCGCCTCGACGAACCCGCCGAACTGCGCCAGGTAGCCGACGTCGCCGGCGTCTTCGGCGCCGCTGTCGCTCGCCACGATCGAGCCGCCCGTCGCGAGAAACCCGACGTTGCTGCAGCCGCGGGCCAGCGCACCCGGCACCTCGAGAGTGCCGCCGCTCTCGGCCTGCAGCCCGATGACGGCGTCGACGACCTGCAGCACGCGTACGACGTTGCCCGCCGTGTCGCGCTGCAGGTCGACGGTGAGCACACCGCCGCCGTGGGCCGATATGCCCACGCGAAAGCCGCTGACGACCACGGCGCCGTCGTCGCCGCCGACGACGATGAAGCCGCCGTCGCGCACCGCGAGCCCGACGCCCTCGTGCACCAGGGTCTCGGCGGGGCTCGGGCTGTCGATGGTCAGCCGCTCGAGCCGCAGCCCGCCGGTCACGATCAGGCCGTCGCCGTCGTCGGGGAAAGACAGCGTCGTCGCCTCGCCCAGGGCGGGGTCGGCGCCGCGCAGGCAGATCCGCTCGCCGTCGACGTGATCGACGGTCAGCGGCCCCAGCATCGGCACGACGCCGGGCGGCAGCGAAAGCGTCACCCGGCCGGGCGCCACGATGCGCAGGCCGGCGAGCTGCTTGAGCACCTCGCGCAGGGCCTCGTCGCCGGGAACGGCGACGAGGCGCTCGTTCGTCACCACCGCGTCGCAGTCGGCGTGCTCGACGTCGATCTCGTCGTCGTCGAGGACATCGTCGCCGTCGTCATCGACGCCGAGCAGCGTTCGGCTGCCGCCGAACGGGCACGCCGCGCCCTGGACCACCAGCGTCTTTGGCCCCGGCGGGCCCGGCGGCCCCGGCTCGCCCTGCAGGAAGAACACCTGCGCCTGCGCGCTCGCCGCCCCGGCGACGAGGGTCAACAGCACCACCCGACCCACCGGCAGCGTCGCCGGCACCGTCACGTACGCCACGCCATCCTCCGCACTCTCGAGTTCGGCCACTACTTCGCCGCCGTCGACGACGTAGCGGGCCTCCGTCGGCGCCGTCGTCCCCGACCATGTCACCCGCAGCCGCCGCTCGACCCGGTGGTCCGCCGCCACGCCCTGCGCGTCGTCGACCACGGCGCCGGCCAGGGGTCGCGCCGAGCCGTCGCCGTCGACGGCCACGATCGCGAACGCCTCGTCCGCCGGCAGCGGCGCCGGAAAGAACAGGCTGCAGCCGCCGCCGAAGACGACGACGCACGCCGAAGCCAGAGCCCACCACCGTCGTCGCACGCGGCAAGAGCCTAGCAGGGTGCAGCCTCGTCGACGCCGGTCGGCCCGGGGCGCTGGTGCTCAGCCGCCGACGTCGGCCATCGAGAATGGCTGTCGCAGCACCGGGGCCAGCGGGTGGTGGCTGCGCTTGCCGTCGAGGGCGGCGTCGAGCAGCGCGCCGAGCGCCGCGTCGTTGGCGCCGCCGCGCAGGGCCGCGCCGAGCGGGAGCCCGCCGGGCTCGTACAGGCAGCCGCGCACCCGTCCCTCGGCAGACAGGCGCAGGCGGTCGCAGGCGTCGCAGAACGGCTCGGTGTCCGACGCGATCAGGCCAAAGACGACGTCGCGCGCGCCCGTGTCGTTGCGTCGGCGCACCTGCCACAGCGCCGCGGGGTCGCTCGCGTGCCGGCGGGTCAGGGACCGGGGCGTCGACGACGACAGCCGACCGACGCCGGCGACGACGTCGTGGCCGCTGACGAAGGTCTCCTTCACGTAGCCCGCGGCGCTGCCGGTGTTCATCTGCTCGATGAAGCGCAGCTCGACGCCGTCGTCGGCCGCGGCGTCGAGCATGGCGCCCAGCTCGTCGTCGTTGACGCCGCGCTGCACGACGCAGTTCCACTTGACCCGCAGGCCGGCGTCGCGAGCGGCGCGCATCGCCTGCCGCGCCTCGCCCACCGACGCGCCGGGCCCCATCACGAAGGCGACGCGCGCCTCCTGCAGGGTGTCCAGGTGCACCGTCACCGCGCGCAGCCCGGCCGCCACCAACGCCGGCAGCGACGACGGCAGCCGCAGGCCGTTGGTGGTCAGCGCGAGCTCGCGGGCGCCGGCAGAGGCCCAGGCGGCGACGACGTCGACGAGGTCCTTGCGCAGGGTCGGCTCGCCACCGGTGAAGCGCACCTTGCGGACGCCGCGCGAAAGGAGCAGCGGCGCGAGCCGCGCGTGCTCGCCGGGAGACAGCCAGGCAGCCTGCGTCGACGGCGTGGTCACCGACCCCGGGCGGCAGTAGCGGCAGTCGAGCTGGCAGGCCGACAGCAGCGACACCCGCAGCGCGTACGACGACCGCCGGCCCTGCTGGGGCGCCACGGCAGGAGTGTCGTCGACGATCGGCAGCACCATCGTGGGAGTCCTTAGCGCATGAGGCCCGCTCCGCCCACCCGGGGACCGGCGGCCATCGGGGCGGCCGTGGACGCCGCGCCGCGTCGGTCCTATGGTGACGACATCATGGTCGAGGACAAGAAGACGCCGCCCGCGCGCTCCGACGACGACGACGCGGCCGCCGCCGACGGCGAGGCCCGCGGCTTCGGCAGCAAGTCCATCGGCGACATGGCGCGGCGGGCGTTGATGTCGGGGATCGGCGCGGTCTTCTTGAGCGAAGAGAACCTGCGCCAGCAGCTGTCGGAGATGAAGCTCGGCAAGGACGCCGTCGGCTACGTCGTCGGGCAGGTCGACAAGACCAAGCGCGAGATCATCGACGTCGTCGCCCGCGAGACGCGCGCGTTCCTGTCGCGGCTCGAGGTCGAGAAGATGGTCGGGCGCATGCTGATGGGCACGACCATCGAGGTGCAGACGCGCATCCGCATCCTGCCCAACAAAGACGGCGGCGTCGGCGTCAACGTCGAGCGCAACGACGCCACCTTCGTGAAGTCCGACGTGCCGTCGGACGCGCCTGCCACGGCGCCCATGGCCGCCGCGCCCGCCGGAGACGACCGACCGCGGCGGGGGCGGCGCAAGAGTGACCGCAAGCAGCGCGACGACGACGACGACGACGAGATCTGACCAACCTGCCGGACCGACGACGCGCGCCGATCGCGGCGGGGTGTTTGGCGACCGCCGACGCGCGCCGCCGGCGCTGGTTGTTGGACCTTCAGGTCGACGTGCTGCTCGTGCTGCCAGCGCCGCTGCTCGTGCTGCCAGCGCCGCTGCTCGCGCTCGTCGACGTCGACCCGCCGCCGGTGCTCGTCGACGTCGACCCGCCGCCGGTGCTCGTCGACGTCGACTCGCCGCCGGCGCTGCCGGCGTTCGTCGGCGGTGACGGCGCGCCGCCGGCGCTGCTGGCGTTCGTCGGCGACGATGACGAGTAGAGGTCCTTGTACCAGCCGCCCCCCTTCAGGTGGAACGCCGACGCCGACAGCTCCTTGCCCATCGTCTGCGACTTGCCGCAGGCGGGGCACTCGGCGGGGGCCGGGTCGTTGTGCTTCTGCAGGAGCTCTTCCAGGTGGCCGCAGGCGGCGCAGCGGTATTCGAAGATCGGCATGGGGGGCCTCGGAGTCGAAACGCGTGCCAAGCCTAGGCTCCGCCGCGACGACGTCAACGCCACGATCCGACGACGCCCCCGGCGGGCGCGCCGGCGGGGGCGCCCGCCGGCGCTGGCGCGGTCGATCCGTCCGTCGTCTCCGTCGACGCTCCGGTCTGCCCGGCGCCAACGCCCGCGACCACGCCGGGGCCGCCGTTCCGGCCGCCATTCCGGCCGCCATTCCGGCCGCCGTTCCGGCCGCCGTTCCGGCCGCCATTCCGGTCGCCATTCCGGTCGCCGTTCCAGCCGGGCAGCCCGCCGGCCGGCGCGACGCCTAGATCCCGCATCCGGATGCGCTGGGCAGTCTGGCAGGGCCCTCGCACTGCTGCGGGCGACGCTCACCAACCCCCACCGATGGAGCCCGCCATGACCGTCCGCACCACCACCGCCACGACGACCACCGCCACCGCCACCGCGAACACCGATTTCCGCCCCGCGGAGGCGTCCTCGACGCCGCCGGTGGGCAGCGTCGAGGAGCTCGCCGTTGCGTCGCCGGCGTCGCCGGCGTCGGCCACGGCCCCCACGACGTCACGGCTGTGCAGCAACGACGTCGCCCGCCTGACCCGCGACGTCGACGCCGTCGCCCGCAAGCGCTTCCCCACCGAGGGCGAGCGCGACGTTCTGATCGCGGCGTTGGCGAAGCTGCCGGCCGCCGACTGCCGCGACGTCCTCGCCGACCCCGCCCGCCTGCAGCGGGTGGTGGACGCCGCCGGTGACGAGCAGCGCGGGCTGCTGCTCGACCTGCTCATGAAGAAGGGCATCGTCGACGCCCAGCCCGCCGCGCCGATCCCCGCGACGTCGCCGCGGGCGCCGCAGCCCCCCGCGGCGACGGCCCTGCTGCGCGACGACCCCCGGGCGCCGCCCGCCCTGCGCCGCGCGATCCTCGACGAGAACGTCGCCCGCGCCGCCGACTACCGCGTCCGCTACGCCGACTACCGCGCCGCCTACGCCGGCGCCGTCGCGCGCGCCCCCGACGTCGCCGCCCTGCGTGACCTCGGCCCCCTCGCGCCGTCGACGCTGCCGATGAACCTGCCGGGCGCACCCCTGCACGGCGAGGCGAACCGTGCGTGGCTCGACGCCCGCGGCCGCACCGACGACGACATCGCGATCACGCTGGCGGTGGCCGACCGCTTTCGCCGCCTGACCGGGCGCGCGATCGCGGGGCTGTCGTTCACCGCCGAGGTCGAGGCCTCGATCGTCCTCGGCGACAAGGAGGGCAGTCACGTCGAGCTCGGTGGCAAGGCCGAGGCGACCGTGGGCCCCGATGGCCACGTCGAGCAGCACAGCGTCGGCGCCCACAAGGTCGGGCTGGAGCACTCCTCCGCCACGTACGAGCACGGCAAGCTCGGGATCGAGGTCACCGCCGACGGCAACGGCGTCGCGATCAGCGAAGAAGAGATCGCGCTCAAGGCCCACTTCGCGCCGCTGTCCGGAGAGGCCACCTTCGGCGGCGACCGCATGGCCTTCGCCGTGGGCGTCGAGCAGGAGGTCGAGCTGATGCACGGCCTCCACGGCAAGCTCGGCGTCGTTGGCAAGGTGGGCCTGCAGGGCGTCACCGGCGAGGACGCCGCGGCCTTCGCCTCGACCAGCGCGGTGGGCTTCTTCGATACGCCGGCCGAGCTGTCGCGCGGCAAGGCGTGGTCGTCGCTGCCCGCCCCGGTGCGCGCCGACTACGAGCGCCAGGGCTGGACCGCCGCCGAGTGGACGAAGAAGGCCGACCTCGCCCGCTTCGCCCGCCGCGCCGCCTGAACGACCCGCCCCCTGAGCACCGACACAAACCACGCCTTCGACCGGAGTCCTTTCATGTCCAGCCTCGTCGCCTGCCCCCGCCACGGCCTCGTCTCCGTCGCCGTCGATGCACCCTGTCCCTGCTGCGGCGTCGCCGCCTACGACCTCGCCTCCCGCGACGCCCGCGCGGTCGTGCGTCCGGCGCGCGAGCTCGGCCTGCAGACCCGCAGGCGCGTGGTGGCGGTCGTCGGCGTCGTCGTCGCGCTCACCGTCGGCGGCGGCGTCGGCTTTGGCCCCGGCGGGCTGACGTTCGACCTCGGGGCGTGGCTCGGCGCCGCGCTGTGGGCCGTCTTCGCGGCCCGCCCGGTCGCGGTAGCGCTCGAGCGCGACCGCGGGCTGCGCGCGCTGGACGCGGCTCTGGCCCAACACAAGGACTGACGACCCGCCGCGATCGCCAGTGAATCGCGGCGAGGGAAGCCCCTGCGATCACGCAGTGCTCCTTCAGCGACCCCTCAATGGACCTTGGCGGCCTCTTCTTCGTCGCCCTTGCGGTCGGTCTTGCGCCGCTTGAACGCGCTCTCGTCGAAGACGTCGCTGCCGGGCGACTGCGACAGCCGGGCGAAGAACGCGTCGGGGTCGTCGACGGCGAGGGCGACCTTCAAGACCTCGTCGACGGTCTCGACGGGCACGAACTTCAGCTTCTTGCGGACCGTCTCGGGGATGTCGGCGACATCCTTCTTGTTGTCGGCGGGGATGATCACGGTCTTGCAGCCGGCGCGGTGGGCGGCGAGGGCTTTCTCCTTCAGGCCGCCGATGGCCATCACCCGCCCGCGCAGCGTGATCTCGCCGGTCATGGCGATGTCGTGGCGCACCGGGATGCGCGTCACCGACGACACCAGGCTGGTGGCGATGGTGATGCCCGCCGACGGGCCGTCTTTGGGCGTGGCGCCCTCGGGCACGTGGATGTGCACGTCGATGCGCTCGTAGAAATCCTGGCTCAGACCCAGCTGCTTCGCACGGCTGCGCACGTAGCTCATCGCCGCCTGCGCCGACTCCTGCATGACGTCGCCGAGCTTGCCCGTCGACACCAGCTTGCCCCGGCCGGGCATCACGCTGACCTCGGTCATCAGCATCTCGCCGCCGACCGCCGTCCAGGCGAGGCCGTTGGTCACCCCGATCTGGTCGACGCTGTCTTTGTCGTGCCGCTGAAAGCGCTCGGTGCCGAGGAACTCGCGCACCTTCGCCGCCGTCACGCGCAGCTCCTGCCCCTGCAGGCGCGCGCGCAGCGCGGCCTTCTTCGGGTCCTCGTCGACGGCGGCTCTGCTGTCGGCCTCGGCCTCGACGGCAGGACCCTCGTCGGTCTCGGCCTCCTCGGCGGCGGCGCCGTTGCACGCGGCGGCGCCGGCGCCGGCGACGACGACCTTGTCGGTCTTTTCGCCCTTGTCGGTCTTGCCGGTGCCGGCGGCGGCGACGTCGCTGGTCGCCTTGCCCTCGCCGACGCGCTTCAAGAGCTCAATGGCCGTTTTGCGCGCGACGGTGCCGATCTCGCGCTCGAGGTTGCGCACACCGCTCTCGCGCGTGTAGCCGTGGATGATCTTCTTGATCGCGCCGTCGTCGACGACCACCTTCGCGCCGCCCAGCTGCTGGCGCGTGTGCGTCGGCTTGCCGTCCTCGTCGACGCCGGCGCCCGGCTCACCGAGCGGCGCGAACGTCGCCAGGCCGTTGGCTTCGAGCAGCTTGGGGATCAGGTACTGCCGGGCGATGGCCTGCTTCTCGAGGTCGGTGTAGCCCGACAGCCGGATGATCTCGAGGCGGTCCTGCAGCGGTCCGCTGATCCCCGACAGCGAATTCGCCGTGCAGAGGAACAGGATCTTGCTCAGGTCGTAGTCGAGGTCGAGGTAGTGGTCGACGAAGCTGTGGTTCTGCTCGGGGTCGAGCACCTCGAGCAGCGCCGCCGCCGGGTCGCCGCGGAAGTCGGTGCTCATCTTGTCGATCTCGTCGAGCAGCAGCACCGGGTTCGACGTGCCCGCGCGCTTCAGGCTCGCGATCAGTTTGCCCGGCAGCGCGCCGATGTACGTGCGGCGGTGGCCGCGGATCTCGGCCTCGTCGCGCACGCCGCCTAGGCTCAGGCGCACGAACTCGCGCCCCGTCGCCCGCGCGATGGACTTCGCCAGCGACGTCTTGCCCACCCCCGGAGGCCCGACGAGGCAGAGGATCGGACCCTTCAGGCGGTCGACGAGCTTCTGCACCGCGAGGTGCTCGAGCACGCGCTCCTTCACCTTCTCGAGGCCGAAGTGGTCCTCGTCGAGGATCTCCTCGGCGGTGGCGATGTCGATGGGGTCTTCGCTGTAGGTCTTCCAGGGAAGCGCCGCGACCCACTCGAGGTAGCCGCGCACGACGGTCGCCTCGGCCGACATCCCCGACATCATCCGCAGCTTCTTCAGCTCGCGGGCGACGCGCTCGCGAGCCTCTTGCGTCAGGTTCTTCTTCGCGAGCCGACCCTCGAGGTCGTTCAGCTCGTTCTTGAACTCGTCCTGCATGTCGTCGGAGGAAGGCGGCGCCGGCGGCTGCTGCGCTGGCGGTTGCGCCTGACCATCGCGCGGCGTCTCGGGGCGCTTGTTGAACCGCCCGCGTACCTTGCGCTGCATGCGGGCCATCTCGTTCTCGGCCTCGAGCAGCTCGATGAGCTTGCGCACGCGCGCCTCGACGTCCATCTGCTCGAGCAGCGCCTGCTTGTCCTGCGGCTTCAGCGACACGTAACCGGCGATGACGTCGGCGCGGCGACCGAAGTGCGTGATCTCGGCGACGTCGCGGGGCGTGTCGCCCTGCACGCGCTTAGAAAGCCGCGCGAATTCTTCGAAGCTCGCCATCAGCCGCGGCATCAGCCCGTCGATGACCTCCGCCGAGGGCTGCACCTCGAGGTCGGCCAGGCGCTCCAGCTCGACGTAGTAGGGTTCGACGCCGTCGCCGTCGGGCTCGACGGCGACGCCCGCCTCGGCGGCGGTCAGGAAGCGCTTGATGCGCGCGCGCTCCTCGCCGGCGACGAGCACCTTCATCATCGAGTTCTGAAGCGGCACCAGCGTGCGCACGACGCCGATGGCCGACACCGACAGGATGTCGTCGGGGCCGGGCTCCTCGGCCTTCGCGGTGCGCTGGGCGGCGAGCACGATGCGGCCGGCGGCGTTGCCGGTGGCCCGCTGCGCGGCCCGCAGCGCCGCCACCGACCGGGGCCGACCGACGAAGAGCACTTGCAGGCTCTCGGGGAAGACGACGATGTCGCGCAGCGGCAGGAGGGGGAGGATCAACGACGACGACAAGGGAGACTCCAGCGGCGATCGGCGGACGACGACGGGGCGCGCGACGGGCGGACGGGACGAGACGGGAACACGGCCAGGACGAAGGCGGCCAGCGCCGACGGCGACTCAGGAGGCGGCGCGCACCGGGCTCGAGGACGGCGACGACGATGGCGGCGATGACGACGGCGGATCGTCAGGGCCAGCCATGACGACCAGGGGCGGCTCCTTGGAGAGGATCGCGGCCTCGTTCACCACGACCTCCTTGACCCCTTGCGTCGACGGTACGTCGAACATCACGTCGAGCATCGCGCGCTCGAGGATGCTGCGCAGGCCGCGGGCGCCGGTGTTGCGCTTGATGGCCTCGCTGGCCACGACCTTCAGCGCCTCGTCGGTGAAGCGCAGCTGCACGCCGTCGAGCTCGAGCATGCGCCGGTACTGCTTGGTGAGCGCGTTCTTCGGCTGGGTGAGGATGTTGATCAGCGCGGCGTCGTCGAGGTCTTCGAGCACCGCGTGCACCGGCAGGCGACCGATGAACTCGGGGATGATGCCGAACTTCAGCAGGTCCTCGGGCTGCACCTCGGCGAGGATCTCGCCGGTGCGCCTCTTCGTCTTCTTCGCCGACTGCTCAGCGCCGAAGCCGATGGACTTCTTGCCGGTGCGCTTCTCGATGATCCCCTCGAGCCCCGAGAACGCCCCGCCGCAGATGAACAGGATGTTCGAGGTGTCGACCTGCAGGAACTCCTGCTGCGGGTGCTTGCGGCCCCCCTTGGGCGGCACGTTGCACTGCGTGCCCTCGACGATCTTCAGCAGCGCCTGCTGCACACCTTCGCCCGAGACGTCGCGGGTGATCGAGGGGTTTTCGCCCTTGCGCGCGATCTTGTCGATCTCGTCGATGTAGACGATGCCGCGCTGCGCGCGCTCGATGTCGCCGTCGGCAGCGGCCAGCAGGTTGACGATGATGTTCTCGACGTCCTCGCCGACGTAGCCCGCCTCGGTCAGGGTCGTCGCGTCGGCGATGGTGAACGGCACGCGCAGGATGCGCGCCAGCGTCTGCGCCAGCAGCGTCTTGCCCGAGCCCGTGGGCCCGATGAGCAGGATGTTGCTCTTCTGCAGCTCGACGTCGTCGGTGTCGGTGGCCGAGTAGATGCGCTTGTAGTGGTTGTGCACCGCCACCGAGAGCGTCTTCTTCGCGCGCTCCTGGCCGATCACGTACTCGTCGAGGACGGCCTTGATCTCGCTGGGCTTCAGGATCGTGGGTGATCCCGACTGAGGCCCGTCGGCCTCGGCGTCGATCTCCTCGGCGATGATGTCGTTGCACAGGCCGATGCACTCTTCGCAGATGAAGACGCCGGCGGGGCCCGCCACGAGCTTTTTCACCTCCTTCTGCGACTTGCCGCAGAACGAACAGCGCAAGGGAGTGTCTTCGCGGCGAGTCGCCATGCTTCTTTCCCGGTCGAGGAACACCGTGCCCCCGCGATACGCCGGGGCACCCCGGGACGGATAACAGGTTCCCGCCACGGCCGCCAAAGCCGCGCCGACGACGTCGGGCGGAGCCCGCCGGTGTCCCGCTCTGTCGGACGGGGCGACGACGGCCACCACCGGATCGCCCAGATCCGGCGTGAAGTACGCGCCAAGGTACCGCTGCAGCCGGGCGACCTCGGGGCCGTCGACGGAGGCGCCCCAGCCCTTCATCTGCTTGAGCGTCTTTTCCCATTGCGCAGGCGTCAGCCGCTGCATCGTCAGGTACTGCGTCGAGTGACAGACCGCGCACTTGCCATCACGACGTCGACCACGCGACCCGGCTGAAACACGACCCGCTGCGCCTGCGCCCGCGCCTCCGCCGTCACGACCAGCGGTGGCTGCGTCGCCGCGGTCGTCGGTAGCGCCGCGGGGCGCGACAGCCCGCGATCGCGGCGGTGATCGCGAAGGCGACGGCGCCGCCGATGGCGGCGCGGGAGCATATGGCGCGGTCACGCGAACGCCGTGAAGGTGACGACGTCGATGGCGTCGCGCAGGTAGCCCGAGGGGCTCCACACCGGAACGTCGGGTTGCGTGTGGCCGGCGTCCTCGGTGGCCCGCGATCGCAGCACGTGGGCGCCGGGCGACAGCGTCACCGTGGCCGCCAACACCGAGCAGCCGTACCGGCCGCTGTCGCTGACGATCGCGGCCCTCCGCCACGCGCTGCCGTCGACGCTGACGTCCACCCGCGCGGTCCGCCGCCCGCCGCCCGCACCGGCACCAGTGAATGCGGCCCGCTCGCAGACATCTAGCCGGGCGCCGGCGACGCGATCGCGCTCTTCACCAGCAGCTCGGGCGGCACCGGGTTGCCCGGCTCGCCCGGCTTCACCGGGTCGCGATAGGCCGTCTCGTAGAAGAAGCCCTTCGGCTTGGCGTCGTGCAGCGTCAACGAGCCGAGCCACTGGTCGGCATCACCAGCCGCGCCGGCGCCCCGTGGGCCTTCGACAGCGGTCGCCCGTTCATCCGCAGCGCGACGATCGTGTCTTCGTGCAACGCCTTTGGGAGCGGCACCCCGCCGAGGAAGCGCGGCGTCGCCGCGATCGCGGGATGGTCGACGCCCTTCATCTGCCGGGACGTCACCGCCTGCTTCGGCCGCGCGCGCCCGAGCATGTCCGCACCAGCCCGCACACCCGTCGCGCATCGGCGCGCTTCGGCTGCGGACATCTCCACCGTCATGGGCGGGGCCTGCGCGTTCACAGCGGGCCTGCGCCAGCGGGCGTAGCCCATCGTGCCCTTCGTCCACTGCACGTCGGCAACGTGCAGCCGCCATGCCGCGGGGTCGACGGCAGGCGTGTCGAAGTGGCCGCGGATGTCGCGCGCTCGCGACGACGATCCTCGATGCGTCCGCGGGCGACGACGCCATCACCGAGCGTGCGATGATGGCGTGGGGTCGCCTCGGCGCCAGGACGCAGCCCGCCCCGAGTCGTGGTTCCGACGAGCCGTGGGAGGTCATCCGCGCCGAGACGACGGCCCGCGTGCGCGCGTTCGCTGCCTGGTACGACCAGAACTTCGGCGGGATCACCGCCGACCAGCTGAAGCCGTCACGCAAGGATGTCCTCTCGAAGCTCGACAAGAAGGTCGACGTGCTGAAGGCCGTGCTCGTCGGACGCCAGGAGGCGAGCGCGTGCATGCAGGCCGCGTTCAACTCGTCGGACGCCCTGATGAACCTCGACGGCTGGGTGACCGACGTGAAGGCCTGCACCGCCCGCCTCGATGCCGCCGTCGAGACGCGCAAAGCGCGCCGCTGAGAAACCACGCGAGCAACGACAGCGAAGCACCCGCGCCGCAGGCTCGGGACCTGGCCGCCGGACGACGCTGCGCGTTCTCCGGCGGCCTCGCTTTTTGGGCGGGGCGCGGGCGCCGCGAGGGTCGCGACTTCCGTGTGAGTACCTCGCTCGATGGGGTGGACGAACGATCGCCCCCGCCGCAGCAGCGATCCATGCCGTGCGCACCACGCAAGCTGGTCGCCAGCTCGCGACGACCTCGACCGGAGACCGCGCCGTGACCCTCTGGGCCCACCGTCATCCGCGCCCCGAGCGCCTCGTGCAGCTGCTCGCCGACCGGTTGACGTCGGCGTAGCCCGCCGCCCCCTTCGCGCGCGTCACGCTCGTCGTCGGCAGCCGCGGCATGGAGCGGCGACTGCGCGCCGAGCTCGCGACGCAGCACGGCAGCATCGCCGGCGTCGACTTCGTCTTCCCCGGCCGCGCGTTCACGGCGACGACGAAGGCCATCTTCGCGTCCGCCGGCGTCGACGCCGACCTGTACGCCGACAACGACGGCGCGTGGAGCGGCAGCCGGCTCGCGCTGCGCGTGCTGCGCGCGTTGCGCACCCGCAGGGCCGAGCCCGACTTCGCGCGCGTCGCTCGCTCCCTCGAACACGGCAGCGCCGAGGACATGGCCGCCGCCGTCGGCACGCGCGAGCTCGCGTTCGCCGGCGAGGTCGCCGGCGTCGTCTAGCGCCTGCACTACGACCGCCCCGACACCGCGCGGGCGTGGGCGAAAGACCCGGCGCCGTCTCGGTGTGCGCGATGGAGCCGATGCATTCGGTGCCGTTTCGCGTGATCGCGATGGTCGGCGTGGAGGACGGCGTGTTTCCGCGCGCAAGCCGCCCGCGTGCGTGGGACCCGTTTGCACAGCCCGCGCCGTACGAGCACGACCGACGCATCCTCGATCGCCACCTGTTTCTCGAGTCGATCCTCTGCGCGCGCGACGTGCTGCTCGTCTTTGGCCGCGGCTTCGAGAGCGTGCGCGGACAACGCGTGCCGATGTCCGTCGTCGTCGAAGAGCTCGCCGAGCTGCTCGAGCCCGACAGCACGCAGCGCAGTCTCGTGCGGGCGCACCCGCTGCAGCCGTGGAGCCCGCGCTCGTTCGCCGACGCGGCGCGACTGCCGTACGGCAAGGCCGTCGTCGACGCCGCGCAAACGGTAGACTTCAATGGCGCCGATTCGAGCCGTGGAGCAAAATTGAGAACCGGCTGATTTGCCAACTCGCGAACATGGTGGATCGTACCGAAGAAAGAAGGCGTTCGAGCCGAGCCCTCAGGCCGCATGTTACTGCACCAGGGACGAGTGGTAGAGCGCCTACCGCGTCGACGTCGCTGGCATCAGCCTCAATTGACGGGTGGAACACCTCGTCGTCGCCTGGCTAGAGCACGAACGCGCTTCGAACGCTCGGCAGCGCGTCGCGGTAGGCGTGCATCTTGGCGACGTCGCTGCGCTGGAAACCGAGTCCGCTCGACCCATCACGTTCTTCGTCAGTGTCGTCGGGCTCCTCGCGCACGCGTTGCACGCGCAGCTTCGCATCGAGCACGTGCAGCGACGCGTGACCATCCGGCCCCAGCACGCGTACCACGATGTCGGGGCGCAGCAGCAGCGAAGACGAGCGTCGCTCGCCGCTGGAGCGCTTCGTGAACGTCACGTTGAACGCGACCTCGAGACCGTCGCTCCAAACGACGGCGAGACCGCGCTCGGCGGCGACCTGCACCTCGTCGGCGCGCAGCCGACCGGCGCGCACGGGCGGTCCCCGCAGCGCCTCGACCTCGCGGACGATGGTGAAGAAGCACCACAGCTCGTACATCGTCGCGACGTCGTTCACGCCGAGCAGTTGGCTGGCGACCAAGTCGGTGTCGATGGGCAAGCGCGCGCTCGCGCGGAGTGCCAGATGTTGTCGAAGGACCTCGCGGTATTCGCGCCGGCGCTGCAGCACCGACGACGAAAGCGGCACGTGTGTCATCCGGCCGACGTCGCGCCACAGGCCGTGACGGACGACCGGCGCGAGGGTCGACCGCACGCGCGCGCAGTCGTCGGCCATCCGCTGCCAGACAGCGGCCGCGGGCTTCTGTCGTGCGCGCGCCTCGACACGGTCGACGAGCGCGGTGACCTCGTCGAGAAATGCGCGGACGATGCGGTTCTCGGCGGTGTCGACGCTGTGCCGCGCGCGGGGCACAGCGATTCGCTTGGGGATGCAGCCGCCCAAAGAATTAACGGCGACGTCGACAGCGACGTGGTCCGCAGCGACGGCGGTGCCTCGACGAACGCGCCGGCTCCGCTGGCGCTCCTGGCCAGGTTGCGCGCATCGACACTTCGGGCATCGTGTCGCGGCACCTGCTCGCGCTCGCTGTCAAAGCGCCGGTGCGGATCGCGCAGCAGGGACGACAAGGTCGGCACAAGGGCGTCCGCGCTCGACGTCGACAGGACAATGTGGCGCACGTACAGGAACGCGTGCAGCTGCACGTCGTCGCGGTCGTTTGGCGCGCGCTCGTGGGCGAGCCCCGCCGTCGCCGTCGTCAGAAACGGCAACGCGCCAGGGATTCGTGACAGGTCGGAGAGCATCGCGTCGAAGGTCGCCTCGGACCACTTGTCGCAGCGCACCTCGAGGTACCCGTGCCCGGCGACGCGGAAGGTGCCCACGGCGTTGCCGAAGCGGAGCAGCAACGCGTTTTCGCCGGCACGATCGGCGATGGCGGGGCCGACCGCGCGCGCAAGGGCGTCGACGTCCTCGCGGACGCCGCTCGCCACCCACTCGATCTCGCCGGTGAGCACGACGACACCGTCGACGTCGACGGGCGATGCCGTGCCGCGCCGCGGACGAAAGGAGAGGCCGCCCAGCGCCATCGCTACTCGATGAATCCGGCGAATCCGTGGGTGCGCAGGCGACGCAACATGCGCCAGAGCTTCAGCGCCGTGCGCGGCCTCTCGAGGCTGGCGCCGGTCGCGCGCACCAGTCCGGTGCGTGACGCCGCGGGCGACGGCGCGAACGCCGCTAGCTCGACCGGCTCGTCGACGCCGTCGGCGCCGGCGACAACGTCGTCGCCACACGCAAGTCGAAACAGCCGCTGCACCACCGGCTCGAGCTCAGCCTGGCCGCCGTTCAGCTTGGGCAACACCTTCGACAGCACCGCGACGTCGAAGGCGGCGCGGAGCGCCTCTGGACTGCCGTCGGTCTGCTCGGCAGCGAGGTCGACGAAGCGCGCAATCTCGCGAGCGACCCGGTAGCCGAAATGGCGGTGCTCGCTGGCAAGGACCGCGTGGATCGAACGCAGGCGCGAAGCGAGGGTTCCATCGAGCAGAGCCGAGAATCGCTGCCATTCGTCGCCGGCGTGGCCACTGCGGGCGCGCAGCTCGCTGCCCATTCGCGTCAACGCCAGCGGCGACGACGCGGTCGTCGAGACTGGGCCTCCACCGAGAGCGCTGAGGTCGACGTGATTGCACTCGAGCACGAAGGCGCGATCGAGCACCTTCGGGCTGAACATGTAGGTCGTCTCGTCGACATTGACGGTGCCCGTAACGAAGACATTCGGCGCGACCGCAATGCGCCGTGCAATCGGGCTTTCGTCGTCGGCGGCGAGGTCGTCGTCGTCGTGCAGGTAGATCGGTTCGCCCGATTCCATCGCCGACAAGAGATCCGAGAAGTAGTGCTCGACACGGGCGAGGTTCATCTCGTCGAAGATCAAGAAGAACGGGCGTGGCGACGTCCCCGCCGCCATCGCCCGCGCGTGCTCGGTGCGAGCGCGCAGCAGAAGCTCGAACGTCGGCGTTGAAACGTACGCTCGCGTCAGCGGATTGTAGAAGCCGAGCAGCGCTCGGGCGTCGGTCTAGTCGCGACGGGCGACCAGCTTCAGGCCGCCTCGGGCCTGCTGACGCCCATGTCCACACTGCCCACTCCTTCGTCCTGCGCAGAGGTGTGTCGATGCCGGGGCGCGGACCTCGTGGCGGGCGAGCAAGGCGTCGACGGGGGCGGCAAGGCAGGCGCGGTCGTCGTCGTCGACGAGGGCGACGGCGGGGCGGCCGTCATTGGCGCCCTGGCGCACGGCGTCCTCGGACAGCGGGCGCGCCGAGCCGAGCAGCGACAGGTCGCCGGTGGCGAACGCCTGCTGCGCGCCGGAGAGCGCGGTCACCGCGCCGGCGGTGACCGCGATGTCGTCCAAGGGCTCCACCGCGCCCGCCGGGGCGGCGACGACGGCGAGCGCGGCGGAGACCGGGGCGAAGACCGCGGCGAAGAAGGGGCGGGTCCGGCCAGAGGTGCTGCACGGCGAGGACCTCGCCCAGGCCATCCTCGACCGCGTGTTCGAGCGCGGTTTCCGGAGCGCCAAGGCCAGAATTTCCGGAACAAACAGCCTGCCACGCCGGATTCACCAGCCCGGCGATGTCGAGGGCGGCGCCGGCGACCACGCGCGCCAACGGCGGGCCGTGCCGCGCGCCGTTGCTCACGCTCGAGAGCTCGGCGCCCAGCTCGGGCAGGCGCGGCTCGCCGTCACCGGCCGCGTCGGGACGTGCGGCATACGCCGCCAGCCACCCGCGCAGGAATCAGTCCTCGAGCTTCGCTTCGATCGCCGCCACAGTGTCGACGGCGGTAGCGGTCGCCGGGCCGAGCGGCAGCACGACGGCGGCGCGGTCGCGGGCGGCGGCGAGCCAGGCGGCGTGGGCAAAGTCGGCGCCGAAGAACGTCCTTCGCCTCGCATCGTCGACGCCCTGCTCGCCGCTGCGGTCGGCGGCCCCTCCGGCGGTACGCAGGCCGTCGAGGGCGGCCTGGCGTGTCTCCTCGTCGGGCAGCGCCCCCGGGGGCACCACGCCGTCGCCGTTTGGCGCCGCGCGGGCCCACAGCGCCGTCGCCTGCACCGCGTCGTCGACGGTAAGGACGGTCTGGTCGTGCTGGCCGAGCATCGCAAGCATCCGCCGCGCCGTCTGGAGCGGCGCGCGGCCCTCGGCGTTGCCGTCTTCGAGGGCGGCGCGAGGCACGCGGTCGTTGCCCGGGGCGAGGCCGGACGGAGCGCGCAGCACGCGCTTGAGCCAGACGACGACGACGACCAGCTCGGGGGCCCGCACGCGGCCGTCGCCGTCGGTGTCGAGCAGCGCCACAGTGTGCTCGTCGAATTCGAGCCTCTGCACTGGTCACGACAGGGCGACCCAGAGCTTCTGGTCGAGGGTCGGCAGGGCGAGCAGGTCGCGCGCATCGGCGAGCAGCACCTGATCGACGTCGCCGGCGCGCAAGAAGCGTCCGGCGTGCGGCGCGCCGTCTGTGGTGGTCATCGTCGTCTCCTTCGGCCGGCCGACGGGGTGAGCGTCGTCCTGCGGATCGTGGGTCACCCGCGTGTCAGCGAGCTCGCGGTCGGTGGCCAGGGCCGATCACGTCGGGGGCGCGCCTGCAGGGGGAGCGACGGCCTCGCCCACGGCCCCACGTCGTGCGTGCGACGTCGTACCGCGTTGGCTGGGTCGAAGATCTCGTTGTGTCGTTCGTCGCGTCGTTCGTCGTATGGAGCGTCATGCGCTCACGCGCGACGACGCTGCCGTGTCGTCTTGTGGCGGGCAAGCAGCGCGGTGCGTCCGGCCGTTCTCATGGTTTCATCGGAGCCGCGTCGTCGTCGAACTTGTGTCGCCCGTTCGTCCTCGACGAACGGTGTTACGGAGGCCCGCGCCAGCGCGCGGACACGGGCATGACAGTGGATTCGATGAGAAGGAGTGATGCGTTCGATGCGTGGTTCGTGGTGGTTGCTCGTAGGGGCCTTGGCGGCGTCGCCGGTGCTCGCCGACGGCGACAAGAAGCCCGAGGCGGCTGAGCGGGGCGCCGACAAGGGCAGAGGCGACGGTGTCGACAACGACGTCAACAACGGAGTCGACGGCAAAAAGGGCGAGGCGACGCGCGGACTGGCTCGCACCGCCGCGGCCGAGAACGACAAGCACGCGCGGCGGCTCGCGCAGATCGCGCGGCTCGAGCAGATCGGGGAGGACAACGCCAAGCCCGAGTGGTGCAGCGCGCCGGCGCCCTGCGCGAGCGGGAGATCAAGCGCCACGAGCGTGCCCTCGCCCGCATCGCCCGCAAGGGCGACAAGGCCGACGAGCGCGAGGGCAAGCGCGAGGAGCGCGAGGGCAAGCGCGAGGAGCGCGACGCGAAGCGCGAGCAGCGCGAGGAAAAGCGCGAGGAAAAGCGCGAGGAAAAGCGCGAGGAAAAGCGCGACGGCCGGGGCAAGCCCGACGATGCCGGCCAGAAGAACAAGAAAGAGAAGAGGGACAAGTGATCATGAACAACCTCCTCCCTCGACTCACCCTCGCGCTCGTCAGCGCCTGCGTCGCGATGGTCGGCTGCAGCAAGCCAGCCGAGCCGCCCGCCGCCGCTCCCGCGCCGGCCGTGCCTGTCGCGTCGCCACCTCCGTCGGCGCCGCCGGTGGCGACCGCGGTCGATGCGCCCGCTGATATCAAGCCCGACAACCCCGACCAGGTGGCCGCGGCCCTCGAAAGAGAGCTCGAGACCGACGCCGCCGACGAAAACAAGGAGTAGCCGCCGATCGCCGGTCGACGGTCAGCCGGCGGCCGTCCGCCAGTACGCGGCCTCGTCCCACAGCGGGGCCAACGACCCGCCCCAGGTCGTCGCGTAGCGCTCGAGCAGGTGCTCGGCGAACGTGCGGCCCGACGCGACGACGTCTTGCAGCGGCCGCAGGTAGACGCCTTCGTCCTCGCCGCCGGCGTTCTTGACCGCCAGTCGCGCCAGACCGGCGCCGGCTTCGTGGACGAGGTCGCCGCAGCGCGACAGGATCGACTGCCCCCGGAACGTCGCCGCGAACCCACGCACGGCGACGTCGGCGCGCAGCGCCGCCAGCTCCGTCGCCGTCGCTCCGTCCATCAGCGCGCGGGCGCGGTCGCGGGCGCGCTCGTCGTACAGGAGGCCCTTGTACAGGGCCGGCAACGCGGCGAGCCGCGCCGGCGGCGTCGAGTCTGCCGAGCGCACCTCGAGGACGCGCTTGAGCCGCACCTCGGGAAACAGCGTCGTCAGGTGGTCGGCGAAGTCGCGCAGCGTCGCGCGCACGGGCGCGCCGTCGATGTCGATCCCCTCGGCGAGGAACGTGCGGAACGACGCGCCGGCGACGTCATGGTGCAGCCCGTCGCGCCGCACGAAGTACATTGGTACGTCAAGCACCCACTGCACGTAGCGCTCGTAGGAGAAGTCGCGGGCGAGGATCGCCGCCGGAAAGCCGGCGCGCTGCGGGTCGGTGTCGGCCCAGACCTGCTGCCGCTCGGACAGCGCACCCGATGGGCGACCCTGCACGAAGGGCGAGTTCGCGAACAACGCCGCCACCAGCGGCGCGACGACCAACGCCGTCTGGTACGAGGCGATCATGTCGGCTTCGCTCGACCAATCGTAGTTGGCCTGTACCGTCGCCGTGCGTTTCATCATATCCAGACCGCGCTTGCCTACCGTCGGCATGTAGCGGGTCATCACCGCGTAGCGTCCCTTGGGGACCAGCGGCATCTCCCCCCATGTCGCCGTAGGTTGGAAGCCGAGGCCGACAAATCCGATGCGTCGCGGCCGGCAGAGCCGCGCCAGCAGCGTCACGTGTTCGTCGATCTCGCGCTGGGTCTCATGCAGCGATGAAAACGGGGCTCCGGAAAGCTCGAACTGTCCTCCGGGTTCGAGCGTGATCGACGCGTCGCCGCGAAACAGGGCGATGGTGTGGCCGCTGTCGGTGGCGGCGGTCCAAGGGCCGTGGGCGGCCGTGTCGTCGCGGTCGGCGGCGATGGCCTGCAGCAGCGCCTCGATGCCCCTGGAGCCGTCGTAGGGCAGCGGGATCGGCCGCGCGGGGTCGTCGCCGGGGGCGGGGTAGAGGAAGCCGAACTTCTCGTGCTCGGTGCCGACGCGAAAGCGCGCCCGGGGTTTCTCGGCGGTGGCGAACCAGCCGACGAGGCGATCGAGGCCGCCCCGATGCAGCGGGGGCAACGGCTCGCCGGGGTCGTCGCGCTCGGTGGGGGAGATGGTGCTCACGCGATTCCTCGGCGGCGACGGAAAAACACGCTGCGGTCTTCGCCGTTGGCGACGACGAACGCAAGATCGAACCGGCGTCGCGGGCGACGAACGGGCGGTCGAGGACGACGCACGGGCGACGGACGACCGTCGCCGGCCCCTCCCCACTTGTCATGCTACGAACCCGGACATGGCGCGCACACCGACCCTGTTCGATCCCGAGGCCGCCCCCGGCGCCGTCGCGCGCTTCCTCGTCGGCGTTCGGGCCGCCTTCGCCGGTGTACCCGTCGTGCTCTCCGACCAGCGCCTGCTGGCGTTGTCGCTGGTGCCGATGCTGCTGCACGTGGCGTTGTTCATCGCCCTGCTGGTGGGGTTGACCGGCACTGTCGCCCCCGCGGTGGGTCACGCCGTGGCCCACGCGCTCGGCGCCGACCCCCAGCAGGCGGGACTCTGGGCGCGGCCGCTGTCGGGCATCGTGCACGCCGGCGTCGTCGTGCTCGCCATCGCCACGGCGTTCTTCGGCAGCGTTTTCGTCGCCAGCGTGCTCGGCGACCCCTTCTATGACGCGCTCTCCGAGCGGACCGAAGAACTCTACCTCGGCCGCGCCGTCGGCGCGCCCCTCACCGTCCACGCGGTGGTGGTGGGCATCGGCCGCGAGCTCGTCGCCAACCTCGTGCGCCTGTTCGTCTGGAGCCTGGGCGCCCTGCCGCTGTGGGTCCTGTCGTTCACGTTCGCCGGCTTCGTCGCCGGTCCGCTGTCTCTGGCCTGGACGTGGCTGTTCACCGCCTACGAGTTCTTGTCACGGAGTCTTGTCCGACACACCGTACACATTGGTGGTCGGTTTGGTGCGCTCTTTTCGCAAAAACAGCTGTTCCTCGGCTTTGGCGCCGGCGCCGCCCTGGTCTCGCTGGTGCCGTTCACGTCACCGTTTCTGGTCGTCGGTGCAACGCGAGCCTACTTGGCCCTCGCGGCCAGCGGCCGGGTGGCATCGCGCCTGACCGACGCTGATCGCGAACGTCTCTGCTCGTATTTTCCGTGACAGGTGAGGGCGCCGTGAAATCTACCTTCTTGTATGTCGCCGATCCCATCCATACGTTCAATCCGACCAGCGACACGACGCTGGCGTTGATGCAGGAGGCGCAGCGCCGCGGCATCACGAACGTGGTCTGTGAGATGAAGGATCTGGCGGCTGGCGCGACGGGGTCGGCGTTCGCGCGGGCCAGACCGGTGACGGTGCGGACGCCGACGGCCGACGACCCTTCGTTCTTCGCTGCCGGCGCGCCGCAGGATCTCTCGTTCGACGACATCGACGTGGTCTGGATGCGCAAGGACCCGCCCGTCGATGACAGCTACCTGTACGCGACGATGCTGCTCGACCGCCGCGATCCGGCGCACACGCTGGTGCTGAACGAGCCCACGGCGCTGCGGGTGGTTCACGAGAAGCTGTGGGCGCTGGGCTACCCCGACCTGGTGCCGCCGCAGGTGGTGACGTCGCGGCCCGACGTGCTGCGGGCCTTCGTGCAACAGCACGGCAAGGCGGCGTTGAAGCCGCTCGCGTTCATGGGCGGCATGGGGGTGATGGTCTTTGCCGCCGACGACGTCAACCTGAAGAGCGCCATCGACCTGTTGACGATGGAGGGTCGTCGGCCGGCGTTGGCGCAGGCGTACCTGCCGGCGGTGAAGCAGGGCGACAAGCGCGTGATCGTGGTGCAGGGCGAGCCGATCGCCGCGCTCAACCGCGTGCCGCGCGGCGACGACGTCCGCGCCAACCTGCACGCCGGTGGCACGGCCCAGCAGGGCGTCATCGACGACGATGACCGCCGCATCTGCGCGCGGCTGGCCCCGGAGCTGGTGCGGCTGGGCATCTTCTTCGCCGGCCTCGACGTCATCGGCGGCAAGCTGACCGAGGTGAACGTGACATCGCCGACGGGGCTGCCCCAGATCAACCGGCTCGACGGCCGTCGCGGCGCCACGCTGGTCGAGGCGATCATGCTCGATCGCGTCGAGAGCCTGCTCGCTCGTCGCCCGGTGCGCTGACCTTGGCTGCTGCGCGCACGCGTTGCGGGGCGCGTCAAAGTCCTCTCTTCGCGTGGTTGTTCTGCCGGCTTCCTTGCATGGCGACCGCCGCCTTCGGCGGGAGCCAGGGGAACATTAGGCCACCTCCCCCTGACAACCCCCGGGCCTTGGGGCGATTCCGGCAGCGGCGAGACGACCCGGGCGCCGCGGTCGATCCTCATCGCCACGCGGTGTTCACTGGCTGCGGTGCCGGGGTTGTTCGCCTTCCGGCGAAGACACGGCATCGCCGTGGGCCTGCATCATCGCCACCGCGACCAACCCTTGACGACACCGGGGTCAATTCCAGCGAGGAAACGACCCGCGCACCGCAGCCAGCCCTGCGAGCCATCGCGAGGCTGAGCGACTGCGGAGCCCGGGTCGCTTTCCGGTGCGAGCATTTCCTGAAAGCGCCGGGGTTTCCAAAGGGGTGCGGCGCAACGCACCCCTTCGGTCGCGCCGAAGGAGTAGGTGGCCATGCCGCAAGGCACACAGTGGGACGTCGCCGAAGGAGAAAACCTCGCCGGAGATCCAGCTGCGCGAAGAAGAGAGGAAGAGAACGACAGCGACGACCAAGAAGAAGAAGAAGAAGCAAAAGCAGAAGAAGCAGAAGAGCGAGGTCACGCCATGGATGTGCGAACCAGAGCACTCCTCCAAGGACGTTGTGCAAGCAGAAGCCCCTCCCCCGAGCACGCTTCTTCGTTCTCTCCACGGGAGAGAGGCCAGGGGTGGAGTCATGCGCGAGTTCATCAAGGAGATGCAGGAAGAGCCCCGGCAGAACGCGCGGCGCTTCGTGGTGGAGTCGACGGTGTCGAGCTCGCTGGCGCCGGTGGCGGCGGTGCTGGGGCTCGCGACGCTGCTCGGTGAAGGCCCGGTGACCGAGACGATGAGGCTGATGGGCCTGCCGCGGTGGTCGTATCCGCTGTTGGGGGTGCTCGAGGTGGCGGCGGCGACGTTGGTGTTGCCGGTGGCGGCGTTCCTGGGCGCCGTCGTGGGGGCGGCGCTGGGCGTGATCGGCGCGCTCATGTACCTGCCGCTGGGCGAGCGGGGCTTCGCGGTGACGCTGGCGGTGGGGGCCGCGATCTGGGACGCCACCCACGATCGCGCCCTCGGCAGACCGGCGTGACGAACGATGAGCAGCGAGCCGCCGGCGGTCACCCACGCGACACGAGACGAATTTAAAAAAATGAGCGGTACGCGCATCGTCAGCATCATCATGAGCACCATGATGCAGGCGCTCATTACAACCTGTAAAATGGACGATGGCTGCGCCTTGTGCGTGAGCGAAAGGCACGGCGTCGCTGGTTTTGAAAAGCTCGGTGATGGCTTTTTTCAGCAGCCTGCTAGCCTTGGGACGGCTCACGCATGTTCTCCTCGCGGGCGGCGTCGGCTTCCTCGGCTCCCACCTCTGCGACGCCCTGCTGGGGCGTGGTCACGAGGTGCTCGCTCTCGATAATTTCTCTACCGGTCGCCGGCACGACATCGCGAATCGGCGCGACAATGTAAACTTCAAGATCATTCGTCATGATATCTTCTAACCGAACTTGCCGAGGTCGATCAAATTTATTCATCTCTCCTGTCATGCGTCGCCAGTTCATTGTCAATCCAATCCAGTGAAGACCGTGCAGACGTCGGTGGTCGGGACCGTCGACGTCCTCGAGATCGGTCATCGTACGGGGGCGCGTCTGCTGCTGGACTCCACGAGCGAGATCGACGGCGACCCGCAGGTCCATCCGCAGTGGGAGGGCTACCGGGGCAACGTCTGCACGACGCTCCGCGCGCCTGCTGCGACGAGGGCAAGCGCGCCGCCGAGACGCTGGCGTCGGACTACGCGCGCCAGTTCGCCGTCGACACACGCATCGCGCGCATCTTCAACACCCATGGGCCGCGCATGTGCGCCGATGGCGTACGCGTCGTCAGCAATTTCTTCGTGCAGGCCCTGCGGGGCGAGCCAACCACGGTCTACGGCGGCGGCACGCAGACGCGGTCGTGCAGCTACGTCGACGACCCCGTCGACGGGCTGCTGCGCTTGATGGACGCCCCGGCGGCGCCCGACCCCGTCAACCTCGGCAACCCCGAGGTGGTGACGGTGCTCGAGCTGGCCCGTCACATCATCGCCCTCGTCGGTCGAAGCGAGGTCGTGCAGCGCCCCCTGCCCGAGGACGACCCGTCGAGGCGGTGCCCCGACATCACGCGCGCGCGCGCGATGCTTGGCTGGCAGCCGCGCGTCTCCCTTGACGAGGGGCTGCGGCGGTCGCTGCCCGCCTTCGTCGCGGCGACCACGAACCCCGGGCGGTGACTGCGGCTCACGGCACGCGGAACCACAAGACGAGCTCGTCGCCGGTCTCGGTGCACAACAGCCGACGCATCGACAGGCCGCGCTCGTCGGGCGCGGTGGACGCGGCGCGCGCGACGTAGCGCCCGCCGCGGCGCCCGCACTGCAGGGCGGCCACGACGCCGTCGACGTCACCGGCCTCGTCGACGTCGATGGCCTGCTCCGGCGTTCGGCCCAGCGCGGCGCTGCCGACGTGGTCGGCGAGCAGCTGCGAACGCGCCCGGCCCATGCGGTCGCGCACCTCGCCGTCGGGCGGCAACACCGACGCGGTGACGAGATAGCCGCCGAGGGCGTCGCGGCGGACCGCGTCGTCGATGCCGACGGCGGCGTCGGCGAGCAGCCAGTACAGGTTGGCGCGGCCCCGCTCGCTCAGCAGATCGCTGCCCAGCAGCGCCTGCAGGCGGGGGATGGCAGCGCGACGCTCACCCCGCTGCAGGGCCGCCATCGCCTCGCCGACGAGCAACCCCGCCTCGGCGGGGTTGTCCGGCCGCGGCAGCACTGCAAGCGGCACCGGCGACGACGACGACGACGGCGACGACGGCGAGCGCGGCCCGGCGAACGACATGTCCACCGGGCGCTGCAGCGTCGACGACGAAGGCGCGGGCGACGACGCGCAGGCGACCGCGCCTGCCGCCGCGGCGAGCGCCAGCGGGGCGCGCCCACGAGCCATGAACGGCAAGAAGAGCACCGAGCGCCGCACGCGCTTGAGGGTAGCAGGCTGCTGAAAAATGCTCTCCACTGGCTCTCTCAGCAGCCTGCGAGGCCATCGAGTTCGCGCTTCACCACGCGCGGCGCGACGTGTTCGCGCCGTCGGGTGGGCGGGCCTTTCACTCCCGCGTTTGGCGCAGCGCGCGCTCGACGTGCTCCCGCGCGCCGGGCGGCGGGTTGCGCGCGAGCAGCTCGAGCGAGAGCCGGAGGTCAGGGTGATGGGGGGCCAGGAGCCCGAGCGCGAGGCCCGCGCGTGCGCGGATCCGCTCGTCGCCGCCCTGGGCGTGGCCGGTGTGGCCGGCCAGGAGCTGGTGGCCCACCGGCTCACCGAACGACGAGTCGCGCGGCGTCGCGGGGCACCAAGGTCTCCTAGGCGCTCATCGAGGCGCGGTCCCGCTGCGAGGGGCTGCCGTCCTGCATCCGCGCGACGAACGTCGACAGCTAGCTGTCGACGGGGAAGGTCGAGGCGACGGTGTCGATACGCCGGTAGACCTCGTCAGGCGCCTCCGCGACCCACGCAATGAGGACGGCTGCCACCTCGCGCCGTCGGCGACGCCGATCGCTCAGACGACGGCGACGACGGCGAGAAAGTGCAGCGCGCTGCCGGCGAGGACGAAGCCGTGCCACACGGTGTGGGCCCACTTCCGCTCCTGCACGTAGAACGCGACGCCAAGCGTGTACGAGAGCCCGCTCGTCACGAGCAGCAGCAGCGCCGGCCACGACAGTGCCGCGAACAACGGCCGCGCGACGCCGACGGCGAGCCAGCCCATGCCGAGGTAGAGCGCGAGCGACAGGCGCTCGAAGCGCCGCAGCGGCGTCGCGAGCACGACGAGGCCCACGACCGCGAGGCTCCAGACCGAGGCGAGCAGCGGCGGGCCCCAGCCGTCGCCGATCACGAACAACGCAAACGGCGTGTAGCTGCCGGCGATGAACAGGTAGATGGCGGCGTGGTCGAAGCGCCGTGTCCAGCGCTTGAGCCGCGGCTTCGAGGCCGGCACCGCGTGGTAGATCGTCGAGGCGCCATACAAGAGCACCAGCGTGACGCCGTAGATGGCGCAGCCGACGACATGGGCGTGGCTGCGCTGGACGAGCACCGGCACGAGCAACACGACGAAGGCGAGCACGCCGAGCAGCGCGCCGACGCCGTGGGTGAGCGCGTGCGCGAGCTCCTCTTGCGGCGTGTACTCGTACACGGGCGGCGGCGTGCGGAGTGCAAACGGATTCCAGACCATGTGTTCATCATGCACGCGCAACACCACGGCGACGTCATGGTCGATCCGCGCCGAGTCACGTGCTGGCGACGTCGCCGTAACGACGGCGCCGGCCACGACGACGGGTGCGCGATGCGACGATCGAACCCGGTGGCAGCCGCCCGCGGTGCTGGTGCATGCTGACCGCACGGTGACGATCGACGACCCGACAACGCCGCGCCGGGCGGCACCCTCGTCCAGTGCCGGCCGCGGCATGACGACGGTCGACGCGGCCGCGGCGGCGACGGTCGCACCGCGCCGCTGACGCTCGCCGCGCTCATCGCCACGGCTGCGCCAGCACGGAAGGCACCAAAGACGCCGGCCGGCGACTCGATTGACGATCGCGGTCGCGACGACGACAGCGCCGGCCATGGCCACCCTGCCCTCGTCGCCCACCGCCGCCACCCCGTCCGCCGCGTCTTTTAGCCCGCCGCTGGCGCTGGTGAAGGTCGGCGGCGAGGTCGTCGACGACGACAGCCACCGGCGGGGCCTGGCGCGGAACATCAGCGCGCTGGTAGCCGACGGCTTCGACGTCATCGTCGTGCACGGCGGCGGCCCGCAGGTGACGCGGCTGCAGGAGCGCCTCGGCCAGAAAGCGGTGAAGGTCGCCGGCCAGCGGGTGACCAGCGCCGACGACGTCTTTGCCGTCGTCGCGTCGCTGGCGGGCACGGTGAACGTCGCGCTGTGCGCGGCGCTGCAGCAGGCGGGCGTGCGGGCCTTTGGCTGCCACGGCGCGTCGGCGGCGCTGGTACGGACCACCCACCGCCCGCCGTTGGTCGTCGAGGGCCACGGGGTCGTCGACTACGGCGAGGTCGGCGACGTCACCGCCGTCGACGCGGCGCTCCTGCGCGGGCTGTGCCGGCTCGGCGTCGTGCCGGTGGTGGCGACGCTCGGCATCGAGCCCGCGACCGGGCGGGTGCTCAACGTCAACGGCGACAGCGCGGCGGCGGCGGCGGCGGCAGCGACGCGGGCCGACCTGCTGCTGCTGGTCACCGCGGTGGGCGCCGTGCGCCGCGTCGTCGGCGACCCGGCTTCGCGCCTCGCCCGGCTCGACCGCGCCGAGGCCCGGGCCCTGATCGCGGCGGGCGTCATCGGCGGCGGCATGATCCCGAAGGTGCAGGAGGCCCTCGCCCTCCTCGACGGCGGCGTCGGCCGGGTCGCCATCCTCGACGCACACGACGACGACGCCTTCGCCTCCGTCGCCCGCGACGATGGCGCCCGCGGTACCGTGCTCGTGCCGTGACCCACGACGCCGACCAGCCCGCGACGACGCGACAGCATCGATCGCCGGAGCCCACCCGGCGCACGAGCCCGCGGGGCCTCGCGCTGGCGCTGGGCCTGACGTGGCTCGCGGTGGTCGTCGCGTACGCCGGCGCCCTCGACGGCGCGTTCGTCGCGTACGACGACCCGCTGTACGTCATCGGCAACGCGGTGGTGCAGCGCGGGCTCTCCGTCGACGGCATCCGGTGGGCCTTCGTCGACACGGCGAAGGCGTCGAACTGGCACCCGTTGACGTGGCTGTCGCACATGCTCGACGTCGAGCTGTACGGGCTCGAGCCCGCCGGACATCACCTGACCAGCGTCGTGCTCCATGCGTTCGTCGCGGCGCTGCTCGCGTGGCTGGGCGCGCGGGTGACGGGGTCTTTGGCGTGGGGTGCGCTCGGCAGCCTGATGTTCGCGCTGCATCCGCTGCGGGTCGAGTCGGTGGCGTGGGTCGCCGAGCGCAAGGATGTGCTCAGCGGCGTGTTCCTCGCGCTGACGCTGCTGGCGTGGCACGCCTACGTTACCGCGGCGCCGGCTCCCCATGGCGGCGCCGCGCGCTGGACGCCACGACGGCGGTGGTACGCGGTGGCCCTCGCGAGCGCGGCGGCGGGCCTGATGGCCAAGGCAACCCTGGTGCCGCTGCCGCTGCTGCTGCTGCTCTTCGACCTTTGGCCGCTGCGGCGGCCGGCGGGGCCGGGGTTGCTCGTCGAGAAGCTGCCTTTCGTGGTGCTGTCGGCGGTCGTCGCCGTCGCCACGCTGCTGGCGCAGCGCGGGGCGATGTCGTCGACGGTGGCGCTGCCGCTGTCGGTGCGCGTCGACAACGCCGTCGTCTCGGTGGTGCGCTACGTCGGCAAGACGGTCTGGCCATCGGACCTCGCCGGTCACTACCGCTATCCCCTCGACGGCTGGCCCGTCGCCGTCGTCGTGGGCGCGCTGGCCATGATCGTGGCCGTCACCGCCGCTGCCGCGTGGTGGTGGCGTCGACGCCCCGGCGCCGCCGACGCGCGCGCGCCGGCGGCGCTGTGGGCATGGTTTTGCGTGGGCCTTGGGCCAGTGCTGGGCGTCGTCTATGTCGGCCACGCGTCGATGGCCGACCGCTATACGTACGTGCCACATGTGCTCGGCGCGCTGGTCGTCGCCGTCGTGGGCGCGCGGACACGGGCGGCGCCGGGCCGCGCGGCGCGCGGCGCGCTCATCGTCGTTGCGCTGGTGGTGCTGGCGTTCGCCGGGCTGACCGCGCGCCAGGTGCCGCGCTGGCGCGACACGCGGGCCGTCTTCGCCCGCGTCGTCGCCGTCGATCCGCGAAACGGCACCGGGTGGGCCGCGCTGGCGCAGGCGCTCCTGCAGGCCGGTACCGTCGACGAAGCCGAGGCCGCCGCGCGCCGCGCGGTGCAGATCGACATCGACGAGGAGCAGCTCGCCGTCGACCGCATGCGGCCAGACGCGCGGGCCCATCGGGTGCTGCTGGGCCAGATCCTCGCGGCCCGCGGCGACCACGCCGGCGCCATCGCCCAGTTCGTCGAAGCGCTGTCGTTCGACGCCGGCGACGCCGCGAGCCATGGCCTGCTGGCGCTGTCGCTGTTGCAGACGGGCGACGCTGCCCACGGTGTGAACGAGGCGCGGCTGGCCCTCGCCGACGCCGCCCTGCCCGCCGAGCTGCGCGCGGCGCTGACGGCGGCGCTGACGACGACGGATCGTCTGCCGAATGCGCCGTCGTCGTCGCGCTGAGGGCGGGCGTGGGCGCGAGGGGGACGCGTCGTCGGCGTTCGTGCGGAGCGTTGCGCGGCGGGCGCGCTGCGTCTTGTCGGACCGGACGAGCGCGGCGGGCGCGCTACTTCTTGTCGGACCGGACGAGCTCGGGGCGCGTGGGCAGCAGGTGCTCCATCTTGCAGTGGCCCTCGAACATGACGCCGTGGTGGATCACGAGGCTCGGCGTCTCGATGTCGCCATACAGCCGCGCCGGAGCGTGCAGCTCGACGACGCGCTTGGCTCGCACGTTGCCGCGCAGCGTGCCGTTGAGCACGAGGGCGCCGACGTTGACCGACGCCACCACCTCGGCGGTCTCGCTGACCAGCAGCACGTCGTCGGTGGCGATCTCGCCGGTGAACTTGCCGTCGATGCGCACGCTGCCCGAGAACACCAGCTTGCCGTCAAACGACGCCTCGGCGCCCAACACCGTGTGCGGCGACCCCGCCGCCACTGCGTTGGTCGGAGCCTGACTCTCTTCCCTGCGCATCAACGCCATCGGCCTCTCCTTCGGATCCCGCTTCCCCGCGGGCGCTCGACGACCCTGACGTCGTCGGTGACGATGCCGCGAGGCTTGTCGCAGGAAGCGCGCGGCGACACAAGGGCGCGACGGCGCGACGGCACAAGGACCGCGCGCCAGCCCGCTCACGCCCCCAGGCGGGTGAGCAGCGAGTCGAGCTCGGCGAACGAGCTGAAGTGCACCGTCAGCTGTCCCTTCCCTGCCTTGTGCTTCATCTCGACCCGGGTGCCCAGCGCGCGCTGTAGGCGTTGGCGGACGTCGCGCTCGGCTTCGGTCTCACGCCCGGGATTTGTCTTGCGCGACCGCGGCGCCGACGGCTGGGCGGCGCGCTCGGTCTGGCGCACGCTCCACTGGCGCGCCACGACCTCGCGGCTGAGCTTCTCGATCTCGACAGCGTCGTCGAGAGCGAGCAGCGCCCGCGCGTGGCCCATCGTCAGCTCGCCGTTCAGCACCTGCTGCCGCACCGTCGAAGGCAGCTTCAGCAGTCGCAGCGAGTTGACGATGGTCGTGCGGTCCTTGCCCACCGCCTCGGCGATCTCCTGATGGCTGTAGCCCATGCCCTCGTGCAGCCGGTGGAACGCCTCGGCCTCTTCGATGGGGTTCAGGTCTTCGCGCTGCAGGTTCTCGACCAGCGCCAGCGTCAGCGTGTCGCTGGGGGCGGCGTCGCTGATCACGACGGGCACCGCCTTCAGCCCCGCCTTCTGCGCCGCTCGCCAGCGGCGCTCACCGGCGATGATCTCGTACTGCTGCGGCCCCAGCGTCGGCGGCGGCGAGCTTCCAGCCGAAGGGACCGTCGCGGGCTGCAGCGGACGCTTGCGCACGACGATGGGTTGGATGATGCCGTGGGCGCGGATGCTCGCCGCGAGCTCCGACAACGCGACATCGTCGAAGTGCTGCCGCGGCTGACCATCGCCCGGCAGGATCTGCTCGACGGACAGCTGCATGGCCCCGCGCGCGCTGACGGGCTCGTCGGGCGACCCCGCCGGCTTCGGCGGGATCAACGCCGAGAGCCCCCGACCCAATCCCCGACGCTTGTCGTTGCTCGCTTCCATCGCTGGTCTCCCGGATCGTGGTCTTCGCTGTGCGGGCGTGGTGCGCAGGTCGCCGTCGTCAGCCGGCGGGGCTGCGGGCCGCGATGGTGGTGGTCGCGGTGGTGGTGGTCGCGGTGGTGGTGGTCGCGGTCGCCCCCGGCAGCGACCACTGGCGGGCGACCTCGGCGGCGAGGGCTACGTAGGCCTGGACCCCGCGCGAGCTGGCGTCGTACAGCAGACCGGGCTTCCCGTGGGACGGTGCCTCGGACAGCCGCACGTTTCGTGGGATCACGGTCTCGCAGACCTTGCCCGGCATGTGCTGCCGGACCTCCTCCACGACCTGGTGCGACAGGTTGTTGCGGGCGTCAAACATGGTCAGGAGGACGCCGTCGAGGGTCAGGCGCTCGTTCAGCGACCCCTGCACCAGCTCGATGGTCTTCAAGAGGTGCGACAAGCCCTCGAGCGCGTAGTACTCGCACTGCAGCGGAATCAGGACGCCGTCGGCGGCGGTCAAGGCGTTTAGCGTCAACAGACCCAGCGACGGTGGGCAGTCGAGCAGGATGACGTCGAAGCGGTCGGCGATTCGACCCAGGGAGCGCTTCAGCCGCGTCTCGCGGGCCATTTCGCTCACCAGCTCGATCTCGGCGCCGGTGAGGTGCGTGTTCGACGGCGCCAGCTGCAGACTTTCAACTTCGGTGGGCTGCAGGATCTCGTCGAACCCGGCCTGGCCGAGCAGCACGTGGTAGAGCGTCCTGGCCTCGGCGGGAGCAAAGAAACCCAACCCGCTGCCGGCGTTGCCCTGCGGATCCATGTCGACCAACAAGACCCGGTTCTTCTGCGCTGCCAACGACGCCGCCAAATTCACCGACGTCGTTGTCTTGCCGACCCCGCCCTTCTGGTTGGCGACAGCAACGATTCGTGCGCGGGCCAAGGGACCTCCGACCACCGTGGAACCAGCGACGAGGGACGAACCCCGGCAGCATGAGAAACCGTGGTGACCGGTCTCTCTCACGTGGGCGAGTGACATCTCACGACGCGCTGGGTGCGGTCAACCGATTTTTCGTGTCACGTGTCTGCGGGGTGTCTGCGGGGGTATCTGCGGGGGTGCCTGCGGGGGTGTCTGCGGGGGT
>Ga0194129_10001595_pt1 | contig 36777 bp, 35 predicted proteins | sample TA2KigCa35mmetaG_FD_150862 | JGI IMG/M metagenome (GOLD analysis project Ga0194129, IMG submission 150862) | Freshwater microbial communities from Lake Tanganyika, Tanzania - TA2015038 Kigoma Deep Cast 35m | ecosystem: Environmental > Aquatic > Freshwater > Lake | place: Tanzania: Lake...
CTGACGATGCTCCCCATGGTGGCAAGGTTTACTTTGGTAAAACAAATTTCCCTCGTATTTAGTAATTCCAGCCAGGGCCATAAGGAGAGTTGTTTTCCCCGCACCATTTCTGCCAATTACCGCAACCCTCTCACCTTTATTAAAGTTAAGAGATATTTTTGTCAGCACCAATCTCTCACCTCTATAAATATTAAGATCGTGGCCTTCCATTAAGGCATGTGTCATTTCAACACGCACCCATAAATAGCCCCATCTTGATGAATTACTGTGATTGCATCTCCAGATGAGTGCCAAAGTATTGATTTGATTGGAGAATTTGCGAGCGGGTTAAAATTATTACGGGGAATGAGCGGTTTACCCTCAAGACCGAGCTTCAAATCATAAATCCTGAGTTGACCTATTGAATCCCCAGTTGCAATGAGGTTGGCATCATACGGGCTCCAAGAAATCGCTGTTCCGCCCCCAACATGTTTGGCAAGGATTACAGGAGATCTTCCTTTAGGGCCCTTACCAGCAAAGCTCCAGACAGTCACTTCCTCTGCACCATTATTTGCCAACCATTTTCCATCTAAATTAAATTTGGCAATTGTTATCTTTCGAGGAAAACCTTGCATCTCCAACCGAGTGTCATCTGACACTTTGTAAACTTGTAATGATGCATCCTGGTTACCACTAACTATCCAGTCCCCGGTAGGAGAGGGGCTTAAACATAGTAAAGACCCAATAAATTCTCGTTTGGAAAAATTTTTCCCATTTTCATCGGAAACACTAACGCCGCCATATGCAGCTACTGCAATCTTGTTCTTAATCCAAGAGGCATCAGTAACTGTTGATGAGAAACTTTCACTATCTAAAATGGGAACTCCAAGTGCATTGGTGACACAAATGATCTTGCCAAATGTAAAGAGCACCTTTGCTCCAGATTCATGCCATTTTGCTACCGAGGACCAAGCTCCTCTTCTTTGCTCAATTAACTTTCCATCATTTAATTGGAATAGCGCAAACCCTTCAGGCCCTGCGCAGGCAAGAGTTTGGCGATCGGGCGAGAGAGAAATTTGATTTCCGCCAACAGAGGCCTCACACAGTAGAACCGCAGTTTTGCCACTTACGGATACTTTAAATACGCAGCCCTCTGCATCCAACAAAAGAATTTGATCATCATCAACTTGGCAAGCATCTATTGGATAAGTGTCTACTGAAAACTTGGTTTGCGAGGAGACCGCGATCATTTTTGTCCAGCCAGTGTTTTAGCAGACCTGGCTGAGACTATGCATTTCTTGAAACCATCCGTCAATTCTTTGCGATCAAGATCCCGCCCAATAAACACCATTCTATTCACTCGCTCTCCATCACCCCATGACGTGGTGAACTCACCGCTAAAGAGCATGTGTACTGCATGAAAACAATACCTCTCATCACTGCCATCAATTGAGAGGATTCCCTTGCTTCGGAAAATGTCGGTGCCTTTCTCACCCAGCAGCTTACCTAACCATTTATTGAGTTTTTCAATATCTAAGTCTCCGCTTATTTCAATTCCCACACTACTAATTGAAGAGTCATGTAGGTGATCAGTATCTATCAAAAATGCTGGATCAGTTTCAAGAACTTTTTGTAAGTCAAAAGCACCAATATCTAACACTTCCTTCAAATTAATATCAGCATTTGTTGCCTTAAAAATCGGTGCTGCTGAATTTATTTTTTTTATCTCGGCGACGACATCTTCTTGCTCCTTTTGCGAAGCAACATCAATTTTATTTAAAATAATGCGATCAGCAAAAGCAACCTGTTCAACAGCCTCATTTTCAAAACCCTGGCTCTTTACCTCCGTTAGGTGTTGCAGGGCATGCTTAGCATCAACCATCGTGATTATGGCATCAAGGCGACAGGACTCTTTGAGTTCATCATCTACAAAAAAGGTTTGCGCAACAGGAGCTGGATCAGCCATTCCGGTCGTCTCAATCAAAATTCGATCGAATTTATCCTTACGCTGTAATAGGTTGCCAAGGATTCGAATAAGGTCGCCACGAACAGTGCAACAGATGCAGCCATTGTTCATTTCAAAAATTTCCTCGTCTGCAGCCATTACCAAGGCGTCATCAATGCCTACCTCGCCAAACTCATTCTCAATTACCGCAATACGCATGCCATGATTTTCGCTCAAAATACGATTAAGCAAGGTGGTCTTGCCTGAGCCTAAAAAGCCTGTTAGCACAGTGACGGGGATACGATTGTCTTCCACGAGTCCTCCTTGATAATAAGAATGATTATCATTTACTATAGTACAAGCGTGATTGGGGCCTGTCAAATACATGGATGCACGGCGTAAACGTCGTATTGTTAGGTACGAGCTACCCCTCAAGCAATATCTATCTGATTTGCCAGGTATGGGAGGCGGTTGCAAATTAGTTTTGTTTCAAAGGGGTTGCGATGAGAGTTTGCTGTTAGCCTTAAACAACCAGATATTTAGCGAACATCCCGATCAGGGCTCCTGGAACATGGACACCTTAATCAACAAGCTCAATGAGACGATTAAATTTGATTCAGACCTTCAAATTCTCCACTATGAGGGTGAGCCATCTGGATTTATCTGGCTTAAGCACCACGACCAAAGTGGATTTGCTGCATGCGAGATTTTTGTCATGGGGGTTTTAGATAAACTTAGAGGGTTAGGTTTGGGTAAGTATTTAGTGTCTTCTGCACTTGATGTGATAAAAAAATTTGGCTACTCAACCGCATGGGTGTACACGGATGAGTCTAACACTCGTGCCCGAAAACTCTATGAAAGTTTTGGCTTTCGCTTTGATTTTATAGAGGAGCTTTGAATTGAGGCACAGGAAAAGCACACCCCAAACAATTCTAATGAATGACTTACATCAGTGTACTTGTGGCGTTGTGCAAAAACTTTCGACAGTTCCTCCACCTCTGGTATATCTAACTCTTCCGCTGCTCCACAGATACGGCAGACAATATGATGATGGTGCGTTTCAGCCTGACTACAATTACTATAAAGTCGCTCACCTTTTGGGCTGATAATCGTGTCAGCACGCCCTTGTTGCACAAGACTTTCCAATTGCCTATATACAGTTGCAATTCCAATTGAAATTCCCTGGCGAATGAGCACCTGGTGAATCTCTTGCGAACTGAGGAAAGACCGTTTGTCGGTCAGTACTTGCTGAATTTTCTCGCGTCGCGTCGAGTTTCTCCTTACAGGTGCCACTATTTTGATGCGTTCCATTGTGTAAGTCTAAGTCCTAGGATGAGAAAAACCACTAACGACTTTCTAGCACAGTATTCTCCACGAGTAGCGAGAGTGCTGGTAAACCAAGTTATCAAGGAGATTTTCTTATGACATCACTTCCTCGAATTTTGACGATAATGGGCTCAGGTGAAACCGCACCAACGATGGTTAAAGTTCACCGAGAACTTGTCAACTTAGTTGATCCAAAGCGTGCGGTTATTCTTGATACCCCATATGGGTTCCAAGAAAATGCACCTGAGTTGGCTTTGCGTGCAGTTGATTATTTTAAAACCAGTGTCAATATTGAGATTATCCCGGCAGGCCTAGGCCGTATTAAAGGTGCGGATACCCTCGCTCGCCAACAAGGTTTAAATCTTTTATCAGATGCCAATTATGTATTTTCCGGTCCAGGCTCTCCAACTTACTCCTTACGACAGTGGCAGGGAAGCGGCGTACCTGATCTATTGCTGGAAAAGATTCGCTCTGGTGGCATGGTTACATTTGCATCGGCTGCCGCGCTAACTCTTGGAACTAGAACGATTCCTGTTTATGAAATATATAAATGTGGTGAGGAGCCGCACTGGCTTAATGGCTTGAACCTTTTGAAAGATGTGGGTATTTCTGCAATCGTTATTCCTCATTTTAATAATACTGAGGGTGGCCAACACGACACCCGATTTTGTTATTTAGGTGAACGGCGTCTGTCCGTACTTGAGCAGGAGCTACAAACAACAGAGTATATTCTAGGTGTTGATGAACATACGGCACTTATTATTGACTTTAATATCTCCTCAGCCCGAGTTGTTGGTAACGGCGTAGTCACTCTCCGCATTGATAACACATCGCGCACCTTTCCTGCGGGTGAGACGATTCCATTGGCGCTACTTCAAAACCCTCGAAATGATTCTTTTCCACTGCGGACCTCACCTAAGCTGCCAGCTATCAAGGAAGAATCTATACACGTAGCTGGCCAAAATTTAATATCACTTCGAGCCGCCGCCGAGGCGCGAAAAGCGGAGTTTGATGCTGCATTTGCAGTGCGCGATTCGTCAGCTGCAACACGGGCCGCTCTTGATCTAGAAGCCGACATTCGCCAATGGTCTGCCGATACTTTGACAGGTCCAGATGGTGACTTCGCTCGTAACATTTTTCGAGAAATGATTTTGAAGTTAGGAGAGGCGGCAATGTCAGGTTTAGTTGACCCACGCAATTCTGTCGCACCATACATCGAAGCAATTCTGGCCATTCGTAAAGTAGTGCGTGAAGAGAAGCGCTATGAGTTATCAGACATAATTCGGGATGTTCTAGTCAGAACCCGTGTAGAGGTTCGTGACACTCCTGATGGTGTCGAGTGGATTCTTCAAGAGCCTTGAAGTAAGCACAGGATGAATAACCTGAATTGACATCTACTTATACGCGGTTTCAGTTATAATCAAATAGCAGACTCAAATTTTTTTAGAGAGGAAACAGTGTCCTTTATTCTGTACTCAACTACCTGGTGCGGTTACTGTAAAAGACTTAAAAGGCAGTTAGGCGATTTAGGAATTACATTTGAAGAGATTAATATTGAAGAGGTTGCGGATGCGGCACAAATTGTCGAGCGAATAAACAATGGGAACCGAACTGTACCTACTTTAGTATTTTCCGATGGTAGCTCAATGACAAATCCCTCAGTTAGTCAAGTATCAGAGAAACTCAGTTCTTTAAGTTAACCGTATTTAGTGGTGTAGTTTGTGAACAGATATCGGAGTAGATAAGCCAGGCTAAGTAAGGCGGGAATAGAACCTGCGAATTACTCTTCAAGAGCACAACTACGATAGTTTACCCAGATACGTGCACACATCAGGACAAGATTTACCCATTAAGATTTCGCCCACAATGAAATATTCAAATGAAGTTGAGGCAGCATTAAAGGCAAAACGACCGGTCGTTGCCCTCGAATCCACAATTCTCAGCCATGGCTTGCCCAGACCACGAAACCTTGAAGTAGCGATCGAGGTAGAACAAATAGTTCGAGACAACGGAGCAACTCCAGCAACTATTGCAATGATTCATGGTGAGATCTGTGTTGGTTTAAAGACCGACCAATTAGATCAAATTGCAAATGATACTTCAGTAATTAAAGCCTCTACTCGAGATTTAGCAATTTTGGCTGCAACTAAAAAGAGCGCGGCAACAACTGTGGCTGCAACAGCACACGTAGCAGTAAAAGCAGGAATTTCAGTTTTTGCAACAGGAGGATTAGGTGGAGTGCATATGGGTGATGGGTTTGATGAATCTGCAGATCTACACTCACTTTCGATGACACCAATAATAATTGTCTGCGCTGGTGTCAAATCGATTCTAAATGTCTCGGCAACTTTAGAGCGACTTGAAACACTCTCTGTACCAGTCTTGGGGTATAAGACAAATCGTTTCCCTGGATTTTTTCTTACAGATTCTGGTTATAACCTTGAGTATCGTGTAGACAGTTTAAAAGAAATTTCTGATATCTGGTATCAACGCAAAAATGTACATACCATTGAATCCGCAATAGTTATCGCAAATCCGGTTATGAATCAGTTAGATCCTGTCTTACATGATAAATTATTAACTAAAGGAATACAGGCAGCCGAGAAGCAAAAAATAAGTGGAAAAGATGTTACTCCATTTTTGCTCGAATACTTCCATAGAGTTTCAGAAGGAAGAACTTTAGACATAAATATTGAGATTATTAAAGCTAATTCTAAGCTAGCTGCTGAAATTGCAAAAGCGCTGAAATGAAATTCCTTTCTATTGGGGACATCATGATGGATGTAAGTGTTGTAATTAAGTCTGAGATTGAATTCTCCGGTGATACACAAGCTAAGATCACCAGTCAGGGCGGTGGCGCCGCTGCAAATGTGGCGGTATGGCTGGCAGAAGCCAATCAAGATGTTTTTTTAAATACCAGAGTAGGGAATGACCAACCTGGGGAATACTTACTTCGAGAATTGGCAATTCGTGGGGTAAAAAACTCCCAACGACAAATTAAAGGTGAATCAACCGGAGTAGTGGTGGTTTTAGTCGATAAAAACGGGGAGCGGACTATGTTTCCTGACTCAGGGGCAAATTCCGGGTTGTCCTTAAAAGATTTGCCAGATTTAAATCAGTTTGATGTTACATATTTTTCAGGATATGCACTTATTAATCCCAAATCGCGTAAAAACGCATTAGAGATCTTAAAGTCGTTAAAAATGCCTTCAGTGATTGATCCGGGGACAGTTGGTGCACTTAAAAATATTCCTCTCACTGAGATCAAAAACTGGCTTGGTCATGCTGCAGTTCTGATTTTGAATAGTGAAGAAGCGAAATATATTTCTAATAAAACTGAAATTCTAGATTCACTGATGGACTTGAAAAAAATTGTTCCAACTGTGGTTATTAAATTAGGAGATAAAGGAGCGATCGCAATTGATAAAGAGATTATTGAAGTTGAAATCAAGCCAGCGGATCCAATCGACACAACCGGAGCTGGTGACGCGTTTGCTGCAGGATTTATTAGTTCATGGTTTAAAACTTATAATTTGAAAGATGCGATAAATCAAGGTTCAAATCTAGCCAGAAAATGTATTTCAAGTGTTGGAGCCTGGCCACCAAAGTAAATTATTTAAATACCTACGATTACCCTTGCGATTTATTTATCGCGCGCCTGGCAGGAATCGAACCTGCGACCTACTGCTTAGAAGGCAGTTGCTCTATCCGACTGAGCTACAGGCGCATTATTTGAACGGGATAAGTCTACCGATCACATTAGGTAAGGTTTGACCCTATGGCTGAGTTTATTTACACGATGAAAAAGGCGCGCAAAGCGCATGGTGACAAAGTAATTCTTGATGATGTCACCTTGATGTTTTTGCCTGGCGCCAAAATAGGTGTGCTTGGTCCAAATGGAGCTGGTAAATCAACTGTTTTACAAATCATGGCCGGGCTGCAACAACCCTCAAATGGTGAGGCTTATTTAACCCCTGGTTACACAGTCGGAATCTTGTTACAAGAGCCACCTTTAAATGATGATAAAAATGTTTTAGAGAATGTGCAAGAGGGCGTGGCAGAGACTATGGGTTTGCTAAATAGATTTAATGCAATCAGTGAAGAGATGGCAAATCCAGATGCAGATTATGACAAATTATTAGCTGAGATGGGCACTTTGCAAGAGCAGTTAGATCATCGAAATGCTTGGGATTTAGATTCACAATTAGAACAGGCAATGGACGCACTGCGCTGTCCACCACCTGAAGCTGATGTAAAGGTCCTATCAGGAGGTGAGCGCAGGCGTGTTGCATTATGTAAATTGTTATTACAAAAACCAGATCTGTTACTTCTTGATGAGCCTACCAACCATTTGGACGCTGAGTCTGTGCTTTGGCTTGAGCAACATTTAAGCAAGTATGAGGGAACTGTGGTGGCAATTACCCACGATAGATACTTCTTAGACAATGTGGCCCAATGGATCTTGGAGTTAGATCGAGGCCGTGCCTATCCATATGAAGGAAATTACACAACTTACTTAGAGACTAAAGAGGCTCGAATGAAGGTTGAAGGACAAAAAGATGCCAAGCGAGCAAAGAGATTAAAAGAGGAGCTTGAGTGGGTAAGGATGAATGCCAAGGGCAGGCAGACAAAATCAAAGGCTCGCCTTGCTCGTTATGAAGAGATGGCAGCTGAGGCTGATAAAACCCGTAAGTTAGATTTTGAGGAGATTCAAATTCCACCAGGCCCAAGGCTGGGGGATGTGGTAGTTGAGTGCACAAACTTAGTTAAGGGATTTGATGATCGAATTTTGATTGATGATCTTTCATTTACATTGCCTCGCAATGGAATTGTTGGCGTTATTGGTCCAAATGGTGCTGGTAAGACCACATTGTTTAAAACTATTCTGGGGATGGAGAAGGCAGATTCTGGAGTAGTCAAGGTGGGCGAGACGGTAAAGATTTCATATGTTGATCAATCACGTGGTGGCATTGATGCAAAGAAATCCCTTTGGGAGGTGGTCTCTGATGGCCTTGATTTCATAAAGGTTGGAAATGTTGAGATGCCAAGCCGGGCTTATGTATCTGCTTTTGGATTTAAAGGTCCTGATCAACAAAAACCAGCTGGGGTGTTATCGGGGGGTGAGCGAAATAGATTAAATCTTGCACTTACTTTAAAGCAGGGTGGAAATTTACTGCTATTGGATGAGCCAACAAATGATTTAGATGTTGAGACGCTTTCATCATTGGAAAATGCATTACTTGAGTTTTCAGGGTGTGCGGTAGTGATCTCCCATGATCGCTGGTTTTTAGACCGAATTGCCACCCACATTTTGGCTTATGAGGGAGAATCTAAGTGGTTTTGGTTTGAAGGAAACTTTGAAAGTTATGAGGAGAATAAGATTGCCCGACTTGGTATTGATGCGGCCCGGCCACACCGAGCTACCTATCGAAAATTAACTAGGTAATTAATTAGGAGATTATGAAGTTTAATCACAAAGCATTTGTCAGATGGGATGATCTTGATGCCTTTGGTCATGTTAATAACGCCAAGTATTTGGTTTATGCCCAAGAGGCAAGGTTTGAGTGGGGTTATCAACAATTTGCTGAGAAGAAAGAGGATTCAGCATTAATTGAGATGGTGGTGGCAAGGGGAGAGGTTGATTACCTGGTGCCGATCACAATTGGCGGTGCTTATTACGATGTTAATTTATGGGTTGAGTCATTGGGTAACTCATCCTTTGTAATGGTCTATCAAGTAGAAAAAGATGGGGTTATCTTTGCCAAGATCAAAACAGTTCAAGTGATGATTGATTTAGCAAGTAGAAAATCTCGGCCAATAAATGATGTTGAAAGAATTTTTTTAACTAAGTATCTAGCCAAATAAGGAATGCTGAAATCTCGAATCCATCCAGCATGGATTGTTGCTGGCATAACCTTTGCCACCCTATTTGCTACCGCAGGTTTTAGAAGCGCACCATCTGTATTAATCCTGCCACTAGAGGAGGATTTTGGTTGGCAGCGAGATGTTATATCCCTTGCAGTTGCAATAAATGTTTTACTTTATGGTTTTACCGCACCATTTGCTGCTGCCTTAATGGAGCGCTTTACAGTTCGCAAAGTTGTTATGGCAGCACTTTTCACAGTTGGCAGCGGGGCATTGTTAACAATTTGGATGAGTCAAAGTTGGCACCTGATGCTGCTCTGGGGCGTAGTAGTTGGAGTTGGCACTGGCTCAATGGCTTTAGTTTTTGCCGCCACCATTGCAAATAGATGGTTTGTTAAAAGAAGAGGCTTAGTTGTTGGCATATTAACTGCCGCTGCTGCCTCTGGCCAATTAGTTTTCTTACCTGGACTTTCAAAGTTAGCCCAGGATCCAGGTTGGCGTGCTTCATCATTGGTGATAGCAGTTGCTGCCTATGTGATGGTGCCGCTGATTTATCTATTCTTAAAGGAGGATCCACAAAGTATTGGCACTACCCCCTATGGAGCAGAGGCTGATTGGACACCACCTGCTCTTGAAAAAGGTAATGCCGCAAAGGTGGCAATTCAAACATTAAAAGATGCCAGCAAGGTGAGAAACTTTTGGTATCTAGTGGGCTCATTTTTTATTTGCGGACTCTCCACAAGTGGCTTAATTGGTACACATTTTATTCCAGCAGCCCATGATCATGGAATGCCAACAGTTACCGCTGCCTCACTGCTTGCATTAATTGGCGTCTTTGATGTGGTGGGAACAATTTTTTCTGGGTATTTAACAGATCGAATTGATCCTAGAAAGCTACTCTTTTTCTACTACCTACTTCGTGGGCTATCTCTGTTTTTACTGCCATCAATACTCTTTTCAACTCTGCACCCATCAACCTTAGTTTTTATTATCTTCTACGGCCTAGATTGGGTGGCAACTGTGCCACCAACTGTGCTGTTATGCCGTCAGGTATTAACTCCTGAGAAGGGGGCGATTCTCTATGGCTGGGTATTTGCCGCCCATCAGGTAGGGGGAGCTATTGCAGCCTTTGGCGCTGCGGTATTGAGAATTAAATTTGGTGATTACGCTGCTGCTTTTTATATCACCGGCATACTATGTGTAATTACTAGTTACTTTGTATTGCAAATTACCTTAAAGGAGAGGGTGAAAAATTGAGTCAAAGTTTTTATGAAAGAGCTGGAGGAGAGAAAACCTTTAATGATTTAGTCTCTCACTTTTACGCACTAGTTGCGGTTAATCCAATTTTGCGCCCAATGTATCCAGAGAATGATTTACATGGGGCGGGTAGAAGATTGCAAATGTTTTTAGAGCAGTATTGGGGTGGGCCAACTACCTATAGTGATGAACGAGGTCATCCAAGACTTCGGATGCGCCATGGGCAATTTCATATCTCACGCAAAGAGCATGATGCTTGGTTGATCTGCATGAAGGATGCAGTCAATGGCCTTGAGATTGGTGATGATTTAAAGGCTGAGCTTTGGCAGTACTTAGAGGCAGCAGCTGCTGCGATGATTAACCAAGCTGAGTAAAACTTATCTCTTTGATTTAGGTTGAGATTTATTTCCAACCTTTAATATCTCACCATTTCGCAAATACCAGATTGTGCCCTTGGCATCTCTAACAGTTGTAATTCTTAGCCCCACAGTTTCAACTACGCCCTGCACATCCAATACATCTATTTTGTCACCAACTCCATATTGATCCTCAACCAACATAAAGATGCCAGATAAAATATCGCGCACTAAGGTTTGTGCGCCAAGTCCTAATGCCACACCAATTACACCAGCTGAGGCGATCAGAGGGCCAAGATTTAAGCCAAACTCAGATAAGATCATAAAGATTGCAATTAACCAGACCACACCATTTAATGTGGATTTTAAAACTGTGCTGGTGGTCTTGGCCCGCTCCTTTTGCCGTGCGCCAGATCGCTTTGGCCCTGGGATTAAATCGGCGTTGGCAATTCGGTTCATAAACCTGGTGATTGATCGCTGGCCCAATCTAGAGATAATGATCGCCAGGGTGAGAATTACCGTGATATTTAAGGGCGCTCCGGTAAACCAATCCAGGGCAGATTGCAAATTATCTGGGATTTTGATGGTCATTGTGGAAAACCTTAACCCAATCGTAAGCAGGAATCTGCCTAGAAATGCTGTCTTTTTGCCAACCATCAGGCAAGATATGCCTACGCAGCTCGAGCCACGCGCTGCCCTTTAAGGAGAAAGCTTTCAGTGTCACAAACATTGGTACTGAACGCCACCTACGAGCCACTAGGTGTCGTATCAGAACGGCGAGCATTAATTCTCGTCTTAAACCAACGCGCAACTAGCGTTGAGGATTCAGATCGCATACTTACCTATGCACGTGGATCAATCACATTACCTGCGGTAATTAGATTAAATAAATTTGTAAAGATTCCATACCGCCATGCGGTGCCACTATCCCGTCGGGCAATATTTGCTCGAGATAACAACCGGTGTGTTTACTGCGGGGTGACTGCAACCTCAATTGATCATGTGATTCCAAGATCAAGAGGCGGCGGACATAATTGGGAGAATGTGGTCTCAGCCTGTCATAAGTGCAACCACTTAAAGGCAGATCGCACCTTAAAGGATTTAGGTTGGCGACTTCGCTACACACCACGTGAGCCGGTGGGGGCAGCTTGGCGGATTTTAGGAACTGGTAAACCACATCGAATCTGGATTCCATATTTGAAACCATTTGGGGTTGTGGCTATGGGGGCAGCTAGCGCATGATTGAAGATGGCACATTCGCTGGGGAGGGGTTAACCTTCCTGGAGAGTTTTACCTACTTTGTAATTGCGCCAACTGTTTTGTTTGTGGTGATCTCATTTTTTGCCTACATCACCGCAAAAGAGGTGCGGGCAAAGAAAAAGTCAAAGCCAAACTCACTTACCAGTATTGAGTAGGTTTTTTACCTATCCTTTGCCTGAACTTTAAGCGCTCGCTCAAGTGAATCTCGGTTTTCAGAGACTAATCTTCTAAGCCCTGCCTGACCATCTTTACCAGTGGTGTTTAACCAGTTAACAGTTTTATCTAATGTCTCTTGGGTAGTTATATAAATTGGATACATACCAGTAACAAATTTACTCGCTACCTCATATGATTTTTTGCCCCAGGTATCTAGCAGCAGATCAAAGTAGGGATCAACATAATTAGCTAGCAATGGTCGGTGGAGTGCTCGCATAAAGCCAGCTAATTTTGCTTCACGTTGTGAGGTTGAGATCTCCTCTGTGGTAATTGATTTCCAGGTCTGACTCTTTGCCTCCGCTGTTGGCAAAGCTGCTAAGGCGGTTGTATGGGAGAGCTGTCCAGTTAAGGTGTTGTCCTTTAATAACTCAGCAGCAAGCGCTGACTTATCCATGAGGCCACGCTCTGCTAGGGCAATAACAAAGCTCCACCTAAGATCGGCATCGATCTTAAGTCCTGCTAACTTGCCATCTAGCAACTCTTTGATTAAATCATTGTGCTCAGCACTTGCTGCAAATGAGGTGAAGTTTCTAGCAAACTGTAATTGGTGGTCACTGCCTGCAGCGGAAGCCTTTAACATCTGCTCATAAGCATTTCCAACCTTAAGACGTGCTGAATCTCGTTTAGTAGGGGCGCTATAGAGCTCAACTGCGGTGGTTAATTGACTTGCAATTATTGTGACAGTTGCAATGTCATCCTCACCAGGTAACCCTGCTAATGCAATATCGATGAAATCACTGGCGCTTATCTCACCATCTCGCAACATATCCCAGGCTGCCGACCAGCAAAGTGCTCTAGTGAGTGAATCACCAATCTTTCCAAGGTGTGCCTTAAGGGTGGCGATGGATCTATCATCAAATCTGATCTTGGCATAACTTAAATCCCGATCATTTATTAGCAGCAAATCAGCGACCTTTTGACCAGCAAGCTCTGCGACAACAGTATTGCTCCCCGTAACATCTAGCTCCACACTTTTTCTAAGTGCGATCTTGTTTTCTACTAAATCATATAAACCAACCGCCATTCGATGGGGCCGAAGCTCACTTGATCCAATTGGCATAGAGGGTGCTTCTTGAATTATCGAAACTGATTTGTATCTGTCATTTTCAATCTCAAGAGCAGGACGCAAGGTGTTAACACCTGCAGTTTGCAACCAGGTAGAGACCCAAGGCTTTAAATCCCGGCCACTTGTCTGAGTTAACTCAACTAGTAGATCATCAAGGGTGGTGTTTTTAAATGCATGCTTGGCAAAGTACTTTTGTAATCCCAAAATGAAGTTATCTCTTCCCACATGGACAACTAACTGTTGCAAAACTGATGCACCCTTGGCATAGGAGATACCATCAAAATTTCCAGCAACAGTGTCGATATCTTTCATATCTGAAACAATTGGATGGGTGGAGCTCAACTGGTCTTGGCGGTATGCCCAATTTTTTCGCTCTTGATTAAAGCCAGTCCAAGAGTTTTTAAATCTAGTTGCCTCCACCATAGCAAGGTAGGAAGACCATTCAGCAAATGATTCATTAAGCCATAGATCATCCCACCACTTCATAGTGACCATATCGCCAAACCACATATGGGCCATCTCATGCAAAATTGTGTTAGCTCTTGCGTTATACATTCGCTCAGTAACTTTAGATCTAAATACCAATAACCGCTCCAAAAATGTTACCGCTCCAGCATTTTCCATTGCACCCCAGTTGAAATCCACAACTGCAATCTGGTCATACTTTTCAAATGGATACTCAAGGCCAAAGACCTTTTCAAAGTAGGCAAAGCCTTGCTTGGTAATTAAGAAAATATCATCTGGATCTAAAACCTCTGCCAGTGATTTTCGGCAGTAGATACCAAGTGGCACCTTTTTCTTACCAACATACTCATCCTGCACGTTGTAGTAAGGACCTGCAATTAGAGCGGTGATATAGGTAGAAATTCTTGGGGTGGTAGTAAAACTCCATTTAGCTTTCTTATCTGCCAAAGCTATTTTTTCTTTTACTGGATTGTTGGAAATAACCTGCCAATGATCAGGAGCGATTACTGATAGGGAGAAGGTAGCCTTCAAATCTGGTTGATCAAAACATGGATACATCTTTCTAATAAAAGCGGTCTCACCCTGTGAGTAAAGGTAGATCTCATTATCAACAGGATCTACCGATCGCTGCAGCCCCTCGCCAGTTTTGGAGTAGAGACCATTTAATTTAATTACTAACTCATTTTCAGCTGCTAAATTATTTATAAATATGCTCTCGCCATCATAATTTGTAGTGTCAATAACTTGACCATTTAATGTGGCAGAGATGACTGATTTACCCACTGCATCAATAAAGGTTGCATAACCAGGTTTGTTGCATGTGAATTTAACCTTTGTATTGGATAGGAAGATCTCCTCCCCTTGGGTTAGATCTAACTCAACCTCATAGCTTTGAATACTTAAATGCGCAGCTCTTTCGGCTGCTTCGGCTCTAGTTGAGTTTAAACCTGGCACATCTACTCCTTAGAAAGTAATCTGATATCGCAAAGGCAATATTATTTGAAGTCTGTATCCAAGCAGAGATTGCAGGTTAAGCCAAGATGGAGCGAGCTTCAATCCGAAGTTACACACTTCGTGGGGATCGAATGACCCGCGCCCAATCTTTGGCGATGTCACAAAGCTGGGATAAGTACTGCGTTGAGATTAAATCGCAATTAGATCTAAGCCAGATATTTCCAGACAAATCTCAAGTTATCTTGGAGATTGGCTCAGGCATGGGGGAGGCAACTGCTGCGATTGCGCAGGCAAATCCACAAACTGGTTATGTCGCAATTGAGATGCACGCACCAGGTTTAGCTGCGCTTTTGATTTTAATAAATCAACTTGAATTGAAGAATGTGAAATTAATTAGGGAGGATGCTACCTATCTGCTGGCAAACTTTATTCCTGACAGTAGCCTTGCCGGCATCCACCTCTTATTTCCAGATCCATGGCCAAAAAATCGCCAACATAAACGAAGGATTGTGCAAAGTGAGTTTGTTGAGTTGATTGCTAATAAATTAAAACCAGGTGGTTTTATCCATATCGCAACTGATTGGCAGCCATATGCGGATTGGATTAGGGATAGATTTGCCGCTAATTTGAAATTCACCGGTGGCGTAGTTGATCGACCAAGTTGGCGCGTATTGTCCAAGTTTGAGGGGCAGGGGTTAAGAAAGGGACATCTGGTAACTGATTTTAGATATGTAAGGGTTTAAAGCTTTCCCTCTTTTTCAAACTTAGTAATTTGGCCAATTCTTCTAACATGGCGCTCATCATTAGTAAATGGTGTAGTTAAAAATGTATCTACTAATTGCAGACAAAACTGCTCATCATGCATTCTGCCTCCGATTGAGATCACATTTGCATTATTGTGCTCGCGAGCTAATTTTGCAGTTTCAATTGACCAAACTAAGGCAGCTCTAACACCTGCCACCTTATTTGCTGCCATCTGCTCACCATTGCCAGAGCCCCCTAACACAATGCCAAAGGAGGCAGGATCTGCTGCAGTTGCTTGTGCTGCAGGAATGCAAAAGGTCGGGTAATCATCCAATGCATCAAATTGATGTGGCCCATGATCTACTACCTGATGGCCTGCTTTTTCTAGATGTTTAATAATTTTCGATTTAAACTCAAGACCAGCATGATCACTACCTATGTGGATCTTCATATCGGTAGTTTGGCATATAAATAAATCTGCCTGGCTTATCTTTAATAAGCCAGGCAGATGGTGTCTTTATTTACTGCAAGGTTAGGCGTTACCGCGTTGGCCTCCTTTGAAAGCCTTGTACTTAAGATTGTTAACCATCGCAGTTACCCGCTCAGTTGTTTTCGCCTTCTGGGCTGCAGCTTGAGCTGCACTTACCTTTCCAGCAGCAACTGCTGCATCAATCTGCTTGTTTACCTCAGCTGATAAGGCAGTGATCAGGGCATCTTTCTTATCGCCAGCAATTTGAGCAAGTGATTCACCAGATTTCATTCTTGATTTAACAGTATCTAGTGAGATACCAAGTGTTGAGGTAATTACTGCATCAAGTGATGCACGATTTGTCTCTTTCACAGCTTTAGCGGCGCCTCTTAAATCTTGAGCAGCTTTAGCAATTGCATCCGCCTGAGCTTGGGTAATAGTTCCATTTGTTACCAAGGTAGAAAGGAGTGAGTTAATCCCTTTACCCTCTCTGCCACCCATGCGATCATCTGCTGATGCAAAGGTAGTTCCAGAAACTGTTAACGCCACCGCAGTTGATACAACCGCTACAACCAATCTCTTCTTCATCGATCCTCTTTTCTTCAAGTACTTGCTGCACCTGATGTGAGTAGGTAACTAGATCAATCTGTGCAGATTATCTACAACACCTGAGTGCTAGGTCAAAGTTATTTATACAGCTAAATCTTATCCCACGCTTAGTTGAGTGCTACCACTTATCTTTCTGAGAGTTTCGTGTGATTAATTCCTTCAAAAGGGGCAGCACTCTAGTAACGCTGCGTAACCACCTTCACCCTTTATTTCACAAGTGCAAGCTATTGGGCTTGCCATAAGGCCCTTACTAAGGGGGATGGAAAGGTTGAAATGGCTATCTACAATCTAAATGCCAAGGTAATAAAGATAGTAATGATCGCAGTTGCGATAAACACAATTAATCCAATTGCAGTTAATGCGGCAGGTAGGAATACAACTGCAGTAGCTAACACCATTAGAAGTGGATCTGGCGTGCCAGCTTCATCTTTGGGTATTGATGGTGATTTTTACATTGATCTTAAAACCATGAATTTTTATGGTCCAAAGAAAAGCAATCGATGGCCACTTCCAACTTCATTGCGCGGTCCTGCTGGCGCTACTGGTCCAGCAGGTACTGACGGTAAAAATGGTGCAACTGCAAATGCGATAGCAGGTGCAACCGGCCCTGCTGGTCCTGCCGGACCAAAAGGTGACACTGGTGCTGCTGGACCAAAAGGTGACACAGGTGCAACTGGTGCAACCGGACCAGTGGGTCCAGCTGGCACAGGTGGTGGAACTGCTGGACCAAAAGGTGACACAGGAGCAACAGGTCCTGCTGGTCCTAAGGGAGATACTGGAACTGCTGGAGTAATCAGTGCAATTACAGGTGAAATTGCTTTTCCAAACTTACTAAGTGGAACCGCCGGCAGTACTTCAGTTTCATCTTCATTTGCTTCTCTTGCAGGTGGCAAAAAGTATGTGTTAGATGCACTTATTTATGCCACAAATAATGATTCAGATGTTTATCCATTAAAAGTTACATTTGCGGCATCGACTGGTTCTCCAACCATTACTACAAAATATATAGTTATGAGAGGTTCTAGTTATAGAACTTCAAGTTCACGAACCGAGTACTCAATCTTGGCAAAAGTGATAATCGATGGGTCAGCGGTTGGGTCAACTTACGGTTTAGTTGCAACTATTACTTGCGGTACAACAACATCTTTTGATGCTGCTCGACTGACAATTGCTGGCGACTATGTTGGCCAAGAAGTTGGTTCTATTAACTAGAGATGGAGCGGGTGACCGGGATTGAACCGGCACAGCTAGCTTGGAAGGCTAGAACTCTACCATTGAGCTACACCCGCAAAATTGTTGCGTGATCTGCTACTGCGTTACCAAGTTTAACTTGTTATGCGGTAGCAGGTCATACCTTATTACTTCGGTTAGGAGAAGGGAAAATCACCCTCTAGACTTTCAGCCTTCGGGGCGTAGCGTAGTGGCTAGCGCGCCTGCTTTGGGAGCAGGAGACCGTGGGTTCGAATCCCTCCGCCCCGACCACAAACTTGTTGTTTAAATAATTAAGGGAGAGATTTAATTGAAAAGCGCAGTTGAAAAACTTTCGCCAACAAGAGTAAAGCTTTCAATTGAGGTGCCCTTTACTGAATTGGCTCCGCATATTACTGGAGCTTACAAAAGCTTAAGTGAAAAGATAAACATCCCAGGGTTTAGAAAAGGCAAAGTACCAGCTGCCATGATTGATCAACGGGTGGGTCGTGGAGCGGTCTTGGATGAGGCAATTAACGCTGCCTTACCTACCTTGTACTCACAAGCTGCTAAAGAAAATGATGTATTGGTGATTGGTCGACCAAATGTGGAGATCACCGAGCTTAAAGATAATGAGAGATTTGCTTTCACAGTTGAGGTAGATATTAGGCCAGATATAAAGCTACCTAACTTTTCTGAGATTAAGATTGAAGTAGATGATGTAAAGGTTAGTGATGCAGATATTGATGAGCAGATTCAATCACTACGAACCAGGTTTGGCACATTAACTACTGTCGATAGAGCAGTTACCAAGGGTGATTTTGTAACAATTGATTTGGTGGCAACTAAGGATGGCAAAGAGCTAGATGGTGGAACTGCAAATGATCTCTCCTACGAGGTTGGCTCTGCCTCCATGATCGATGGATTAGATGAGGCTCTGCTTGGACTTTCAGTTGGGGGAGAGAAAAGTTTTGAAACCGCTTTAGTTGGTATGGCCGAGGGTGAAAAAGGGAGTGTAAAGGTAAGTGTTAAAGCGGTGAAGGAGCGAGAGTTACCACCCATAGATGATGCATTTGCAAAGCTTGCCTCTGAGTTTGAAAACCTAACTGAGTTAAAGGCAGATTTAACAACCAGGTTGACTCGGTTGAAGCAATTGGAACAGGGAGCTCAAGCTAGAGATTTACTAGTTGCAAAGTTAACTAGCAGCATCGATATTCCACTTCCTGCTGAAATTATTGAAGAAGAGGTAAACACCTATCTTGAAAAAGAGGGCAGATTAGATGATCAAAAGTATCGCGCTGAGGTAACCGATGAGGTTAAAACCTCAATCAGTAGAGAATTTTTACTGGACACAATTGTTAAAGCAGAGTCTGTTGCAGTAAATGAATCTGAACTTACTGAGTATTTAGTTAGGGCGGCATCTCGTTATGGAATGACGCCAGATCAATTTATTAAAGAGGTCTCTCAGGCAGGGCAAATCACTACCATGGTGGCCGAGGTTGCTCGAGCAAAGGCGTTAGCTCAGGTGTTAAGCCGTGTGCAGGTTGTTGATAAATCTGGCAAAAAGGTAGATCTGGAGGCACTTGCCCCAAAGAGTGAGCCGGCAGAAAAGAGTAAATAATCGCTAACGGCGAACAGAGGTCAGGCTTGATCGGGGAAGCATTTTAAGCAAAAGATTGTTAGGGTCATGACAGTATTTTTTCCAAGAAAATCCAAATGAGGAGATAAAAGTGGAGCTAAGTAATACCCCACGAAATGCAACTAGTGGTGCTGGTGGATTAGATGATCAGGTTTATCAGCGATTACTAAAGGAGCGGATTATCTTCCTTGGTTCAGTTGTGGAAGATTCCATGGCAAATGCGATTTGTGCCCAGATGTTACTGCTTGCTGCCGAGGATCCTGCAAAAGATATTTACCTATACATCAACTCACCAGGTGGTTCGATCTCAGCTGGCATGGCAATTTATGACACCATGCAGTACATCAAAAATGATGTGGCAACAGTTGCAATGGGTCTGGCAGCCTCTATGGGACAGTTTTTACTTTGCGCTGGAACTGCTGGCAAAAGATACGCACTTCCTCATGCACGAATCATGATGCACCAACCATCAGGTGGAATTGGTGGTACCGCCTCAGATATTAAAATCCAAGCAGAGCAGATGAGCTTTACGAAAAAAAGCATGGCAGAGTTAATTTCATTTCATACTGGTCAAAAAGCTGAAACCATCACTGAGGATTCAGATCGAGATCGCTGGTTTACTGCTGCTGAAGCTAAGGAGTATGGCTTTGTTGATCATGTTGTTAAATCAGCTGGGCAGGTATCAGGAAGTGGGGGCACATCACGATGAAGCCAGAGATAAACAAGATTAGTGAGGTAACTGCGCGTTATGTACTGCCAACAATTGAAGAGCGCACAAGTTATGGCTATAAGCGACTTGATCCATACACAAAATTGTTTGAAGAGCGGATTATCTTTTTAGGACAAGCCATTGATGACACAATCGCAAATGATGTGATGGCGCAATTGCTTACCTTAGAGTCGATGGATCCTGATCGAGACATCATGATGTATATCAACTCACCAGGAGGATCATTTACTGCATTAACTGCCATTTACGACACGATGCAATTTGTTCGCCCCGATGTAATGACTATTTGTTTAGGCCAAGCAGCATCTGCGGCAGCGGTGTTACTTGCAGGTGGTGCTGCTGGAAAACGATACGCACTAGAGCATGCTCGAATACTGATTCACCAGCCATACTCTGAAGGTGGTGGTCAAGGCTCTGATATTGAAATTCAGGCAAAAGAGATTTTGCGAATGCGAACCTTGTTAGAGCAGATGTTGGCGCGCCACTCTAAAAAGAGCCAAGCTGATATTGCTAAAGATATTGAGCGCGACAAGATTCTTACCTCAGCTGAAGCTGTTGAGTATGGATTAATTGATCAAGTGCTAGCTACCCGTAAGGCAAAGGCTAAATCTTAATTAAGCCATCAAGCTAAATTACATTTATGTGATTTACTTAAATGCTCTTGATCAAATTGTTTTGTCGATAATTTCAAATCTAATTCGGCTATAGGCGAACAGCTTTACTATCAAATTCACAACTAAACCTGGCTCAATTCTTCTACCCTTACTCCTGTCGAAAAGGAGTAAATGGTGACAACCCGAATTGGTGAAACTGGTGACCTGCTTAAATGCTCCTTTTGCGGTAAGACTCAAAAGCAGGTTAAAAAGTTAATTGCAGGTCCTGGTGTATATATCTGTGATGAGTGTATTGACTTATGTAATGAAATTATTATTGATGAACTCAATGAGACCTCATCCCTTGGATTAGCTGAGCTTCCAAAGCCACTGGAGATCTTTGAATTTTTAGATCAGTATGTGATTGGTCAGGATAAGGCCAAAAAATCTTTATCAGTTGCAGTTTATAACCATTACAAACGAGTTCAATCTGGTGATTCGAAGCGAGATGATGCAATTGAGTTATCCAAGAGCAATATTTTAATTTTAGGCCCAACTGGCTGTGGCAAAACTTTGTTAGCCCAAACTCTTGCCCGAATGCTTAATGTGCCATTTGCAATTGCTGATGCAACGGCATTAACTGAGGCTGGTTATGTAGGTGAAGATGTTGAGAATATTTTGTTAAAGCTAATACAAGCTGCAGATTTTGATGTTAAAAAAGCTGAGACTGGCATTATCTATATTGATGAGATAGACAAGGTGGCAAGAAAGGCAGAAAACCCATCCATTACCAGAGATGTTTCTGGTGAGGGAGTGCAGCAAGCCTTGTTAAAGATATTGGAGGGCACAACCGCATCAGTACCACCACAGGGTGGTCGCAAACATCCACATCAAGAATTCTTACAAATTGATACCACTAATGTTTTATTTATTGTTGGTGGTGCATTTGCTGGTTTAGAGAAAATTATTGAAAGCCGAAAAGGCAAGGCAGGCGTTGGCTTTAATGCCAAGTTGCAAAATGTAGATGATCAGGCAAAGACAGACATCTTTGGTGATGTGATGCCTGAGGATTTACTTAAGTTTGGCATGATTCCAGAGTTCATTGGCCGACTTCCAATTATGACCAGTGTGGAAAGCCTTGACCAAAAAGCCTTAATGCAGATATTGACCGAACCAAAGAATGCGTTGGTTAAGCAGTATCAAAAATTATTTGATTTAGATGAGGTGGAGTTGGAGTTTAACCACGAGGCACTTGAGGTAGTAGCAGATCTAGCAATAAAGCGTGGCACTGGTGCAAGAGGACTTCGGGCAATTATGGAGGAGACTTTGTTATCAGTGATGTATGAAGTTCCAAGTAAGAAAGAGATTGGCAAGGTGGTGATTACCCCTGCGGTGGTCAGAAAAGAAGAGGCACCAACTTATCTACCTCGAACTGCTAGTGGACCAAAGCGGGCGGTTAAGGGTGAAAAGGGCTCTGAAGAAAAAAGCGCATAAGATCAACCCTTATGAGTGGTGATAAAGGTAAAGAGTTAGCTGCCACATTCTCCCCTGCAGAGATAGAAGAAAAGCTATATAAAAAATGGCAAACAGCTGGTTACTTTAAAGCTGATGCTAAATCAACAAAGCCACCATTTACCATTGTTATTCCACCCCCTAATGTCACCGGATCACTTCATATTGGTCACGCACTAGATCACACAATTCAAGATCTACTAATTCGTATGAAACGAATGAAGGGGTTTGAAGCACTCTGGCTACCGGGTATGGACCATGCTGGTATTGCAACTCAAAATGTGGTGGAAAAACAATTGGCGGCGCAAGGACAATCCCGTCATGATCTTGGCCGTGAGGAGTTTATTAAAAAGGTTTGGCAGTGGAAGGCTGAATCTGGCGGTGCGATCTTAGATCAGATGAAGCGCTTAGGGGATTCTGTTGATTGGGATCGAGAAGCCTTCACAATGGATGAAAATTTAAGCCGGGCAGTTTTAACTATATTTAAACAGTTATATGAGCAAGGTTTGATCTATCGAGCAGAGCGAATCATTAACTGGTGCCCAAGATGTTTAACCGCACTTTCTGATATTGAGGTCGACCATAAAGAGGATTCAGGTGAGTTTGTCTCAATTAAATATGGGGATGAGAATGTAAATATCACCGTAGCCACCACCAGAGCTGAGACTATGTTGGGTGATGGCGCAGTTGCAGTTAATCCAAATGATGATCGATATAAGCATTTAGTGGGTAAGCAGGTATTACTGCCACTTGTTGATCGAATGATTCCAATTATTGCCGATGAGTTGGTTGATCCAGAGTTTGGAACTGGCGCAGTCAAAGTAACAGCTGCTCATGATCCAAATGATTTTGAGATGGGTATGCGCCATGGGGTTGAGTTAGTAATTATCATGAATGAACATGGTGTGATGGCTGGTACTGGTACCAAATTTGATGGCATGGATAGATTCCAAGCTCGGAAAGAGGTAGTCGCAGAGTTACGCAAGCAAGGTCGAGTAGTGGCAGAAAAGCGTCCTTATCTTCACGCCGTAGGACATTGCCAACGATGTGACACAACTATTGAGCCTCGTCTTTCAAAGCAATGGTTTGTAAAGGTTGCTCCCCTTGCCAAAGCTGCCGCAGATGCAGTTCGTGATGGTCGAGTAAAGATTGAACCAGAGCAGATGTCTGCTAGGTATTTTGAGTGGGTAGATAACATGCATGATTGGTGTATCTCTCGCCAGCTTTGGTGGGGACATCGAATTCCAGTGTTCTACGGACCAAATGATGAGGTTGTAGTTTGTGGACCAGATGAAACACCTCCGGCTGGTTACACCCAAGATCCAGATGTTTTAGATACCTGGTTCTCATCTGCGCTTTGGCCATTTTCGACCTTAGGTTGGCCAAATCAAAGTGAGGATTTAAAAAAGTTTTACCCAACCTCAGTCTTGGTAACTGGGTATGACATCTTATTTTTCTGGGTGGCTCGAATGATGATTATGGGATTGTTCGCAATGGATGGCAAACAACCATTTGATGTAATTGTTCTACATGGATTGGTAAGAGATCAATTTGGCAAAAAAATGAGCAAGAGCCGAGGTAACACCATTGATCCAATTGAGTTTATGGATAAATATGGCTCAGATGCGCTGCGCTTTACCCTAGCCAGGGGAGCTAATCCAGGAACTGATCAAGCACTAGCTGAAGATTGGGTGGCTGGATCTCGAAATTTTGCTACCAAACTTTGGAATGCCACTCGATTTGCGATGTTAAATGGCGCCACAGTAAATGGCAAGTTGCCAGATCGCCAATCATTAAGTGCTATTGATAACTGGATATTAACTCGACTAGATCAAACCATATCATCAGCTGATGAGTTGTTTGAAAAGTTTGAGTTTGCTAAAGCTTGCGAATTGATTTATCACTTTGCTTGGGATGATTTATGTGATTGGTATTTGGAGTTATCTAAATCAACCTTTACCACAGGGGGAGCCGAAGCAGAAAAGAGTAAGCGAGTACTAGGAGAGGTCTTAGATCAACTATTTCGCCTGATGCATCCAGTGATGCCATTTATAACTGAACAGATGTGGTGCACATTAACTGGCAAAGATTCATTGATGATTACCCCATGGCCAACCTCTGATCTTTCAACCCAAGACCAAGATTCGCTGGTGAAAGTTGAACAGATGCAACAGATAATTACTGAAATAAGACGCTTTAGAAATGATCAAGGGATTAAAAGCACAGCCAAGGTGGCGGCAAGATTTTCTGGGTTGGCCAAGGTTGGAGTTGAAGCATATGAGTCTGCAATCCGATATGTGGTCAAATGTGAAGCAGCACAGGCAAACTTCACTGCAAAGCTTCAAATTGGTGAGGTAGTAGTTGAGTTTGATTTAACTGGTGCGGTGGATTTAGTGGCCGAACGTGCCCGGTTAACCAAAGATTTACAGATTGCAACTAAGGATCGAGATACCGCCAAGGTTAAATTGGAAAATGAGGGCTTTATGGCAAAGGCACCTATGGAGGTGGTGACTGAGATTAGGGAGCGGCTGGTTCAAACTTCATCAGATATTGAACGACTTACCGCTTTACTTGAAAAACTTCCAAAGTAAATGAGTGAGCCATCAGAGATTGAGCAGTTAGCTCAGATCGAATCTGCTCTACTTAAGCGCTGGCCTGAGAGTCGAATTGAGCCTACCTTAGGTCGAATCACCGCGTTATTGGATGCTCTTGGCTCACCACAACTTTCTTATCCAACTATTCACCTAGCTGGCACAAATGGTAAGACCACTACCTCACGAATGATTGATCAACTTCTTGCCAACCTGGGTTATCGAGTTGGCCGATATACCTCCCCACATCTTGAATCCTTCACCGAGCGAATCAGTATCAAAGGTGAGCCAATTACACCAACGCGCATGATTGCAACATATAAAGATATTGAGTTGTATCTTGATTTAATTGACTCTCGCCAGCCACACCCAATCTCATTTTTTGAGGCGATGACTGCGCTGGCATTTGTTGCATTTGCTGAGTATCCAGTTGATGTTGGTGTTATTGAAGCGGGTATGGGTGGGCAGTGGGATGCCACAAATGTTTTAGCCTCTCAGGTGGCGGTAATGACGCCAATTGGTTTTGATCATATGGAGTATCTTGGTGATACCTTAACCAAAATTGCACAAACTAAATCTGGCATTTTCAAACCAGAGTCAAATGTTGTGATGGCAGCACAACCTGCTGAGGCAGCAAAGGTATTAATGGCGCAGGCAGCAAAGTTATCTGCAATTGTATTTAGAGAAGGTATTGAGTTTTCAGTTAAATCTCGAGCGCTCGCAGTTGGTGGTCAACTGCTTTGCTTACAAGGTTTGTATGGGGAAATTGATGATATTTACTTACCACTTTACGGCCAACACCAAGCAAACAATGCTGCCGTAGCGCTGGCAGCGGTTGAGGCATTTACCTCTGTGGCATTAGATAAAGAGTTGGTGCAAGATGCCTTTAGCAAGGTTGCCTCACCTGGCAGATGTGAGGTTATTTATAAAGAACCGACAGTCATAATTGATGCAGCTCACAATCCACATGGTGCAGCAGCAATTGTGAAGACAATAAACAGTGAGTTTGATTTTGAGCTGGTGGTAGGTGTGGTAGCTGTTTTAGCTGATAAAGATGTGGCTGGAATTTTAGCTGAGCTAGCCACCTGTCTTGATTACATCGTAATATCCCAAAGTAGCTCAACAAGAGCGTTGCCAGCAGCTGCTCTTGCAGAAATTGCTGGAAAATACTTTAAAGCAGAACAAATTGAGGTGATATCAGATTTATCAGCTGCCTTAACCTTTGCAGTTGAAAAGGTATCTTTGGCTAATCAGGTAAATGAGGGAGTTAGCGCAGTATTGGTCACCGGTTCAGTGGTGACAGCAGGAGTTGCTCGCGCAAAACTAAGGCAGTTAGGAGGTGGCAAATGAGAGTAATGGCTGCGGCAGTGTTGAGCATGGAGTCGATTTTGATGGGCTTTGCACTTTTGATTGCCAAGGATTCAGCCACCACTACCGCCCTTTGGCTGGGAGCTGGGCTTGCGATCTTGTTGTTGCTCTGTGCTGGGATGTTAAAGCGAAACTCTGGTTATGTTTTAGGAAGCATCTTGCAGCTTTGCTTAGTTTTGTATGGCCAAGTGATTACATTGATGTATTACTTAGGCGGCTTGTTTTTGGTTTTATGGGTGCTTGCAATCCTGCTTGGTCGACGGGGTGAGGCGATAAAGGCGAGGTTAATCGCACAGCAGGATGAGGATGGGGCAAAAGAGCCATAATTTTCCGCTTGAGCCAAAGGTGCGTAGAATAAGAAAGTGAGCTCAGAGCAAACATTAATTTTAATTAAGCCAGATGGTGTTAAGCGCGGCTTAGTTGGTGAAGTGATTGCGCGGATCGAACGCAAAGGTTATGTAGTTACAAATTTAAAAATGTTAACTGCAGACCGCACACTTCTTGTAAAGCATTATGCTGAGCATGAAGGTAAACCTTTTTACGAACCGTTACTTGAGTTTATGCAATCTGGGCCAATCGTGGCGATGGTTGCTCAAGGTGAGCGAGTAGTAGAAGGGTTTCGAAAGTTAGCCGGGGCAACTGATCCAACAGTGGCCGAGGCCGGCACAATTCGAGGTGATTTAGCTAGAGATATGGGAACTAGGGTTGTGCAAAATATTGTGCATGGTTCTGACTCAGTTGAATCAGCACAGCGCGAGATTAAGATTTTTTTCGGAAATTAAGAGTAAGAAATAATAGGAAGAGGCACATATGGCAAAAGGAAGTAATCGGATGTCTTGGATTGGCCGAGATATGGCGGTGGATCTAGGAACAGCTAATACCTTGGTATATGTGCGTGGCCGAGGCATCGTACTTAATGAACCATCTGTGGTTGCAGTCAACCAAGATAATGGTGCGATTCTGGCGGTTGGGTTAGAGGCTAAGAGAATGATTGGTAGAACCCCTGGAAATATTGTGGCAATTCGTCCACTTAAAGATGGTGTGATTGCAGATTTTGATACTACTGAGCGAATGCTTAAGTACTTTATTCAAAAAGTACACAAGCGTCGTTACCTAGCAAAACCAAGAGTTGTAGTTTGTGTGCCATCTGGAATTACTGGTGTCGAACAGCGTGCAGTAAAAGATGCTGGGTATGCAGCTGGCGCTCGCAAGGTTTACATTATTGAAGAGCCAATGGCAGCAGCAATTGGAGCAGATCTGCCAATTCATGAGCCAACTGGAAATATGGTGGTTGATATTGGTGGTGGAACAACTGAGGTAGCGGTTATCTCACTCGGTGGCGTTGTTGCTGCTCTTTCAATTCGAGTTGGTGGCGATGAGTTAGATCAATCAATTATTAACTGGGTAAAACGTGAGTTTTCTTTATTGTTGGGTGAGCGAACAGCTGAGGAGATCAAAATGGCTATTGGCTCAGCATTCCCACTTCCAGGTGAGCCAGATGCAGAAATTCGTGGTCGAGATTTGGCAACTGGTCTACCAAAAACCATATTGGTTACCTCAGCAGATATTAGAAAAGCGTTGGAGGAGCCGGTAACTGCAATTGTTAATGCTGTGAAAAATACTTTGGATAAGACTCCGCCTGAGTTAGCAAGTGATCTGATGGATCGCGGAATTGTGCTTACCGGCGGCGGTGCCTTACTGCGTGGCTTAGATGAGCGACTACGCCATGAAACCGGCATGCCAATTCATATCTCAGAGCGCCCATTACAAGCGGTAGCAGAGGGCTCAGGAAAATGTATTGAAGAGTTTGAAGCCCTAGAGAAGGTTTTGATCTCAGAACCTCGTCGATAATTAAATTGTAAGGGAGTTTATTTGTGGCAAGAGGCGGCGGTAACCGTTCGCGGCTGCTACTAGTCCTCTTACTAGTCTCCTCGCTGTTTTTAATTACCCTAGATCTACGTGGTGTAAATCTTGCCGGCTCTTTAAGATCTGGCGTTTCAACTGTTACATCACCGGTTGAGAATTTTTTTTCCAGGTTGTTTTCTCCAGTCGGTAATTTTGCCTCCGATCTGCGCAACTTCGGCCAATCTAAATCAAAGATTGCAGAGCTCGAAAAACGAGTTGATCTACTTAAATCTAAAGAGGTTTTGGATGAGGACCTAGTTGGCCAATTAAATCAATTAAAGGCAGTACTTGATCTTGCAGGTCGAGGTGGTTACAAAGTTGTAGCTGCCAAAGTTATCAATCGTGGTTCATCAGCCTCTTTTAAACAAACCATCACCCTTGATGTGGGAAGTGCTGATGGCATCTCTCGCAACATGACCGTAATTTCAGATGGTGGTCTAGTTGGTGTTGTTAAATCTGTGAGCAGCCACTCTTCAATAGTTTTATTAATGAGTGATCCAACATTTAAAATTGGCGTGCGAATTGCTGGTACACAAAGTATTGGTGTCATCTCAGGTCAAGGTGGAAACAAGTACTTACTTCAATTACTTGATGCAACAGGTGAGATTAAAGTTGGCGATACCTTAGTTGCTCGAGGAAGTGATGGCGGTAGACCATTTGTGCCTGGAGTTCCAGTTGGGGTGGTTACTGCTGTGCAAAGTAACACCTCATCAATTACTCAAAATGCCGATGTTGAAGGAATAAGTAATCTAGATCGAGTTGGTATTGTTGCTGTGGTTGTAATGGCACCAAAGGCAGATCCTCGTGATGCCTTGATACCAAAGCCAGCTCCTACCGTTACCGTATTTGTCACACCTACACCTGCTTCCACAAATTAGTAATCATGAGTGGTCTTCGAGTTTTAAACACCTCAATTTTCCTTTTTGCGATCTTTTTAATACAAGAGTTGGTAATTGCTCGAGTTAATTTTCCAATAAATGGCTACTCGTTGTATCTAGCTGCAGTCATGGTCATACTTGCCTTAGAGGATCGAAGTGGCTCAATTGTCTTTGGTTTTATTGGTGGATTAATCATGGATCTATCAATCGCAGCAGATTCACCATTTGGCCAATGGGCTTTAATTTTGACCTTAATTGGCTATTTGTTCTCTTTGAATAAAGAAAGTATTGGTGATTTTACCCAATCGCCGTTAGTTTTTGTTTCGTTTATAAGTATGGCATCAGCTTTTGCACTGGTTTTGTATTTGATTGTTGGCGCCTTACTAGGCCAGGAAAATGGCAGTTTTTCTCACATCTTTTCAATCATTTTTGCTAACTCTCTTTGGAGTTTTCTAATAACTCCATTACTTCTTCCCTTGATTATAAAAACCAGAACTGCCTTGTTAAGTAATCGAGAGCGTATATGAGTTTGCGTTCTCGAATTAATTTAATTGTCTTTCAAACACTGGTTTTTTCACTGATGTTTGCACTGTTTGGGCGCCTTTTTTATCTGCAGATATTAGAAAATGATAGGTATCAGGATGCAGCCATTAGTATTCAAAGTCGGGATGTGGTAACTCCGGCGGTGCGAGGTGCTATTACCGATATAAATGGCATTCCAATGGTGGTCGATCTGCCCGGACTTGTGGTTTCAATTAATCGCATTGAACTTGATAAACAACAGGATAAAGGTGTATCGGTCCTATCAAAAGTAGCTACCCTTTTTGGGCTTGAGTATGCCGATGTCTATCAGCGAACTAGATTGTGTGGTGAGTTACCTATAGACAATCGGGCAGGTTGTTGGAATGGAACTAGGTATCAACCTATTCCCTTGGTTGGAAGTGCATCTCAAGATTTAGCGCTTAAGATCATGGAGAATGCCGATTTATACCCAGCTGTTGAGGTGCAATCAATTCCTATTCGAAGTTATCCATCACTTGAAAATGAGAATGCAGCTCATGTTTTAGGTTATGTGGGTGCGGTTACAGATGAGGATTTGAAAAATCCAGAGATTAATTATTACCGCAATGAGGTGGTTGGAAAATCAGGTCTAGAGGTTGAATACAACCAGTATCTGCGCGGCACACCAGGAGTAAGAACCTTTTTAGTAAATCGAAAAGAGGTAGTAACTAAGCAAGATAAAAATATTCAAGCGATCGCTGGAAATAATTTAATTACCAATATTGATGCCAAGCTTCAGGCTGGTGTTGAAAAGTCCTTGGCAGCAGCGATTATGCGAGCTAGAGCCTCTGGCTTTCGAGGTGACTCTGGCGCAGCTGTGGTGTTAGAGATTAAAACTGGTCGGGTATTAGCAATGGCCTCATACCCAACTTATGATCCAACAATTTGGCAAAAGGGTTTGACGGTAAAGCAAGCACAGGATTTGTTTAGTGAGGCCAAGGGTGTGCCGGCACTATCTCGACCACTACAAGGTTTATTTGCTCCAGCCTCAACATTTAAATCAATCTCAGTGGTAGCAGCAGCTGATGCGGGTTATTCACTTAATGCAAGTTATAACTGCCCAGCATTTGTTGAGATTGGTACTAGAACCTTTAAGAATTTTGGAAGCCAAGCTGCTGGCCGAATTCCTCTAGATCTTGGTCTTGCAATCTCATGCGACTCACTTTGGTATCAGATTGCTTATGATGAGTGGGTCAGAGATGGCGGATTAAAACCAAAATCAAGCCCAAGTGATTACTTTTTTAAAGCGGCTAAAGCCTTTGGTATTGGTTTGTTAACTGGCATTGATCTGCCAAGTGAGTTAAAGGGAAGGTTGCCAGATCGTCAATGGAAGCAAAATTGGTATGAACAAAATAAGGATTTTTACTGTAATTACAAAGAGCGGGCAAAAAAAGCGGATCTAACCGCGTATCTAATTGAGATCGCCAGAGAGAATTGTTTAGATGGTAATAAGGTGCGAGCAGGAGATGCAGTTAACTTTTCAATTGGACAAGGCGACACCTTAGTTACACCAATTCGGCTTGCACAAATTTATGCTGCAATTGCTAATAAAGGTGTTTATTACAAGCCGCAGGTGGCACGGGCAATTGTTGATGCTGATGGCAAGACAGTGAAGGAGTTTAAACCTGAGATTGCTGACACTATTAAAATCGAACAAAGCACCTGGGATTTTTTGCATAGAGGATTGAGAATGGTGGTAACTAGAGGAACTGCTGCTGGTGTGTTTGCAGGCTTTCCAGTTGAGGTAAGTGGAAAGACTGGAACTGCTCAAGTCTTTGGTAGAAATCCAAATGGTTCACCAAAAGATGACACCTCATGGTTTGCAGCTTATGGGCCAACTGATGATCCACAGTATGCGGTGGTTATGATGGTTAGCCAAGGAGGATTTGGTGCCTCTACATCAGGTTTAGGAGTAAGAAATATTTTTGAGACATTGTTTGGTGTCAGCGGCGGTCGGGTAGATCCAACGAAGGCAATATTTCCAAATGGCGTCCCTAATACAATTGCAAAGGTTGACTTGCGAAAAGTAGCTGCCAAAGTTGATTTGACCGATATAAATGGTGATGGGGTGAAGAAAAAGTGAGTCAAAGTGTGAAGTATCGCAGCGCAAACCGTGCTGTATTTGGCGGCTTTGATAAGTTGCTTCTGCTTGCAGTTGGCGGGTTATTAGTAATTGGCACTTTATTGGTTTATGCCGGCACCAGAGAGTGGTTTCGCTCCTATGGTTTAGATCCAGAGTATTACCTAAAGCGCCACACCTTAAATATTATTATTGGTGGTCTGCTTGCATATGGCACAACCTTGATTGATTACCGACTACTACGTGCCTACACACCAATTGTTTGGCTAGCTGCAGTCATTGGCTTAATTATTGTTTTAATTCCTGGGTTGGGCACAGAGATAAATGGTGCCAAAGCGTGGATCTCACTGCCTGGCGGATTCCAATTACAGCCGGCAGAGATGGCAAAGATTGCAATTATTGTTGGTATGTCGATGGTGCTAGCCGATCGAGATCAAGTAGATCAAGATCCATCTGATAGAGATGTTTTAAAGGCATTAGCTATTGCAGCACTACCAATTTTGCTAATTGTTGCCCAACCAGATTTAGGGACAGTGTTGATTATTTCAGCGGCGGTTGTGGCGATGATTGGTGCATCTGGTGCACCAGCAAGATGGGTGGTTGGCTTACTACTTGCCGCAATTGTTGGCGTATTTGCTGCGGTTCAAACTGGGGCGGTTAGCTCATATCAGGTGGCACGATTGCAATCCTTTGTCGATCCTTCTGCAGATCCACAAGCTACAGGTTATCAACTTCGACAATCTCGAATCACAATAGGTTCTGGCGGATTACTTGGTAAAGGATTATTTGAAGGACCACAAACAAATGGTCGATTTGTACCTGAGCAACAAACAGATTTTATCTTCACCGTAGCAGGTGAGGAGCTTGGCTTTGTTGGGAGCTCGCTGATTTTAGCGCTCTATTTCCTATTGTTTATTAGAGCTTTTGCAATTTGTCGGCGAAGTAGTGATTTGTTTGGTCGCTTGGTTTGTATTGGGGTAATTGCTTGGTTTGCATTTCAAACCTTTGAAAATATTGGTATGACTATGGGATTGATGCCGATGACAGGTGTGCCATTACCCTTCTTGTCATATGGTGGTTCATCAATGTTTGCTAATTTAATTGGGGTGGGCTTGCTACAAAATGTCCATGCTAGAAGCCGATAACACGCTTAAATTGCACCAAGTTGGCAGACCGCCTAGCCATCTGAGATACTTTCCTTACGCAATCAGCGCGAGGATAAAGATCCAACGCCGCGATCGCGTCGATATTTTTAGCAAGTTAATTAACCAGATTAATTAAAAAAGTATTGAAAGAGATACTGCAAGACTGCAGTAATAAATTTTGAGAAGGATTTGATTTATATGGCTGATGAGCCTAAAGCACCACGTAAGCGCGCTGCCAAAAAGGCAGTAGATAGTGAAAGTAAAAAAGCTGACAAAAAAGCTGCTGCAATTCCCGTACCGCTATTTCAAGCTGCACCTGTCTCTAAAACCACTAAAGCTGTTAAAGCTGCCAAGGTTGAAAAGCCAGAAGTAGCCGCTGATAACAGCAACAATGAAAGTGAGAAGGATGAGTTTCGTCGCCGTCGCCGAAGAGGTGGTCGAGGTAGAAGGCGAAATAATAAGGAAACAGATACTGGTGAGGAAGAGAGTTCATCTGAGCAATTAGATGAAAACTCAGATAGTGATGCCACTACCCATAAACGCCGTCGCCGTCGCAGGGCACGTGGTGAAGGGGTAACACCAGGAGAGACTATTGAAGAAGATGGTGTCTTAACTGTTGTAAAGGTACGTCCAGTTCGCGTACGCGAGCCAAGAACTGAGTTTAAAAAGTTTGAACGAAGAGATCGTTCTCGATTTGATCGTTCAGATCGATTTGAACGTAGAGAACGTAGAGATTTCACCCGCAAACGCGGCACAGTGATCACAGAATCAGAGTTTCTAGCCCGTAGAGAATCAGTTGAACGTAGCATGTTAGTTCGCCAGATTGCAGATCGAACCCAGATCGCCATTATTGAAGATGATGTGATGGTTGAGCATTATGTAAATAGGAATAGCAATATCTCCTATGTTGGCAATGTTTACTTAGGTAAGGTTCAAAATGTTTTGCCTTCCATGGAGGCAGCTTTCGTTGATATTGGTAAGGGAAGAAATGCTGTTTTATATGCAGGTGAAGTTAATTGGGATGCACATGGCTTATCTGATACCGCACCTAGAAAAATCGAACAGGTATTAAAAAGTGGTCAGTCAGTATTAGTTCAGGTAACGAAGGATCCAATTGGTCAAAAAGGTGCCAGATTGACTAGTCAGATCTCTCTGCCTGGTCGTTACCTTGTTTATGTGCCTGGTGGAGGTATGAGTGGTATCTCCAGAAGATTGCCAGATAATGAACGAAATCGATTAAAGGGAATTTTAAAAAATTTGATTCCAGAGCAAGCTGGAGTAATTATCAGAACAGCAGCTGAAGGAGCACTAGAGGCTGAGTTGGAAAAAGATGTCACCCGACTAAAAGCACAATGGGGTGATATTGAAAAGAAATCAAAGGATTCCTCAACCTCGTCCCCAACCCTTTTGTATGGAGAACCAGATCTAACTGTTCGGGTAATTCGAGATATTTTCAATGAAGATTTCAATAAAATGTTGGTGCAAGGTGAGCAGGCTTGGGATGATATTCAAAACTACATAGGACATATTGCACCTGAGTTAGCTACCAAGATTGAAAAATGGAGTGGTCCAAGAGATCTTTTTGCCGAAAATCGGGTAGAAGAGCAGTTGGCAAAAGCTTTTGATCGCAAGGTTTATTTGCCATCAGGTGGCTCACTTGTTATTGAGCGCACCGAAGCAATGATTGTGATTGATGTCAACACCGGTAAATTTATTGGTAAGGGTGGAAACCTAGAAGAGACAGTAACTAAGAACAATTTAGAGGCAGCTGAAGAGATCGCTCGGCAATTGCGACTACGGGATATGGGCGGAATTATCGTGATCGACTTTATTGATATGACCTTGGAATCAAACCGTGAGTTGGTGCTTCGCAGATTAGTTGAGTGTTTGGGCCGAGATCGCACTAAACACCAAGTTGCTGAGGTAACCTCACTTGGTTTAGTCCAAATGACTAGAAAGCGAGTTGGCCAAGGATTAATTGAGGCTTTCTCAACAACCTGTGAAAGTTGCGGCGGTCGAGGAATTCATATTCATGCCGAACCAGTTAAAAAGGTTGCCTTGGAAAAAGATATGGAACAACGTTTTTCTAAGACCAGCAAGGCAAATGGCGATGAGGATTTATCAGACGATGACAAATCAGATGATGATGAGTTGGATAATGATCTAATTGAAAATTCAAATGAGATTGAAGTGGAAGTTGCTCAACCAGTGGTACGGCGAAAAGGTCGTCGAGCGGTGAGCACTGGGGTTATTTCAACCAGTTAAGTAGGTTAATTTGACCAAGGGTAGATCCATCTCTACCCTTATCCACCTAGCCAGATCGGTAATTTTCGATCTAGGTTGATAAGTAAAAGGAGCAGATTGTGTACGCAATTGTTAAAGCGGGTGGACGACAAGAGAAGGTTTCAGTTGGAGAAACACTTGTTGTTGATCGCTTAGATGCTGCAGTTGGTGCCTCTGTAACTTTTCCAGCAGTTCTGTTAGTCGATGGCGCAGATGTTTTGGCTGATCCAAAAGCACTTGCAGCTGTGAAGGTAACAGGTGAGGTTTTAGCTGAACAAAAAGGTCCAAAGATTGCAATTCTTAGATACAAGAGCAAAACTGGATACCGTCGCCGTCAAGGTTTTCGTTCAAAGCTAACTCGCGTAAAAATAACTGGCATTAACAAGTAACTACTACTTAAGGCAGGTGAAAGCAGATGGCAAGTAAAAAGGGTGTCTCCTCCACTAGAAATGGCCGTGACTCAAATCCACAATACCTTGGCATCAAAAGATTTGCTGGCCAGGTAGTTAAGGGCGGAGAGATCTTGGTTCGCCAACGCGGCACCTACTTCCACCCAGGAAAGAATGTTGGCATCGGAAAAGATGACACATTGTTTGCACTCTCAGGTGGCTCAGTTGAATTTGGTCGCGCACGTGGTCGTCGAGTTGTAAACATCGTTCCGGTTTCTTAATTACAGCGGATTTAATTCTATGGGTCCGCTAACAGCGGGCCCATTTTTATTTGATTTAAAAAGCATGAAAGGAAAGATCAGATGACAACCTTTGTTGATCGGGTTACCTTGCATGCAGATGCTGGCAAAGGCGGTGATGGTTGTGTCTCCGTTCATCGGGAGAAATTCAAACCATTAGGTGGGCCAGATGGTGGAAATGGTGGACGCGGTGGCGACATTGTTTTAGTTGTCGATCCAGATGTAACGACCTTACTGGATTTTCACCATTCCCCTCACCGAAAATCCACCGATGGAAAGAAAGGTGCGGGAGATTTTTGTAATGGTGCAGATGGAAAAGATTTAATACTTTCAGTACCAAATGGCACAGTTGTAAAGGATGTCAATGGAAATACCATTGCAGACCTAATTGGTTTTGGCACCAGATTTATGGCAGCACAGGGTGGTAAAGGCGGTTTAGGAAATGCCGGACTGGCTAACTCAAAACGAAGAGCGCCAGGTTTTGCTCTCCTTGGTGAACCTGGTGAGACTCGCACCTTATTTTTAGAGTTAAAGAGTGTTGCCGATATTGGATTAGTTGGTTATCCAAGTGCAGGAAAGTCCTCTTTGATTGCTGCAATCTCAGCTGCACGACCAAAGATCGCAGATTATCCATTTACTACCTTGGTTCCTAACTTAGGTGTTGTTCAAGCAGGGGAAACCAGGTTTACCGCAGCTGATGTTCCTGGATTGATCCCAGGTGCTAGCCAAGGAAAAGGATTGGGTCATGAGTTTCTGCGCCATGTGGAGCGGTGCGCAGCATTAGTCCATGTTTTAGATTGTGCAACCTTAGAGACAGATCGAGATCCAGTTAAAGATTTTGATGTAATTGAAGAGGAGTTAAAACAGTATGGCGGTCTTTCAGATCGCCCGCGAATTATTGCCTTAAATAAGATTGATATTCCTGATGGCAAAGCGATGGCAGATCTGGTTCAAAAAACTCTTGAAGCCCGTGGTTTCCCAGTCTTTCAAGTATCAGCAGCATCTCGTGAAGGCATGCAGGAGTTGATTTATGCCATGGCACAGATAATTCAAAAGGTACGCAAGGAACAAAAAGCCGATCAGGTGGCAAGAATTGTTTTGCGTC
>Ga0194129_10001596_pt1 | contig 36777 bp, 25 predicted proteins | sample TA2KigCa35mmetaG_FD_150862 | JGI IMG/M metagenome (GOLD analysis project Ga0194129, IMG submission 150862) | Freshwater microbial communities from Lake Tanganyika, Tanzania - TA2015038 Kigoma Deep Cast 35m | ecosystem: Environmental > Aquatic > Freshwater > Lake | place: Tanzania: Lake...
ATATGCTGTTTTCTCAGGATTATCAGGCGGCAAATCTTTTGATCAGCAATCATCTTTAATAAAGGAAAGTGAACTTAAATTAGCTGAGAGTAGAATACAATCAGCTATTGATCAAGAAGCTTTTCAAGAACAAATTGCTGAATTGACAAAAAAACGCGAAGATTTTGATAAAAGCAAACGCGAAGAATTAGAGACGTTGGAAGCTATGGGCGAAGAAAGAAACTACGATCAGAATATCAAATTTAATAAATTAACTGCAGAAAGATTAGCGATTACAGAAAAAATAAATGACCTTGAAAAGTCTATACAAGATTCAAAACAAAGGCAAAGAAATGCTGAACTTGGTATTGAAAGAAGTTTAGCGCAAAGATTAGCAGCTGCGCCAGAAATGCGAGCAGCGGAAATGAAAAATGAATTATTTAAATTAAGATTAGATGCGGAAGCAGAAAAGAAGATTTCAAGCGAAAATCTTAGACTTGACAGATTATCTCAAACAGATGTGAGAGCAGCATTTGCATTTGGCGGTCAAGATACTCCTTTAAGATTGAATAGAGACAAGCAATTGCTTCAAGCACAGGTAAATTTAGAAAAGGATACGGAAGAAAAAGAGAGGGTTATAGAAAATTTAGAAAATGAATTATTAACCACTTCGGCCAAAGAAAAAAGATTAAGAATTATAGAAGATATTAAGGCCGTTAATAAGGAAATAACCCATGAGGGGGAAAAATACGGAATAGAAGTTGCAAAAATTAATGATTTATATCAAATACAATTAAAAAATTTAAAAGAGACTCGAAGCATTGGTTATATAACATCAAATTTCTTTAAAGACTTGGCGGAAGCAAGCGATCCTATATCTAATTTGCAGCGCGATATGAAACAGCTGGTTGGAACCATGCAAAAAGGATTTGAGGATGCGTTTGTTAGTTTCGTGGAAGGCTCCGCATCTGCGGGCAATGCTTTCAAAGCTTTTGCGCGAGGAGTTGCTCAAGAAATAGTGCGCATGAGCGCGCGTTTCACAGCAAACTTATTGATGAACAATCTTCTTAATGTTGGATCCGCCATTGGATCCGCCCTATTACCCGAAAGCCTTACATCACTTTTTAGGAAGAATACGCAGAATAAAGCAATGGGCGGTATTATTACCGGCGGTTCGGGTATAAAAGATGATGTTCCCGCACTATTAACCGGCGGAGAGTATGTGCTTAGAAAATCTGCGGTTAGCAAATATGGCGTGGATTTTCTCAATCAGATTAACGCGCAAAAATTCAACACCGGAGGAATGGTTTTAGATAACAGATATACCCTTGGAAAATTCTCGGGTGATTTTCTTAAGGGTAGTTCATCAATTTTAGCCGGCGCACCTGAGCCTCCAACACCTTTTGGACCATCTGAAAATTTCACTAAAGGCGGCGAGTTCACAATGGGTCAGTATAATATTGATCCTCGTTTGAGCAACATAGCTTTGAGTGATGAGAATAATCCTCAGAATCGTATTCGTGAAGAGATGATGGAGCTTGATCTACAAAGACAAACCGCGTTTGAAACATACTCGGTGAATAAAAAATATCAATTAGTTTTATTCAAAAAACAACTAGATGACATGGCAAAGGGAGCGCAAATAAATGCAGCAATTCAAGTTGGTATGATGGGGCTTAGTGCTGCTGCAACCGCGGGGTCAAACACAGCGGCGAGCCAATCCACACCCGCCACTAGCGGCGGCGGCGGCAATCCACCCTCGGTGACCGGCGGTGGACCTACGTTTGTAGGTGCCCCCGGTCCACCTTCTTTCCAAGGCACTGGGCAAGTTAACCCCAATGCACCGGTGAATCAAGGTTTTTTCTCTAAAATCCCGGTCATCGGACCGTTCCTCGGCAAGATCGGCTCTGGATTAAAAAAAGGATTTGTTAATGCTTTTGCCGATGAAAAATTGCTGCAAAATGTAAAATCTGCCCAAGAGGTCGGAGCAACATATAATAATCCAGGATTTTTTAAATTTTTTCTAAAAAATTTATTGGGAACTGATCCCGGCCAAAAATTTACAATTGACGGGAGAGATTTCAATCCAGAAGAATTTAGTAACCTCGTGTCACAAGCCAAATCATTGGCTGATCAAAACAAACTTAATGCTATTGCGAGTGCACGCAGGCTTATCTATGAACAGCCCCCTAATTTTGTGAGCGAATTCTCTTCACTTTCACTTTATCCACGCAATGATATGTCTCGTCTTTACACTGGCATGCGGACAGAGCCGACTCCTCTAGATGAACAATTATCATTCACTTCTTTGGCGGGCCGAAGTTTATCGCCTACAGTGTTTGAAGGCAAGAAAAAATTTGGAGATGAAGGTGAAATGATTAGACGATTGATTAGAGAACAAGAGGAATTGAAGAAGATATTTCCAATGTTCTTCAGAACGACCCGAGCTTCAGGAGGATCCATTCCTGGAAGCGCGGATAATATTCCCGCTCTTCTTATGGGCGGCGAGTATGTGATCAACAAGTCGGCCGTGGACAAGTATGGTGCTGGTTTCATGGATAAGCTTAATCGTGGTCAGGTTAAGGGATTTGCTGCGGGCGGAATGGTTGGTGAATTGCCCGCATTAGGATCCTCCACAAGGCCTGAAAATAATGAAGGCGTTTCGAGTATTCTAACCGCTGCACTTGAAAAATTAGCCGCCGCAATAGAGAATAAGAGCACTGACAAAGTAAAATCAGATTCGGGTACCACTAATAATGTAGAGATTGTTATTAATGTTGCTGATCATGGCAAATCCTCTGGAACAAGCAAATCTTCTAGCGAATCAGAAGAAAAAGAAGATGAAGATAAAAGTGAAACAGAAAATGATAAAAATAACGAAAAATATAAAGAATTAGGTAACCTTATAAAGACTGTAGTTATAGATACTATAAGTAAAGAGCAGCGTCCTGGCGGACTTTTAGAAAAGAGTAAGCGTTAAAACTTACATTCTATTCTGACTTAAAATTTGAATAGCTTTTTCCAATTCAGCGATTTTTTTATCAATCAATATTATCGAGTTATTAAATATTATCTCTGGCGTGGTTGAATCGATTGACATTAGTGGCATATTATAGTTTGGCGTAAGATCTTTTAGAATAGAATATTTTACGATTTTTTTACTTTTGCCAAGATAATTTGAACTGAGTATAATTTTTGATTTTGAAAACTTTAAATATCCTTCGGATACGGCTTCCGGTAATGAATTAGTAAAAGTCACAAAACAAAGCGAACTGGTGCGTTCAATTTTAGCAATCGACTTTTCTATTTCTGATTTTTGACCGATCATTTCAAATTCTGCAGAAATTTTAGCTCCGGATCCGCTTCCCCCAATAAGATCATAAGTTTGAATATTTTTATTTGAAAGATATTTACCTTTAGAAATAGGTTTAATTCTTAAAATAGCTCCTTCATCATTAACCTCTATTATTTTAAATGTGGTTTTTTGTACGGTATTAGTAGAAACATCAACGCATGGCGAACCGCCTTCAATTTGCAATTCTTCATTTTGCACATATCCAGTTCCCGCATCAACAATGCTAGTTAAAGAAAAGAGCTGATATTCTTTAATACTAACTGAAATTATATCATTTTCATTAAGTTCGTTAACGGGATTTTTAATTAAAATTTTATCATTTACTCTAGTAAAAGCCATTTCATAATCTTGTGTTTCTGAGTGATTTATTTGATAAAAATTAACATCATCACCAACTTGTAATAATGAGCCTGGTCGAATAAATTTCCAACTGTTTGAGCCATTAGAGTATACTATATTAGAATTTTCTTCGACAGAAATTGATTCTCCGTAACTTTTCTTTTTAAAAAACATAAACTATTGAGGAAACCCTAATATATTTGTTACAACTGGTAATAAAACTGCTGTTCTACTATCTTTGGACGTTGGCTTCTCAATGCTTATTGAAGGAGGATAAAAATATCCACAGCCCCAGTTTTCCATGCTTATTGAGTCTATAGCGCCGTTTATAATCGAGCATGTGGCTTGCGCCGTTTCTCCAGCTGAGCCTATTTGCATTTTAAATATATCTGGAACGTTTTCAGAATTTGGCGGCGCGATAGTTATTTTAGGAGGAAAGTCGTATCCGCAGCCGGGATCTTTAATAATCAAATCTGATATGTTAAAAAATAAATTAAACACTTCCCCTTCGCTATTAATAATAGGTTTTTTAGTCAAATCGCGCAAAAATTGTTTATTTTCATTTATTTTTTTCATAGCTTTAGTGTCATTCATGCTAAAAGCTTTCAAATAATCCTTATCTAATTTTTCAAAAATAAGATTCCTATTTTTACGAACTTTATGTGATTTTAAACTATCTTCAAAGTTTTCACGAAGAATCATCTCCCCATTTTTATTAACAAGATTCTTTAAAAAGAAAGGATCTGGAATTTCATTTCCCATAAGAAATATTTTTTCTATCATATTCTTGTCGACTTTAATAAGTTGCAAAGTCTCTTCATAATCTTTTTCGGAAGCAAGATCATTCATCATAACAAATTTTGGATGAGTTTCATTTTTAATTAGAATAGCAATAAGTTGTTTCATAAAATATTAGACTTCGTGGGAGTTGTGGGTGCGCTACCGATTGGAGCATTATCCTGTTGTGGTACCACTGGGAATAGTGCTGCATTGCCTATTGGATAATATTTTGCTGGAATAGCAACAGTTTGGGACTTCAAGTAATTAGTGCCGGCGACGGTACCTAATCCTTGTATTATATTCTTCGCAGTCGCTATTGGTTCTCCATCCTCTTCCCCGTTGCTTACTAGAGTAACATAACCAACATTCTGCGACCAAAAATCTCGATGGTTTCCAAAGCCACTATCTTTTCTTTTTATATTAAATAATTTTCTAAATTCAAAATCATCTAGCGTGATTTTATTCGCGATAGGATTAGACTCTATCTCATGATACGACGGATCCGTTGAAGAGTCAAGACTGTGAGGAGCGACTAAATATGGCAAAGGCACCACAACCGAAAAAGTTTTGTTATCAACAACTCTAGTGCTTGTATTCACCGAGCCCATCACAATTCTATTATGAACTGGAATAGCTTCATCAAGAATTAAAGTTACTTCAAAAGCATAATTGTCTTCAGTATCAATAATATTTATAACTTGAGGACCTTTACTAAATCCAAAAGAATAAACTTCTAGATTCACGTTATTAGGGTAATAAAATGATGATTGTTTGTTTTTACCCACGTTGTAATTAGTATGATGCTGAGCAGCAGTTGTTGTTACTCTTTGCCCAGGCCCACCTCTTGGAGGATATATGATTTGTGTAGTATCTTTGAACACTGGAATTTGGTAAGGAAATTTACCGCCGCCCCCAATACTTATTTCTTGAATATAGGGCTGACTACCGGGATTATTTTTAAGCTGATCACGAGTAAATAAACTATGTGCGCCATATAATTGAGGACGATCTGATTTACTTACAGTTTCGCATGTCATTCGAAATAATGCATATGCTCTAAAAGCAGATTCTTTTTGCGGTTTTCCTTTAACGGGAATTGTGACTGCGGGAGAAAAATTATACAATATTGAATTTTTCAATACCGCCAATCCAAAATCTTGCGCTGTATTAATCTCTTCTCTATCAATATCAATTGCATCTAAAAAAGCTAAACTAACATATTTTTCGCTATTAACATCCACATTAAAAGAAAATGTATTATCCGTGCTGAATGGAGAATTTCTTAAATCTATAATTTTAGCTTTCACGTCTGAAACATATTGAGTAGAATTTCCTGTTAAATGACTAAAATCAGTTAAAAATTTGTCAGTATTGGTCGGATTTATTCTACTAGCAATTGGTTTATTTTCAGTATAAATTTCAAAGTCGTAAGTGTTATCTTCTTTTAGGCTTGGAGAAAAATTATTTTTTGCTCCGCTTTTTATAGTATTTACATTAAACCAATTAGAAGAGTAAAGAAAAACTGCAAAAATGGCATCTTTATAGTCAATCATCTCGTTGTGCGTAATAAAACCACGAGCATCTCTTAAAACTTTCATACCGAAGTCTCCGTTAAGAGTTAAAAATTGTTTTGTGATGCAAAAAGTATCATCATCAGTATTTGCTCCTAGCATTTTTAAAGTTGGATAATTTCTATCTAAATTTGAATTCTTCTCTTCAAAGAAATTCACCGCGTTTGTTAGTGGATTTATTCTAAATTTTTGAAAAATTTCTTCAAATCTAAAATTTGGTGTAAAAATAGTTTGCGCCGATCTTGGATTTCTTACTTCCAATATGTCGTATCCCTGTTCATTATGTGAATCACCTAAACCCCATCTCTGGCTTAAGGTGTCAATGGGTTCTGCATTAAAAATGTTATATCCAACAGAAGTGACGCCTCCCTTACTAATAGCTTCAACTACAATATCGTAATTTCTAAAAGGACCTTTGTTTCCACTAAAAGAATCTGCGACAAAATCTTTGTAGTATTCTGAATCCGGGCTTTCCAACTGCGTTTTAGTTGGAAATTGATAATTTTGAACAATAGAATATTGTCCATTCACTCTACTGGAACTAGCATCTCTAACAATTCCACTTTTGTTAAGTTCATAATTTATTCTAGCAGATAAACCATCTTGGGTTCCTAAAGTTCCATTCAAAATTCCAGTAATTTCAAAATATATAAATTTAGAAGGAAAATTAGTTGGGCTAGGCTCTCTTGCGGAAATTCTGAAATTTATATCTGCCTGATCAGTAATGACAATATTATCTTCAAAATTTGGTAGACCAAGCTGCCACTTTATTCCTGGTGATTTTGCTAAAATCGCCAATTCTCTTTTTCCACCCTCACCATAACCGCTTATATAAGACGGTCCTACTCTAATTTTCGCTCTAGAATCAACTGATCCAGTGGATGTATCTATATTTTTTTGTTCTATATTAAGTTTAAATCTTTCTGACAATATTGCGCTCTCATTTCCGTCAACAGGTTCTCGCGGATGAGGAAGTAAAACATCAGGTCCATTAATAAAAAAAGTTGGATCTGTAGGCAAAAGACTGTCTATACTTAAAAATGTAACTGTATCTTTTTGAGAAGAAACCTGAGCAGTTCCACTCGCGGGAACATCGCAAAAAAATCCTTTTTTATTTTTCGAATAAACTCTAAAATTATAAACTGAATTGCTTGAGGGTATGTAAAACCTAGCCGGGGGATCTTCAAATTGATTATCAAAAGCAAATGATTCAATCAAATACTCTGACGAAGGAGGGCCATTAATTAATTTTTTCTCATCAAAATCGCTGGCCTGCCAAGTGCTCCCTTTTTTTACGAAAACAGAATAACCCACGTGTTGTTTGTTGCTGGTGCTGGGATCAGGAGGAAATATTTCATATTTTATAGCGTTAATTGTTTCATTATTGGCGCTTGTAAGTTCTTCAACGCTTAATTCTAAAAAGGGAGTATCTGGTAAAGGAATAGGATCAGAAAATTCTGTTTTTTCCTCCACTGCATCATATTTTTCAACATTAACTTGCAAACAATTAATGGCAAACTCATTTTTATTCTCCTCTTTTATTGCTATGATTCTGTATTGTCTTACATCGATAGGGTCTCCCGTAGAATTGCTTGAAATAAAAAATGGATTTATTCCGGAAACAGTATGATCTGTTTGATCAAACTTTGAATTAAAAATGATTTTAGTTCTTTCAGTGCCATCAAAACCAGTAACTATGCTAGTGTTGTTAACTGCAAAAGTTTTTGATTGTAAATGAGGTTTGCGTATACCCGAAGCAAAATGAGAAGATAAACCTCCAGATTCACCTGAGGAAACGAATATATTGTTTCCGGTTGAGGCTATTCTACTCGTTATAATAGTTGAATCAAAATTATAGGTTGGAGTTACTAGTGTAAAATTATAAGTAGTATTTCCCGATAAAGGCACGACACTATCTAAAATTACCGAAGCGGATGATTCAGAATTAATAATTTCAAAAGTTTTTCCACCGAGTCTTTTAGCGTAACGATTTCTGTCCGACACGTTTATCACGTCTCCTGGACGCAGAAGCATTCCCTCTAATCCAGCTGCGAAGGTTACAGTTTCTAATTCTGTATTTTCCGTTTCCATTGCCCACTGACCATATCTTCTAGCATAAGATTTTTTAGTGCACCCAAAAGCATTTATATCTTTTCTAATATAGCCATTTCTTTTTATCGCAGCTGCATCTTCTATATATTCTATAGCTGGTTCAAAAAGATTATTTTCATCATTGTATCTTATAAGAAATGCGTTTCCTCTACCCTGCGCAGCTGATCCTTGATAAGAAAAACTACCATCTTTAACATTGGCATTTGTAAAAGTATAAATAGGATCTCTTTTTGCATCAAAAGTGCATTGAATAGCGCCTCCCATGTAATAAGTAAAACCTTTAAAAATCGAAGAAAAATTTTGAAGTGCATTATACGAATCTGTCGATTCGGTTATTCTCACATTGCAAACATATCTAGGTTCAAACCCACCTTCTCCGTCAGAAACTATTTCATCGCAATATTTAGAAAGTTCATATATGGTCCATTTGTCCACATCGTCTTCACTAATATAGTCTCCGAGTCCGTATCTTTTATTGGTCAGAAGATCATAGTAACACCACGCTGGATTGTCTGTCCATAGTTTTTTTTCTTTAAAAGTACCGTCCCAATCTCCATCATATTTTTTTAAAATAGGATCATAATTACTAGGAACTTTAACTTTTAACAATCTAACATCATACAAACGATCGGGAATCTGAGTAAAATATTCTGCATTGAATTTTGAGAAGACGATTGCTGAATTTGGATATGTAAATTTTTGATGATAAATCTCAGCTATGGCATCAATTGATGTTTTACTTTGTTCATTTGATCTAAAACTATCCGGCGTTAATCTGGTAATTTTTATTTCGTAACCTAAAAAATCATTATTTCTTAAATCAGAATTGTTCTTTTGGAAAGGCATTCTAAACTCATAAATAAATCCAGTTGTTAATTTTGCGGTTATGTTAAACTTGAAAGGAAGTGAGTAATTTCCAGGTTTTTGATTTGCAAAAATTTTTCTAAAACTTGCCGAAAAATTAACTGAAATAGGAACTTGATCTCCAAACCCCTTTCCTTTTTCAACTGGTTCAAATCTTGCGCCCTCAATGTTGCGATATACAAAAGCTTCGCATCTAATAAAAATTTTAACTCCATCGCAATTGGGATTTAGTATTTTATAATATTTAGAAAAATGATCTATTATTCTTTCTTCGCTCGGTGAACCGATTCTGGTATTTGGGCCTCTTAATCTTTCTCCTATTTGTCTAACTACTGTTAATGGACCACTGGTAATACCTTTCACTTCATCAGGATTAACAACTGGTACGCCATTCTCATCTCCTTGAGCAGATCCGTTTGTAGCGTTAACCTCAACTTGTTGGAAGTTAAATAAACCATCTTGATCCACGATAGGAACTTTATTGTAAAATATAGATTGCAGGTTTCTAAAAGATTTACCGTTTATTTTTACCTCCTTGTAAAATTCCTGCTCTACTTTAGTGTGCCCAATTCCAGATTTTGGGGTGGTGAATATATATTTTCTATCAACTAAACCTTCTATTTCGCCTTCACTAATTAAATCTAAAACTTTTATTTGACTTAATGATACTGATCTTTTTGCTCCGATCTTAACAACTCCAGCAACTTCACCGCGATACGCGCTGTTATTGTCAAAATTACGAAAATCACTTGGTTTACCAACGCCATCAGTACGATACGGATCCACTTCAGCTATTACAAATTCAGAACCAAAACTAGCAGTATCTTTAGGTGGTGCCGGCTGATCCTCTCTAAGAGAGAATGCGGGAGATTCTGCGTAAGGATCACCAGCTTCCACCTTAACATTGTTAGCGTCAAATTGTGGAGGATTATTAACATAATAGAACCCTTTTAGTTTATTAAACATCTCTAATTCTTCTTGGGTATAGAGATATTCTTTGTTTTTAGTTATATATCCAATGTAAAGCGCACCCTCTGGTGTTTCATAAGGCTCATGAGGCACTGGTGGTGGGGGTGGTTGTGACCGCCCCGCTATCAAAATTTGTTCAAAATTTTCCATTTTAGGAAGTGAGAGTGTGAATTCTCGAATCTCTATATAGAGTTTCGTAAGTTGCGCTTATGCCCAAGCCGCCTATGATAAGTCTTCCGTATCCAAGAGGAACCGGATTTCCTTCGCCCGCAGTACTTTTAGGACCATCAAACAAATAAGATTGTCCAAAAGCTTTTTTACCCGGATCTTTAAAATCTTCAAATTTTGGAGGCTCGGCTAATAATTCCGCTATACCTGCTCCTAATAGTCCAACACCTATGGATGCTACAGCAAGAGAGAACATCTTCATTGACAGAGTTGCACTCGTGCCACCAGAGGCGATAAAAATAACAGCTGCTAAAACTATTAAAAGTGCACCGAGTATAGTATTCAGATTGCCCCCCTTAATAACCGGAATAATATCCACTGTTTCTATATTTTCATTTTTTATCACATATTCCGAATTCATAGCTTTTTCTATAGTATCAATTTTTTTATCTGCAGCGGCCATTTCTTTACCATCAATTAATATTCTATATTCTGCTTCTAGATTAGATCTGTCTTCGAGAAAAAATTTAGTAATTTTTTTTCCTGATAAATAGTCTGCAGCACGAACCGCTTCTCTTGCGCTTGAAACTTTAACTTGAAACTCTCTATTTAAAAGTTTGCCAAGTTTACCGTGAAATCTGATTTTAGTTAAATTTGTTTTCATAATAATGAAGCGTGCCTAAGGAAAATTTTATCTGATTTATGGTTTAGAACATCTGTTAATTTTAATTCTTTAGAGAAATCGCGAATTTCGTTTATATTTTGATTAATCCTGCCATAATCATATCCAATGCAAGTATTCTCGCTATTAAGTACAAAAACATGAAATTTTGATGTAATTGTGAAAAAATGATGAGCTAGTTTATTTTCTTGTTTTAAAATTTTAATTTTTTCACTGAACGAAAATTTTTCAAGAGCATTTGATTTTTCTTGATCTTTCCACATTTTAATTATAATAATATCATGTTTTTTTATAGAATCGACCACTCTAAATTCATTATCAATAAAAAAATCTAAAAATTTTTCATTTAAAAAATGATTCCAGTGATCTTTAATTTTAAAATCTATATTTAAAAATTCTTTATAGTAATCAACAACTAGAGCAACGCAATCAAAAACGGGCGCAAAAAATATTCTATTTAATATTGGCGCGTTTAAATTTTTCCAAGCATAGTATTTAAATTCTTCATTCACCACATTATACATTATAAAATCTTTTTTTATTTTGTTAGATACCAATTCGTCTTCCGGAGAGAAATCTATATTTTTTTCATCTGTATGCGAGTGATAAATAGCCGAGAAATTACGATTATCAGCATTATTAAAAATCTCCGGGTTTATTAAAAATTTTTTTTCTGATTTAAAAAGATTTTCACATTTTACTACTTTATAAGTATCATTTTTAGGTATTAGAATTCCGCAACACTCTTTGGGAAATTCTTCCAAAGCGTGCTCTCTTATTTCTTTTTTAACCTCGTCTGTTAGTTTATCCAGCATATCTGTAACATTTTAAGTAATCTTCTTTTTTTATAAACGACTGGTCTGTTAAATTTATTCCTCTTATAGTCTTATGAATAATATATTTTTCAAAAACAATTCCCATGTGAAAAATATTTAATTTTTTAAAAATAACAATATCATCATTTGCTAATTGATCTTGGTTTATGGGCTTGCATTTTATTTCTTCCATGATTTCTTCAATCTCAGAATTTTCAAATGATGGATTTTTTTTATCGTAATTCATAAAATCAATATTCTTTTTAGAAATAAAAGTATTTACTTTAATATTTAATTTTTCCTCCATATAACATTTCACAAAACCTAAACAATCACCATCTTCATTTTCATATTTTAATAATTCAGTATTGTTTATTAAAAAATTAAATTTATCATTTTTTACAGAATAGACCAAAAGTGGAAAATTATATTGTTTATGATAAATTTTATCCACGATTGAAAAATCTTCCGAACCGATGGGGTGAGAGTGAAATATTAATTTTATTCCTTTTTTAATATTTTTTAAAAATTCTTCTGATTTTATATAAAATTCTTTTGTTGGATTGGAAGAAGAGTTTTCGCAAAAAACTATTTCGTCATCAGTTAGTACAAAACCGCAACATTCATTAGGAATGCTTTCTAGCGATTTGTTTTTTATCGCATTTTTTATTTTCGAGTCAATCATGATGATTCACTCGCTTTTCTAACAGCCGCAAAGCCTCCAAAAGGTAAACCTTTTAAAGGGTCAAATCTTAGAGAACATCCTAAAATTGATTTGGAACACTGATCAGCCTCCCAAAATTGCTTATGAGGAGGTGCAATATTTTTAGGATTATTTTCAATACAAACAAAATAATACCTTATATTATTTTTTTCTATGAAAACGAAATCTCCTACTTGTGGTGGCTGTAGTTCTTTCCTCCATATTCCACGGTTATTAAGACTGGTACCTTTAGGTAAAATACGCGACGATTCCGGGCTGCTATCTTGTGGTGGTTTGAAAGGAACATCATTAACATTTGCGACTGGAAAAGCGCGCGGGTTACGCGCGGAGAACGGAGGGGTATCGCTATTATAACCATGCGCGATTTCTCGTAAATTTTGGTCGTAACAACAACCCTCTCCTCTGTATTGCCAAACGCATTTATCTTGCAAAACTATTCTTTTGGGTAAAGTAACATTTTCCGTATCCATTTTTGAAGCAAGCTCAAATTCTAAAGTGGTTTCATTCTCTTGAGTTTTTCTAAAAAAATAAAATAAATCAAGTCGAAGTATAGCATTGGGATTTGCATTATGATTTGGAATTTGTTCTATCAAACCAATATTCTCTGCATCAATAAATTTGGTAAAAGTTCTTCTTCTTACTAGTTTAGCTCCTGTGATATCTCCTAGGGTGAGCAAAATATTTTTAAATAAAGTGAAATTTTGAATTCCTTTAGAATTGGATACCATTGAAATTTTTGGTCTTGGTAAAACACCTTTGGTAGTATATTCCACATCCTGCATAAAAATAGGCGCAGCATAGTAATCTTTACCTTGATATTTTATATTTTTTGTAGTAAAGTTTAAGCAATTATGAAATCTAAAAACTCTATCCGAGTCATTAACCGACTGAATTGTGTTAAATATTTTTTCAGATAATAACATATTGTCAAATAGCATATCTTCGAGATCTATTTCAAAAAAATCAATAATTCCGTCGGGATTAGTTTTAATTAATTCTGAATTAAGCACTTTCGTAATGCTTTTAGCTTGACCAACGGTTAAAGATCTTTGATCAGAATATACTGGCATAATTAAAAAGGAACTTGTTCAAAGGAAGCTCTTATAGAATTATTCTCGTAGAATATTAATGTGTGACTCCAAGATTTGCACACAAAATTTCTTAATGTAGCGTAAGGTTCAACCGGAGTAAATAAAAATGACTCTACTCCAGCTCTAGAGTTTAAAAAATGAACTATTGCTGCTGATTCTGCTGCGGGTCTTAAATCAAAACTTAAATCAATTTTAAGCAAAGAATTATTAATACCATCTTGAACTCTTTGTTCGTAGCCATCTCCAAATTTTAGAATCATTGCTTTTGGTTCGATGGTTGTGGTAATTCCGTAAGAAGGAGAGAAGAAAAAATGCGGTCTTTTCTGTTCTGAGGTTTCTTGTAAAGCAGTTCCAAAAGGATCTTTCATAACTCCACCCCAATTTTTAAAATCAGATTCAGGAACAATGCTGCTACTAGAGTGATCAGTTAAAGAATAATATACAAATTTATTATATTTTACTCTATCATACTTTTTATAAGTATTATTTGCTGTCCAATTTAATATTGTATTAAAAATACTAACTGCCATAACCTTTGCCTTTAATATATTTTACACCTTTTAATAAGAAATTATACAATATAATTAAGTGTAAAATATAGAATGCCATTAGGGAAAGTAACTAGAGAAGAGCAGCATTTTTATCTGAATACTGGAGAAGTATTTGGCATACAAAATATTGCTGCTAATTTAAACTTCCCAACCGCGCCCTTAAAGTACATAGGCTTTACTAGCGGAAGTTACCTTTTTAACGGCCCTAAAATTGCCGAATTTGCAATTAGTCAATTTTTAGTTACAGATGATGTTTTCTTGAAGCATACCGGAGAATCAACCTTTGATGGATATATATTGCGTTCAAAAAATAATTTTAATAACAATTATAGTTTTAAATCTGGTTATTTAACCAATTATTCTGTTAAATGCCAAGTTGGAGCGGCTATAGAAGTTGCAACAACAATAAATGCTTATGTTGATGGTGGAGTATTCCCAACTGGAGATATTCCAATCGACATAAAAAACTCATCCTCTTCTTTCCCTTTGAAAATTGCTGATCCTGGTTCAGTATCCATTAACATTGATGATTTTAATACAAATCGGGTAACTTCTTTTGATATTAATATTGTTTGTAACAGGTATCCTGTTTATATTCTAGGATCAGATTTACCTTTTGCTATAAAAAGTCAATACCCGTTTGATGTTAGTGTTAGATTTCAATTTGAGGTTGATGATTATTCCGGTTTTAAATTATCAGACTATCCTTGCTCTAGAGATGTTAGGGACATTTCTATAGAATTAAAAAATTATGAAAACTCTTCGCTTTTTAGCACATACTCATTTAAAAATATGACTAGAATTTCGGAGGCATACAATAATACTGTGGATGGTACAGTTTTAATGTCTGTAGAATATAGAGGATTTATCAACAGGTAGTGTAAATTATATAAAGGCAAAAGGATGATTTATTTTGATGAATGCGATGCAATTGTTAATGGCACAGGAATACTTGCCACGCAAGCATCTTTATCAATAAGTAACTCTTTAACTCCTATAAAAACTATAGGAAAAAGAGGAGCTTTAACTCAATCTGCGCAGAGTGATTTAACTGCAAATTTACAATTAAATTATTTTTTAGAAACTGACAACGAACCAAACTACGAATTGGTTCAAGAAATTAAAAATTTTTTTTTAAAAGATGAAATTTATTCTCCAAAACAATTAGTAATTGGAGGAATAAGCGGAGAATATTATTTAAATTCCTATTCAATTCAAGCAAAACCAAATGAAATTATTACCGCCGCAGCAAGTTATTTGAATTTTGGTGGAGTTTCAGGAAGTTTTGCTAAAAAAAATTCATCTATAACTTACAATAAAAGCAATGGTAATAATATCGGGGCTTTTGTTTTTATAACTGAAACAGGAAATTATCTTGAGAATAAAACTCTTTCTTTCGAGTATAATTTTGCATGCACTTGGCAACCAATTAACGTTATAGGGCAAAGAAAACAAGTGGAAGTAAAATTATTAAGTGCTGAAGAAAAAATCACTGTGGAAAAAGAAAAATTTAGTAATCTTTCATTCTCTGGGGACAAGGCTAGTTTAACTTTATTCAATTCAGATGAGACCGGGACTATTAAAATTTATGGATTTAAGTTTGCCTGCTCTAAAGACACTTCATTCGGTAAAGAAATTAGTCTTTCTGGTTTTAGAATAAACCAGTCTGAGGTGGGAGTTGCTGTAGATGGGTTCTTGACTAATAAAATATCTTTTAACAAATATTATTAATGATTTACACTTATAAAAATATAGATTTAAATCTGGCCAAACTAAACATAACAGGTGTTAGCGGAAAAGCTGTCGCTACTAAATCGCAAGAGTATTTTTGCCAAAATTTAACTCTTGATTTATCCACAAGTCTACAGCCAGTTTTTTCCATAGGATCTAAATTTGTTGAAGATTATGCTGCTACCGACGGAATAAAAGGTTCGCTTAAAATTTCTTATTATCTTACTGGAGAAGATTTGCTTAGGGATTTTTTCTCTGATGATAAAGCTGAAGTTTCTGGAAATTTAGCAGGTTTAACTTTCGCAAAAGGAAGGGTATTAAATTATTCATTGGACGCTTCTCCAAACACGCCGATTATTGTTAGCACTGAGATAGTATTTTTTGATCAGCTCAGTGGGCAATTTACTCCGGTTTTTAAAGAAGCGCCATCTATTGATGTATTCAACTATTACAATACATTTGTAGATAATTTATCCACCGGAGTTTTGGGTAAAGATATAAATGTATTCCGTTTTAATTACAGCTTTAGTAGCGATATTACTCCAGTATATAAAATAGAATCTGGCATTGGACCAAGTATTCCAGAAGATATAAATATAAGCAGAAAACAAGCTAGTTTTACATTTGATACTGATACGGTAACTGGAATTCTACCATTTTCCGGACAAAAAGCTGAAATCAAGGTAAATTTAAAAAATTTTACTGGATTGATAGTAGATACCATAAGAATAACCGGTAATATTAGTCAAAAATCATTAGGTACTTCAGTAGATCAAATTATCAACAACAAAATAACTATTTTACAATCTAACGTTGCGCACAAAACTCCTTTAAATGCCGCGATTTCTTTTACGGGAATGGTAAAAACAAATTAGTATGACTTACACATTTTTAACTATAACCGGACAAAATTTAGAAGAAATTTATGCTGTTAAAATAGGCGCAACAAATTACTCTCTTGTTGGTCCATATTTGAGCACGGGAGATTTTATCAAAAGTGTAACTGGTACAACAGACACTTTTTTTACAAAAATAAGTGGAAATATAATATCTATTCTCACTCCGCCTATTCATAGAAACGGAGAAATAATAAAATTAATATCTAATGATAGAATATTAGAATTAACTGATACAGTTTTTGCAAATGCAACACCTGTAATTACTGGCGTATTTAGTAATCCAGAAAGAATAGGTAACTCAATAAAAATTCTAGGTAGAGATTTTTTAGGAGCACAAACTGTAATATTTGGAAATGATGCTGCCGTTTTTGATTTTAAAGTTATTCCAGACGGAAAAACTATAGTAGATTGCGTAGTTCCAGAAGATGCTGGAAGCGGATTTTTAAAAGTTGTAAACTTTAATAATATAACCGGAACATCACTTTTCCCATTTTATCCGTTTCCCAGAATAGATACAACTTCTGAGTCTACAGTCACAGGGGTAATTGGAGGCTCAGTAAATATCATTGGAAAATCGTTCAATCACGTAACTGGTGTTAGATTTAATTCTGTTCTTGCAGAAAGTTTTACGATAGATTCAAATTTTAAAATTACTGCAACTGTGCCGAGTGGAGCGGTAAATGGAAGAATTGCAGTCTCTGGACATAGTGGAACATTTAGTTTTTCCAATTATGATTTCGAAGCAATTCCACTAATAACGGGCCAATCTCCACTGACTGGAGAAAGAAAAAAAGCCACAACTTTGTTGATGACTGGTGCTATTCCTGAAATTTTATTTGCATCAAAAACAGGAGAACCTACGGGATATGCTGTTTTATTTCGAGGAGAAAACGCATCGGGAACTTTTTTTCTTAAAGATGGAAACCTTACTGGAATTGTTCCAGCAAAAGCAAAAAAAGGTATAGTAAGCATATTTAAAAATAAATTTGGAGAAACTTATCGTTCTGATTATATATTTAATATTTCTGGTATAGTTCCAAGCAACTTAAAAGTAATTGGTAATATACGCGCGGCAAATACTGGAGTCACGGGTACAAGCCCTAGGCTGAATTTTAAAATAACAGCTGATGATCTTTTTGATATTACGGGAGTTTCTCTTCATCATTTAGAGTCTAATAAAATTTATAATTTACCCACTGGGAATCCAGGATTTTCCATTGAATTAAAAGAGCAAGATATAGAATCGGAAATCTATTTCAGAGGTCTCACGGGAAAATTTTTCGAGAGAACATCCTCAACTACTTCAAATTTAACAGAAGGAGCGCACAATATAATTTTAATTGAAGGAAGTAAAACTGAATATACGTATAGTGGATCGAGCGGAAGTTTTTACTTGGCATCGCCAGTATCGATAGGCGGTTTTGGTCCATTAAGTGCGCATTTAGGACAAAAAATAAGTGTTACAGGAACAGGATTATATGCAAAAACTATAGTTAGTTATCATTGCCACGCTACTGGAACAGGAGCATTTTCTAAAATTGCCTTAGCAGAAGGTACGCAATTTAAAAACTTTGCTGGAAATAGAAGTGGTTTTTTTAATATTCCAAAAACCTCTGATATCAAACTCCAGATTTTCCCCTCTTATGGTGACGGCCCTCAACCATTGGGCATATCTAAAGAATTTGTCACTGGGTTTTTAACTTTTAAAAATACTTTTTATAATAATATTGGAAATGGTAATCATGATAAAATTGTTCCATTTACTGTTTTTTCTCCTCCTTTCATAAGTGGAGTTAGTCCAAATATAGGAAGAGTAGGGGATACAGTTACTGTGAGCGGCTATGGTTTTAAAGATGTTACTGATTTAAAATTACAGGGGCCCTCCCCTACGAAACTTAGTTTTCCTATAAGTACCTTCACTATAGAAAATACTAAGATTGCAAAATTTACAATATCTCAAAGTGTATTTGACGGAGCAGCTAAAGGTTTTAATCAAGTTGAAATTATTAATCCTGGTGGAGAATCTCTGTCTAGAGGTACAATTCTCCTAAAGGATGCTCTACCGATTGGTAGTGGATTTACGCCACAGCCAGCGAGAGAAGGTGACCCAGTGATATTTACTGGATTTAATTTAAAAAATGTTTCCGTATTAGCATTTACTGGAACTGATAATCCAATCGTTACTTTATCTAAAAATCCAAGAGGACCACTTGATCGAAGTAATTTTGTAACAGGCTTTGAGGTGGGAACAGGAATTTTTTTGAAATTTTTAAGCCCGTTTGATGTAAAAAGTGATGAATTTGTAACGCTTGTTACTAGCGATGGAGACGTTGTTACTAGTTTAACTAAGTTTAGAAATGAATTCCCCACCATTTTTACAATATCTGGATTATCTGGTTTAGCAAATTCTTTTACCGGAATGTTGGGAGATGTTTTTGGAATCACTGGATCAGGTTTTACTAGCGCGAGTGCAAAAATATTTTTAGGAACAGAAAATACCAATGATTTTTTATTTAAACAAGCAGCTAATCAACAAATAGTTAACAATAATTTTATTAAAGCTACTATAGAGCCGGGAATGAATGGAGCACTTCAAGTGTCTGGCTTTAAAGATGGTGATTCACAAATAAGTAATCTTGTTGAGAATTTAATTTTAATACCTCAGATTTCTGGAGTGAAATCGAAAAATCTTACGGAAGGCGACACTTTCGTAGTTACAGGTATAAATAATTTTAATTTTTCCGGAGCTTTCACTGGAGATATAAATCTACGTGAAGCCCCGCAAATAAAATTAGCAATAACTGGTGTGCGATACGGAAGCACTAACGGAGAGGTAGAGTATATAAATTATAATGTATCTGGTTTTAGGAAAGTTAATTCCGATTTAGAATTTTCTGGAATGGTAAATTCAGAATTTGCAGGAACAGGAAGATTATTCTTAATTCATCCTAATGATCTTTTTTCTCTTGGTGATGGAACGATAGAGTATGATTCTCGATATATTTATAATAATGAATTTTTTAAAAACGGACTCACTAAGAATTTTTTACCTAGAATTTTAAACACTTTCGATCAAACGGTAACTATAAATGAAAAAAAATCAACGCTAAGCGGTTTTTCCCCAAGTGTAGCACAATTAGAAGCTATTGTAAATATATCCGGAACTAGTTTAAGAGCTGTTACAGGAGTAGCTCTTTTTAGTGGGAGCACAGTATCATCCTCATCTATTCCTTTCAATTATGAATGTTTATATAATTACTCTGAAAGACGAGATGAGCTAACAGATGAAAATATCTATGATTATCCTATTAATTATGGAAGTATAAAATTTACTGTGCCCGCTGACTACGCACTCAGTTCTGGTCGAATTAGATTATTCTCAAAAAATTTCACTACAGATTCAGATAAATTTTTAAAAATATTTAAAACGCCTAATGCAAACTCAATTTCTCCTACGGGAGGGGTTGCGGGAGATCTAATCACTTTAAATGGATCATCATTTAACAACATTACAGGAGTAAAATTCGTAGATTTGGATGGAGAATCTGCCTCGGGAATTTTTTCTATTATAGATGATACTAAAATAAACGTTATTGTACCCAACGAGGGAAGATTGCCTGCACCACAAATCGTGTCTATAATTATTAATAATGAATTTGCAGGTTTTAATATAGGGCAATTTGAAGTAAGACAAGGTTCCGAAAAATTTTTAGGAAATATTGTTGTTACAGAAAATATTTCAGGAGCAAATTTTTTAGGCTCTGGCGCAGGTGGAAGACCAACCGTTAATGGAAGTGGAGTTTTATTAGTAGGAGAAGCTACGTTAGGAACTACGTTAGGAACTATTTTAGGAGCTGGGCCAATAATTTCAATAACCGGAGGTCTAGATACAGATTCAGCATCTCAGATATTTACTGGAGATGGTTCCAAGAAGTTATTTGGATTAAATTCGGGTATTCATACAGGTATAAAAGGTTCCACGCAGCAAATTAGATCATCATCTGTACTTGTTTCGATTGATGGATTGATGCAAAATCCCGTGGAACATTATACTATAATTGATCCTTTGGGAGGAACAAACTATAGTGGTTTACAGTTTACAAGCATTCCAATTAGCGGAGCAGATATTGAGGTGAGAAGATTTGGAGATACGGTTACTGTAGATATTACTGGAAATGGTATTAGTAAAAAGCAATCTATAATATATGCTTTAGTATTAGGGTAAGTGTAATTATAATATACTTATAAGGTAAAAGGTTAAGCGTAATGGCAATAAAAAACAAAATTATAACAAATGCGGTTACTGATATTTTGTCTGGAAATAATAATGATAATCCAGCAAATGTAGGAATCTATTTGTGCAATTTTACTAATCTTAGCGAAAGAATAAATCTTTATGTTAGAGAAACTGGTGAAACAGCCGGTAACAAAAATATGGTAATTAATGACCTTCTTATGCTGAGCGGTGATACTTTTCATTTTCCTTATGAAAAATTTATTCTAGGCAGCGGCGATTGTATTTCTGCTAGTGGTAAAATTGGCAACAGGGTAACTGCTACTTTAACTTATTTAAATATATAATATATGGCTCAGTTTATTGATAGACATAGTAGCGAATCAATTAATAACGTTCGTAATGATGGCATTAACGTTGAAGCTTATATTATTGGTCCAATGGGGCCTAAAGGAGAGAGTGGTTCAAGTGGAACGAGCGGAACAAGTGGAACAAGTACAGCTGGATCACCTGGCGCAAGTGGGTCGAGTGGAACGAGCGGGTCGAGTGGAACGAGCGGGTCGAGCGGAACGAGCGGGTCTAGTGGAACGAGCGGGTCGAGTGGAACAAGCGGAACTGGATCACCTGGAGCGAGCGGTTCGAGTGGAACGAGCGGGTCGAGTGGAACGAGCGGGTCGAGTGGAACGAGCGGGTCGAGTGGAACGAGCGGGACGAGTGGAACGAGCGGGTCGAGTGGAACGGGTGGGACTTCTGGAGCAGATAACGGGACGAGTGGTTCTAGCGGAACGAGCGGTTCGAGTGGAACGAGTGGGTCTAGCGGAACGAGTGGTTCGAGTGGAACGAGCGGGTCTAGTGGAACGAGCGGGTCGAGTGGAACAAGCGGAACTGGATCACCTGGAGCGAGCGGTTCGAGTGGAACAAGTGGAACTGGATCACCTGGCACGAGCGGTTCGAGTGGAACAAGTGGAACTGGATCACCTGGAGCGAGCGGTTCGAGTGGAACAAGTGGAACTGGATCACCTGGAGCGAGCGGTTCGAGTGGAACAAGTGGAACTGGATCACCTGGCACGAGCGGTTCGAGTGGAACGAGCGGGTCGAGTGGAACGAGCGGGTCGAGTGGAACGAGCGGGTCGAGTGGAACGAGCGGTTCGAGTGGAACAAGCGGGTCGAGTGGAACTTCTGGAGCAAACGGAACTAGTGGAACTTCTGGGTCAAATGGAACTAGTGGAACAAGCGGAACTTCTGGAGCAAAAGGAGATAAGGGCGAACCGGGCGACCCGAGTGGAACAAGCGGAACGAGTGGAACCGCTGGAACTTCTGGAACTGATGGAACAAGCGGAACTTCTGGGTCAAATGGAACTAGTGGAACAAGCGGAACTTCTGGAGCAAAAGGAGATAAGGGCGAACCGGGCGACCCGAGTGGAACAAGCGGAACGAGTGGAACAAGCGGAACGAGTGGAACAAGCGGTTCGAGTGGAACAAGCGGTTCGAGTGGAACAAGCGGGTCTAGCGGAACGAGCGGGTCGAGTGGAACAAGTGGTTCTAGTGGAACAAGCGGGTTTAGCGGAACAAGTGGTTCGGGTGGATTAAGTTTTGGTAATTTTAAATTTTTGCATAGCAGTGTTTCTAACGTATCAAATAATCCTTTGCATATAAAAAAGACGGGAGCAGGAGGAGCTTATACAAGATCCACTTCAGATATTGCGCATGTGGGCGGAATGATCGCTTCTTTTTCACCAGTTTCCACAGACAAATCGGGAATATTTGCTCTTGACGAGAGTAGTACTGCTGCTGCTAATAATATAGACTACGGATGGTTTTTATCTGGAAATAATAAAGCTGCAGTAGTAATTAATAATATTAATAATATACAAGTTGGTAATCTTAATTACGATGCAAATACAATTTTTCAAATAAAAACAGATGGTAAAAAAATAGAATTTATAAGAATAAGACCCGATGTACCCTCGACAACCATAGATTACTCCGAAAATAGAGATGATGATCCCGATGCTCTATTTTTGCATGCTTTTTTATATGATCAGGATACTGAATTTACGGGCGTGTATTTTTATTCAATGGGTGAAGCTGGACCAAGTGGAGCGATTGGACCAAGTGGAGCAACTGGAGCAATTGGACCTGTCAGATCACTAAGCGGAGTGATATTCACTAATGGTTCTCACAATTTAACATCTGGAGATTATCATCTATGCAATACTACAAACGGTGATGTTTTTTTAACTATTCCATCCGGAACAGATTCTACATATCGTAAAGATTACTATATAAAACATTATTTAGGAAGCAATAAAGTTTATTTTATGGTAAGCGGCGGATTTAAGATAGATGACATTGATCCTGTTGAGCTTGAAAGCCCTCCCATTTTTACTGGTTATAGATTGCAAGGAGTTAGGCATGGAATACACATAGCTCCAGTTCCCAATAGCGGAGGATACTCTATTATTAGCAACACTTCCGATTATTCTATTACTCAGTAGAAATAGTCTTTTTTAGTTTTGCTAAAAAGATTACTTTTTCATCTTTTTGATTCGGCCAATAAGCTCTATAATTTTAATTTTCTTTATATCTTTTAAAGAAACAAGTTGACTAGCATTTTCATAATTCTCTTCGACTAGTTTCTTTTTTAAAGTATCGAAAGTAACATTCTTTTCTTGCATAACAGATTCAAGTAGATGAATTGGGTCAATCAGATTATCATCTTGAATCTCTTCCGTGCTCGCGCTATCATCTTTAATCTCTCCCATTTCAATATCTGAGACAATATTGATTTTTAAAAAACTTCTAACACATCTTGAAAAAGCTCTATTCTCAGCCGTGGCCATTAAAAAAGATCTTGCAAAGCTTTTAGTGTTAGAAAAATGCGCGTCCGCCAAAGCTTCATAAGCAATTGGCATATTTTCCGTTTCATAATTGGGCTTCCATTCTATTTTGCAAGTAACCGCAACATAATCTGCCGAAGCAGCCTCAACTCTATAAGAGAGAGAATTGAATCCTCTGATTTGAGCAAGCTCTTTCAGACCATAAAGTTTAATGCAAAGATCCGAGTCTTTTAGAGAGTCTACTGAAGCATTCTTTGTTATAAAGCCCTTTTCAACAGAAGAAGGATTAGGGTAGAGCCATTTTTTATTTATCATTCCTCTCCAGTTTATAAACCCATCCTCATCAAAAACAAGGTTTATCTTTTCATTTTCTAAAATTCCAAAGGAATTTCGCTTGATTACAAATGGCGGTTCAAATTTACTCATGAGAGTATATTGCCTTTATTTTAAGAGAAGTCAACTCTCAAAAATATAAAAAAAGTCTGCTTCGAGCGCGTCATCTTTGCCATTTTCAAAAACAAATGAATGCTGTTCAAAATTGGGAGCGGGCTTATTCAGCTTAAAATAGTGAGTTGACGGATATATTTTACCTTCTGAAATTAAACATTTAGCAGATTTGAAATTTTTTCCTTTAAAAAGTGAAAGATCTTTTTCATTTATTTCTCCAATTATTCCCAGATCCATGTAATTTATTTTTTTATTTGTTAGCTCGTTTGGAGGTAAAGTAGATGCAATTTGTAAATTTATTCCATTTGCTACAACAGCTTTTGCAAATTCGGGGCTATCATTTTCAGTAATTAAATATAAAATTCCTTTTATTTGAGATTTTATTGATTTTAAAAGATTCAAGTCAATTGGTTTATCCGTGATTATATTTAATTCTGAAAGTTTTGATTGTTTAAATAAATTCTCCTGATTGAATGCTAGATCCATTCTTATGTTAAAAGTTTTTATTTTAAAAGGAGTGGGATCAACTAACCCATTCGGAACAACTTCTATAAATTTTGTGCTGGGAGAATATTTATCACCTATGAAAATTGATTTAATAGATATTTTATCCTCTATTTTTAATAATTTAAAAACAGCTTTTGCTATTTCTTCAGGTTTAATATTATTTATTGTTTTAGGATATTCTTTTTCACTATAGCTTGGTTTTTTACCGTTTCTATCTGAAGCAATTAGTATGCTATCCTCCGAATTTGTCCAGTATGGCCTACAGTTATTTATATTATTATTTGAATAAAGAGCAACTATCTTTTTGCCAAACCCAGAGGCAATATGTGAGGAAAAACTATCTGCTCCCAAATTTAGAATAGAATTTTTAATAATATATGCTGCTTGATTTATTGTGGTTTTACCGTTAGTGTGAATGCAGTTAGCAAAGCAGTGCTCGCCTTTTCCACCAATTTGAACAACACTTATTTTATGCTGATGTAGAACTGGTATAATAAAATCTAAAACAATCTGCCAATAATCATACGTTCTAGAATCATATTTACCACTAGGATGAAAACATATATATTTGTCGCAATTTAACGGAAAAAAAGATTCATATATAATAGGCTTATCTATTTTTACTCCGCAATTTAAAGCGTACTGTTCTAAGAAGTGCATATCAATATGATTTTAAATCAAGACCTATTCTAGTTTTACCATTATGCTGATAATTAAAAAATCTTTGCGTTCCAACATGGGGTAAAAATGCAATTTCGAAATAACCTTTATGATCTCCTTTTCCCTCTAGCCAAAGTAAATTATCCATTTGAGGTATATAGCTTATTGCTCTAAATATATAAGGATTGCAAGCTATAATATCAAAATATTCTGGCTTTGTAGCCACATAAATATTATACTCTGGGTAAGTCTGTTTTATATTTTTAAAAAGCGCTGTGGACGCATAAACATCTCCTATGCTTTCGGGAATAACGTAAAGAATTCTTCTTCCTTCATCATCTTTATCTAAAATATTACGCAGTTGATCTTCAATAGAAATATTTTGTTGCTGAGATTTTATTTCATTTTTTGTTTTTAAAGCCACCTGTCTAAAGTATTTTTCTATATCAATTCTAGACTGTCCCTTTTGAAGAGAATTTTTCCAGAAGATAAAACCTTCTTTGTCGGGTTCTCTTCCTAAAATTTTATTATATAAATTTTTTAACCAATCGTTTTCTTCTTTTAAATTTCCTATATCAGCATCCGGATCAGGATTATCAGACGAATTAGATTTAAAAAAATCTTCTTTATACTCCGCGAAACTTGCAGAATCTATAAATTCTTCTATTTTTTTACCAACATTTTCTACGGAAAAATTTGTCAACGCCCATTCTCTAGCCATTTTCTCAAGTTTTCTTCTTTTATCAATGGGCATTGTGAAAACTTTTTCTAATTGCTTAGCTATAGAGCTAGGTGAAGTAGAGGCTTTTATAAATTCAGTATCGTGTTCCGTATATTTTGTCCATTGAAGAGGTAATGATCCAGCTGATTCTTCGCACATCTCCTCTCCGCAACTATAATTTGTAACTAAAGTTATCAACTCAGCACATTTTGCTTCTTGAATTGGAACTTCTTGCCCGCCGCTTGTAAAAGGATGGCAATAAACATCCATTAGATTATAAACTTCATTTAATTGATTTTCTGTAACCCCAAAGGAAACATTTGTAGTATTGCAACTTTTAGAAGCTTTACAAATAGGGCAATCAACTTCATTGCTGTTAAATGAAGCTACATGATAGTTTTTACAATTTTTACATATATAGGTAGTTAAAATTTCATTTTGATTAACTCCATACTGATTTGCAAGATTTGTTATTTTCCAGCCTTCCGAAAAATTTGTATGGAGCAAAAGTTTAGTTTTAGCTTGAGGGTTATTTTTTTTAAAAAGAGAATATCCTTCTAGTAAGTTGGGAACAGATTTTCTTAATTGATTTCTAAACACAAAACCCACTACAAAATCATCTAAACCAATATTAAATTTTTTTCGTAAGTCGGCTTTTTTATGATTCTCTAGTCTTTTAAAATATTTGGTATCTATGCTTCCGTGTATGGTTTTAACATGCTTTAAACCAATATCAGCCATGGCTTTCTCCGCAAAATTACTCCACACCCAAAAATTTTTACTTTTATTAGCCGCATCTATGGCTGATGGTAAAATAGGTAGTGAGTCTAAAGTTGTCCATAAAACAGAAGTGATTTTATTAAACCAAGGTTTTGAAACTGAAAAATCTATACCCCATATGTCTTGAACGGCTATATAAACATCGGGTTTTTCTTGTTTGATTATATCATCTAAATGATGAGCTCCGTAAGAAGCGAGCCTCGCTTCTCCAGGATTTTTATTTAATTGATCGATTACCGCTGGATTGTCAGGTAATGCGCCAACGCTTTTCCAAGGAGTCGCTTTTAAACCTGGATTTGACCACTGAATACCACAGCAATAATTAACAATATCATATTTGTTAGTATTGTATAAATAAGTTAATATAGCCCTAGTATTTCTACCAAAGCCAGTTTTTGCTAGTGCATAGTCCGACTGAAAAACAATTTTCTTTTTTTTCATTGTTTATCTTCCGACTCCTGCTGAGAGTTTAAGGGCTTTTCAAAAGATTTATTTATGCAGTATAGAAGAAAAAATTTAAGATAGTCTGCTTCTGAGAAATTTAAACCAATTCTAAAGCTAGTACCTTTAGCATCTCCCTCACCCGACTTTATTACTCTGAAACTAAAACCCAGTTGCTCATCTGTAGATTTTGAATTTGCAGCATCGAATCTAAAATAAGGTTCTATAGCTATACTAATTTTTTGACTTTTTGTCGAGTGTACCGTCTCAAATTTTTGATTTTTTTCAAAGCAGCTAATTAATTTAGCCGCCTCAACCATATTGAATTTTCCAAAAATAACAGAGTTTGGATCTTCTTTGGACTTTTTAAAAGAACCTATTCTTTTTGTCGCATCCCACGATGATTGTTTTAAAATGCTAAACATTACTGCCCCGTCTTTTAGAAAGAAAGAACATGCACTGCCTGTATTTTTAGCAGTGGGTTTATAAAATTGAATCATATACAATATAGACTTTTAATTAATATTAATATTTAATTATTCTTTTAAATCTGCGAGTTTTGTATATATTTTATTGTTTTGCACAGCAACTATCTCAGCAAAAATACAATCTTCCTTTTTGCGACCAATAACTATGCATATTTGACCTTCTTCAGGAAGACCGTTATTAAGTTCAATGCAGTTTTTTGCAAAATCACCTTTTTTACCGTTGAAAACTAATATTTTTTTAAGCTGAGTCTCGTCTTTGGCTTCAATATGAATATATTCTGCGCCTTTTTTACTTTTTTTCAAATTGCATGATTCTATAGTTACTACACAAGCAACTTCCATATTATCCGGCAAACTGCTAATATCATCTAATAACATTAGTCCATCACGCTTTTCAGAAAAAATATCTTTTAATTTCTTACCATGCGTATAGCCCAAAAGTTTATTTTCATAAAACCAGTTTGCAAAATTTTCATTTTTGTTATTTTGCTCGTATATTTTTTTGTAGGGTTCTGATTTATTTTTTATAGTTGCTAATCTAGACTCTTTAATAACTTTTTTACCTTTTTCATCTGTAAAATCGCAAAGTTTTTTAACAATTTTTACTATATTCTCTTCAAACTCTTTACCAAAGTTTACGCAAAACTTTTTTTCTTTCTCAGTCAAAAGATTCCATAGTTGAGCTTCGTAAACAGTATATGCTCTAGATTTATCAGATATATTTAATGCCCCCGCTTGAATTAGAGCACTTAAAATGCCTATAGTCAATCCTGCGGCTTTAGCAGATTCAAACGCCGCAAATTTACTGGAATAGTCTCTTTTAAAATTAAGAATTTTTTCTATAGATTTGTCGGAAACGCCTTTGATTGAAAGTAATCCAAATCTTATATCTGGACCTTCTAAAGAAAAATCTAATTTAGACTTTATTAAGTCGGGAGGTAACAATTTTATACCGAAATGTTTTAACTCTCTTTCTATTTTACTTATTTCATTAATTGGATCTGGTTCGTGTTTCGTCATCTGAAGAAGAGCTAAGAAAAACTCTTTCGGGTAATTTGTTTTTAAATAAGTTGTCACTGCGGCTAGTCCAGCATAAGCTGCGCTATGAGATTTATTAAAAGAGTAATTCGATGAATCTTGAAGAATTTTCCAAAAAATTTCCGCAATTTCTAAATCTAAGTTATTGTCTTTAATTTTTTTAAAAACTTTATCTTTCCAAGATTCAACCTCATCAACTTTCTTTTTTCCCACTACTCTTCTTATAATCTCGGCTTCATCAAGAGAAAATCCTATTTTATGAGCCATTTTCATTAATTGCTCTTGATAAAGACACACTCCTCCAGTTTTTTGTAGAATATCATCAAAAAATGGATGAATACTCTCTTTAGCGTCACTATTTGTATACTTAGAATACTGCTCGACAAATTGAAGCGCGCCGGGTCTTGCCAAAGCTAGTACACCACTAAGCTCCTCAAGATTTCTGGGTTTAACTTTTTGACAAACTTTAAAATTTGTCTCCGCTTCGATTTGGAACAAGCCGTGAGGATATTTTAAATTTTGCAAAGTAATGTAAATTGATGAATCGTTTACGTCTATATCTTCTATCTTTTTTTCGATCATTTTGCATACTCTATCTACAACTGAAACGCTTCTCAAACCCAATAAATCAAGTTTTACGTTTAGTAAAGATACCCATTCCATATCAAATGAAGATGTTTCATTTTTAGATGAGTCTAGTTCTGTAGGGCATGACTCATTTAATTCTTCAAATGAAAGTAACATCCCAGAAGCGTGAACGCCTTTGTTTTTTATGAGTCCTCTAAGTTTTTTAGCTATTTGATATACTTTTTTATTTTTGTCACACCATTCTTTAAAACTTGGGCTCTCATTATAAGCTTCTTCAATATCTTTGTTTTGGCCGAAAACTTTTGGAATTTTATCTGTGACGAAATTCATTTCTGATTCATCTTTTTGAGATACAATTTTGCCACACTCCTTAATTACGAGTTTGCCGCTCAGAGTATTGAGTGTAAGTATTTTAGCAGTTTTGCCTTTGAATTTTTTCTCTAGATATTTTAGAACCTCTTGCCTTCTATAAAAACATAAATCAATGTCCACATCAGCCATTAGCGAGCCATCTAGGTATGTCACGCCATTGACAATTTTTTTCTTTGCTCTGATTTTCGAAACAAATCTTTCAAAATAAAGATCGTATTTTACAGGATCTATTTTTGTTACCCCTATCAAGAAAAGAACTAGACTTCCTGCGGCCGAGCCTCTTCCGAGTCCAGTTGGAATATCATTTGTTTTGCAAAAATCTAGCACTTCCCAAACTAGTAGTATATAGTCTACAAAGCCAAGCTCATCTAAAACTGAAAGTTCAGAGGCAAGTCTTTTACAATAATTCTCGTCTGTAAAAAATTTATGCTTGTTTATTCCATCCTCACAGAGGATTTTTAAAAAGTCTAAATTAGATATATCAGATTTTATTCCAAACCTATTTTTATAATCGTTTGAAATATTAAATTTGGGCAGTCGAACTCCATGCATGGGAAGTTCTAAAAGACTAAATTGATCAGAAAAGTTCATATATTTATCATCCATTTAATTTTATCCCATACTTTAATATTAAGCTCCAAATCACAAAGCGCATCATGTAAATTATCGTAGTCATGATCAATGCCATATTCTTTGCCAAGAAGTTCAAGTCTGGTTTTAAGATTTTTTGACTTTTTATTTAAAATTTTATAGTTAAAAAGACTAATGTCAGTATTCTCGGGTATTGAAATATTAAGTTTGATTGCTCTAGCTAGTGCCAGAGTATCTATAATTTTGTCAGAAAAGAAATTCCAATCTTTATTAAGTGATTGATAAAATGATCTTAGAATATATATATCAAATCCAACTATGTTATGACCCACAATATAATCAGCGTTTTTAATAGCTTTTGTTAGCTCCACTTCAGCGATTTCTGGAGCAACTGCAAGTTTATCAAATTTAAACTGATCAAATTTAGTAATTTCTCTTGCTCTTTTGGAAATTTCCAAATCAGTGTCCCATTTAATATAGTAATTGTGCTTTTTAACTATATTTTCACCATTAGTTTCTATAAAAGCAATTTGCCACGGAAGATTATTGCATTTATTCAAACACAAATTATAAGTTTCGCAATCTAAAAAAAGATACTTTTTAGATTTATCATACCTTAAAAGATGCTCGTCCATATTATGAGTTTTGTTTTTTCCAGCTCTCAAAACAGAATTCGTCACTGCACATATGATCTAATCTGGGCTCTGCTAAAGAAGATCTTTCATTAATTGCTCTGAATGATAGATAAGCTGGAAAATCAGATTTATTTTTGTAGTAAATGCTTTTACTTTTAATTATTTCTTCACCAGTTTTTAGAACCGCTTTGGTTATGTGCTTATCCAAAGGATGGTCATTATCTTCTTGAAAATAAAATGCTTTTGTAAAAATATCAGGAATGATTCCTTCGGAATAAAAAAGATTATTATAGATATAACTATCGTAGAAAGGAACTCCTAGAATTAAATTATCTGACCACATTTTTTTTAAATTAACGTAGTCTATTCGCGGCTCATAATAAAATCCTTCTTTTGCGGCAAAAGAATAAATTTTTATAAGAGCTTTGTAGCCTGCGTAATTTTTACAAAAAATTAAAAATTTACAATTAGAAGAGAGAGACTCGGTAGTTTTATCGTGCGTATTTGTACAGACAGTAAGTCTTATACCGAAATTAAGCTTGATTTTGTGCAACTTGCAATTAGAAGCGGCTTGTAGAAAGCCAGACATTGAATCTTCAGCAAGAAAAATTTCCGATAGATTGTTTTCTTTGGCTATTGCGATAATTGAATCAGGATTGTCCTCGGATGTTGTCTCCTCATTTTCTAGAGTAAGAATGCTTTTTCCTATAGAGAAATGAGATTTAAATAATGGTAAAACATTATACTGCATGATGGTAGTTCACGCTAAATACCGAAATTGTCAACACTTTGATTTACTGGTTGCGGTAAAAAATTTTTAAACTTTGGGCAGCCTTCGTATTGTCTTTTTTCTATTTTCAATTCTGAGTCTGTAGATTGTATATCTTTTTCTTTAAACGCAGACTTTATTACGCGATTATCTTTATCAATAAGAACATAATATTCAAAATCAAATTTAAATGGACAATGCCACATCGGGGTTTTATCTTTTTTAAGCTGCCCCTTTTCACTCGCTCTGCCACACATTTTTTGACCTTTAAATTCAAGCTTCGAATCTTCCATATCTGCCGCTAGCCAAGATTTAGCGTCTTTTTCTGTGAATGAATCAGCTTGAAAATTTAAATATTCTAAATAATGCGAAAAACCTTCCATCTCTTCTTCGGAGAAACATATTTCTACGACGGGTTGTTCTGGAAATTTTAAGAAAATAAATTTAACTATGATGTTTTTATATTCTGGCCACTTGTTTTTAGCAACTAGCGAATACATTAAAGCTTGGATATTGCAGTCTTTTTCGTCGCCTTTAAACTTTTCTTTGCTAGTTTTATAATCTGTTATTACTAGTTTGTTCTCTTTGGGATAAAGAGTTATTTTGTCTATAAAACCTGAAATATTAAAAGTAGGTTTTTCATTCTCTATTTTAAATTCAAACTCAGGTTCTAAAATTTTAGCTTCACCAAGTTCTTCGCCATAAAAATCCGTGTCGAGTCCAACTAAAATCATTTTTTGTATAAGAGCATAATCCTCTTCACTAAGTTCGTATTTTTTAATCCATTTTTTAACTAACCTTTCTATGCTTGGAACCGCATTTAAAAGTCGATCTTTTAGAATTCTGTTAAAATATCTTTTCCTTTTTTTACCAATAAGCATTTCAAATATTAAATGGCATATTGTTCCCCTCAAAGCTCCAGAGTTAGTTTTGTCAGGGAGCTTAAGATGATATTTGCACCAATAAATCCAAGAACAGGATTCTAGAGTTTTTATTTTTGATGCAGACAGATATTTTTTGTTGTTTTTTTCCATTCTTTAATTTGTTCAAAAGACATTTCTCCAAAATCTTTTTCGCAAGGAAGAGATATATAAATTTGATTTGAATCAAAATATCTTAACAATTTTTTCTTTTGCTTTTCTGCGGCAATATTCCCAGCCATTTTGTTATTAGCATCATTATTAAAGGCGATTATTATTTTTTTGACATCTAATCTAAGAAGAAAATTTAATAATCCTGGTTGTATGTCTAATCCAAAGCTTACAATAGAAGTTTTAATTCCGTTTTGCCAAAGAGAAAGCATATCTCCAATACTTTCAACTATAACAACATGGTTATATTGTTTAATATAATCTAAATTAATTGAAGAGGGATATGCCCAGGATTTTTTTGACCCGAGGTGTTTCCATTTGGGAGAATTACCAATCTGAGGAACAACTAATCTACCACTTATTCCTATAATTTTACCGAAAGCATTGTAGATTGGAAAAATATATCTGTTTTTCATTTTGCCCACTTTACAGAGCCCTCCTTTAAATACTTTTAAGGTATCTTGATTTATACCCCTGTTTTCCCAATAAGAAAAATCTTGATCAAGATTTTCAATTGTCTGATTGTCAAAAATAGTATCCTCTATTATAATTTTATTAATTTCCGCGCTTGCAGTGTTTAAAGTAAAATTATTATTTTTTAACCAGCCAGAGACATCTGCAGATGAGATATTAACAGTTTTACCAATAAGTTTTTCAAAAGAACCTCCCTCACTGGTCTTAAAATCAAACCAGCTACCGTTAGTTTTACTAATGCAAAGAACAGTTGAGTTGTCCGAATCTCTATAAAGAGGTTTTGCTCTGTAATTTTTACCATCATCTGTAAGAGAGTATCCTATAGATTCAAGAATTTCTCTATAATCTTTCACAAAACTTCTTCTGCACCTTCTTGATTATTTAAATCAAAAATTTCATTTTCTTTGTTTATAACGTCTTTTAGCGAACCTTTTTCTTTCACTTCAAAATTGTCAACAGAAAAATTAATATAATTAGTCACCCATTTTTCAATTACCGATGGTTCGCCTCTCACGTTTTCCATGCATTTTCTTTTTAAAAGATCCTGGTGTCCCGCTGAATCGCGGCCTTGAAAACGGGTTTTAACTGGAAGCAATTTATGAGTTCCATGATCTACACCATCCAAAGCAATCTCGTCCGCCGTTTTTCTTCTAAAAAGAGCAACAAAAGAAGCGAACCACTGAAGTCTATCAGAGAGAGCTATAGCAGAGCTATCATCAATTATTACATCTGATCTGCGATTTTGAGTTTCCCCAGAACGATTCATTTGTATTGCGGTAAATATCGGAGAGTCTATTTCTTCTGCTATTTTTTTTAGTTTATCTACTTTGTCACCAATTAATTGATGCTCTGACCAGCTTGCAGAAGTTTTTTCTCCGGTAAGTTTTATATAATCATAAACAATAAGACAGCGTTTGCCTCTACCAACCTGAGAGAGATACCATCTTCTAATAATTGAAATAACTTGATCTATATTTTTATTACCAACCTCATAGTGGTAATATTTAAACTTTTCCATTTTTTCAAAAGCTTTATTTATTTTAGAAACGTAATCGGGATTTGATTTCCATTTCCCGGTTTCAATATACCACAAGGGTACGCCGCTTATGTTAGCAGCCATTCTGTATTGTTGCTCTACAGTACTCATCTCCGTGTCTAAATATAGAGCTTCTACATTATTTAATTGAGAAGTATAAAGGCACATGTGATTAAGAAAAGTGCTTTTACCTTGCCCCGGTCTAGAAGCTATGGCGTAAAGATTTTTGGGCCTTAATCCTCCGAATAGTCTATTAAATTCTGAAAAAGGAGTGGTTAAACCAAATTCGTCAAGCGGATTTTCCGCTCTTTCTAGAATAACATCTTTTAAATTAGAAAAAATATTTTCTGGATTTTTACAATTCAAATCCAACATTGATACTTTGCTATTGTAAATACTATCCGCTTCTTGAATTAATTTTGAAACATCTTCTGAATTGCTATTTTGAGCATGATCTGATAAAGTCGAAGCAACTCTAACCAAATCTCTTCTGACTCGAAGTTTGATAAGTTCTTCCGCTGCTTTAATTACTCCGCTAGCATTAACCTTATTAAAAGTGATATTTTCAATATAATCATATATATTAATTTGATCTTGAAAAACACAGCCTAGACTTTCTATGCGCTGAGCAATTAGCACCTTATCCAAAGGCTCACCCTTGATTAGGAAAGATTTAACTACACTGTATATTTTTTTATGAGGAGTGTAAACAAAATCATTTTCATTTATTTTAATATCTATATCTGGAAAAACTTCTGGAGAACTAAAAAGACCGGAAAGAAAGTGTCTTTCGAGCTGTTTTGATTCAAGAGACTTATCAATGCTCATACGTATAATATAACTTCTTTTTAAATAAAGTCAATAGGATAATACTAAAATTCAGATTTTAAATAGGTATAAGTAGTATTAAATCAGTTAATATTTGATTTTATGCTTAAATTTATATTAATCTATCGCTTTTAGCTCAAGCAGATGGGCCGGTCTTAACCCGTAAACCGCTTGGCGATCACCGTGGCATTGTGACCACCGAAGCCAAGGGAGTTGTTCGCAATTGCCTCAATCTTCATCTCCCGCGCTGTGTGCGGCACGTAGTCGAGATCGCACTGCGGGTCGGGGTTGTCGAGGTTAAGAGTAGGCGGGGCTATCTGGGTTTGAAGCGCTTTTGCGCACAGAGCCATTTCCAATGCGCCCGCTGCACCAAGTAGATGACCGGTGGCGCCCTTGGTGGAGCTAATGGCGAGTTGCCGCGCATGGTCGCCAAAAACGTTCTTGATGGCCTGAGTTTCGCAGATATCGCCTTGCGGTGTACTGGTGCCGTGGGCGTTGATGTAAGAAATGTTTTCTGGTCGTAGGCCGGCGCTACGTAGAGCCATCTTCATACAGCGGGCCGCGCCTTCACCTTCGGGAGCGGGGACAGCGATGTGATTGGCGTCAGCGGTGTTTCCGTAGCCGACGAGCTCGCAGTAGATGCGCGCGCCACGGGCTTTTGCGTGTTGAAGTTCTTCTACGACAAGTACGGCCGCGCCTTCCCCCATGACAAAGCCATCGCGGTCTTTATCGAAAGGACGGGAAGCCCGCTTTGGTTCGTCGTTACGCGTGGAAAGGGCGTTCATTGCGGCGAAGCCGCCGATACCCATCTCCGTGAGAGCGGCCTCGGTGCCTCCAGCAAAAATGGCATTGGCATCTCCCATTTTGATAGTGCGCCAAGCTTCACCCAGCGCGTGCGTGCTGGTGGCGCAGGCGGAGCAAATGGCGATGTTAGGACCGCGTAGTTTGTAATACATACTGAATACGCCGGAGGCCATATTCAGAATCATCATTGAAATAAGGAAGGGCGAGATGCGATCAGGACCCTTGTTTAACAACACGGAATGTTGCTCGTCGTGCGTGCGTAAGCCACCGATGCCAGAGCCGATGAACACGCCGATCTGATCGCGGTCGAGCTTATCCAGATCCATTCCAGAGTCTTGCAATGCGCGCCAGCCGGCATAGATACCGAACTGTGCAAAACGGTCCGTGCGGCGAACTTCTTTGGGCGATGGGAAAGCGGGGGTGGGATCAAAGCCCTTCACCTCGGCGGCGATCTTACAATTATAGATCGTTGGGTTAAAGGCCGTTATGCGATCAACACCACATTGACCGGCGATTATGTTGCTCCAAAACGTTTCAATGTCATGACCCAGCGCGGTGACCGTGCCAAGACCCGTGATGACAACCCTGCGATCTGATCCGTTCTTTCTCATGAAAGAAAAGAGGCTTCAGATTTTAAATAGGTATAAGCAGTATTAATCATGACCCAGCGCGGCTCGTTGTCCGTCACTATAGACTATAGAGCATTCAGCTTTAAAATAAATTCAAATATCTATTATATAAATGCGCTGGATATCAAGCAGCCTCTTCTGCGCTAATCAGGTCCGGCTGCGGCGCGGGCATGG
>Ga0194129_10001600_pt1 | contig 36728 bp, 35 predicted proteins | sample TA2KigCa35mmetaG_FD_150862 | JGI IMG/M metagenome (GOLD analysis project Ga0194129, IMG submission 150862) | Freshwater microbial communities from Lake Tanganyika, Tanzania - TA2015038 Kigoma Deep Cast 35m | ecosystem: Environmental > Aquatic > Freshwater > Lake | place: Tanzania: Lake...
AAGGCGAGGAAGGCCAGGAGGAGGCGGCTGGTGTCCATGGAGTGAAAGAAAACTTTACAAATCTTAGGGGCTGGGCCCGGGGGTCGGGCGGTTTGCCCCCCGCGTCACCGTGAAAAAAGCACCTACGTTGAGCCTTGTTTGTTATGGCCACACTCTGGCTCCGCCCATGCGCCTGCTTCCTCCGGCTCTCTTCGGGACCACCGGTTTGACGGCGGCGACGAGTCTCCTGCTGGCCACCCTCCCCCTGGGACTGATCGCCAGCCAGCCGAGCGCCGCAGCCGCCGCCAGTCCCAGCGGCGCCGTGTTGAGCCGACAATCTTTTGTCGCCACGGCGGTGCAACGCGCCGGCCCCGCTGTGGTCACGATCGACACGGAGCGAACGGTGGCGGTGGCTGGCGCCGGCTCCCTCCCCCGCGGACTCCTGAACGATCCTCTGTTCCGCCAGTTCTTCGGCGTTCCCCTGGGGCAGATGCCCTCGCAACGCACGGAACGCAGCCAGGGCAGCGGCGTCATCTTTCAAAGCGATGGCTTGATCCTCACCAACGCTCACGTCGTGGAAGGCACGGAGCGGGTCAACGTGGGACTTCAGAACGGCCAACGGGTGGAGGGTCGGGTGGTCGGCCGCGACCGCCTCACCGACCTGGCCGTGGTCCGCTTGAGCAGTCAGGGTCCCTGGCCCGTCGCGCCCTTGGGCAACTCGGACAGTCTGCAAGTGGGGGATTGGGCCATTGCGGTGGGCAATCCCTACGGCCTCGACAACACCGTGACCCTGGGCATTGTCAGCAGCCTCAATCGCAACGCCCGCAAGCTCGGGATCATGGACAAACGGCTGGATCTGATCCAAACGGATGCCGCCATCAACCCCGGAAACTCCGGCGGCCCGCTGCTGAATGCCAACGGTGAGGTGGTGGGGATCAACACCCTGGTGCGCTCAGGGCCTGGAGCCGGCCTGGGCTTCGCCATTCCGATCAACCGCGCCCGGCAAATCTCCTCCCAGCTGATCAGCACAGGTCGCGCCAGTCATCCCATGATCGGCGTCGGGCTCGATGAGGTCAGGACTTCGACGGGAGGCGCGGTGATGGCCGGGGCGCGGGTGGTGGCCGTGCAACCCGGAGGACCGGCGGCCCTGGCAGGTCTGCGCCCGGGGGATGTGATCACCGCTGTGGACGGCAGCCGGATCTCAGGCCCGGGGGATGTGATCAATGCCGTGGAACGCGCAGGCGTCGGCCGTGCTCTGCGGGTCAGCCTGCTGCGCGGGGGTGAGCCCCTGCAGGTCTCGGTGGTGCCCGGTGATCTGGCGATTCAGGGGCCGAGGTGACGGCCCTCGGCGGAACATGACAACACCATGGGCAACAATTCGCCCATGGTGAGGAATCGGAATGAGACCGAGGCGTCAAAGCGGGTCGGGTTGCCCGTGAATCGAATCGCGATCGATCTCCTCACCCGGGGCGGGCGGTTCAAGCATGGTGGAATCACCGGCGGGATGGCCAGGCGAGCAGGCCAGGCGGGGTGGGGCTCCCAGGTGTTGTCGCATCACCCACTGGGTGGCGGCCTTCTGGCTGTGCCAGGCCTCCAGCAGCTGCTTGGCCAGGCCACGCAACACTTGAGGATCGGTGGTGGCGTCTATGGCACGACTCATGCGCTCCAGCTCGAACTTCTGGCCGAGGGTGAGGGCAAGGGGTTCTGACATGGCGGTACCTCCAAGCGAGGGATGTGCCCACAAAGCTACAAACCGTTTCAAAGGCTCACGTATCCGTTGCAACACGTGTTAGGGATCGGTCAGCAAATCTGAATGGATCCCGCCCCCTCCGCTCCTCCCATGGAGCCGATCCACGCTCGCGTCTTGCCTCCCCGCTTGGGAAAGCCAGCGCCTGGCCCCGGTCACGGGGGTTCCCCTGTGTGGCGAAACGCTGATCAAGGGGACTCAGGGGCCTCGGAGCGCTCCCGCCCGGCCCGGGCCCGACTCCGCTGACGCTGGCGATTGGCCTCGCGCTTGGCCTGCCGCTCCCGCTCCTGCCGCAGCTGCTCCCGTTCCAGAGCCTCCTCCGTCTTCTTCTGCACGTAGTAGGCATAGTCGCCGCGGTAAAGCACCAGCTCCCCGTCCCGCAACTCAACGATGCGGTTGGCCACCTTGGACACAAAGGCCCGGTCGTGGGACACAAGCACAGCCGCCCCCTCGTAGCCGATCACAGCCTCCTCCAGCATGCGCTTGGCGGGAATGTCGAGATGGTTGGTGGGCTCATCCAGAAGCAGGAGATTGGACGGGCGCAGGAGAAGCAACGCCAGGGCCAGCCGGGCTTTCTCTCCGCCACTGAGCATCCCCGCCTCCTTGAACACATCGTCGTTGCTGAAGCCAAAGCGCCCCAGATAGGAGCGCACCTGGCTCTGGCTCCAATCCGGAACGACCTCGAACACCATCGCGAGCACTTCCTTGGACAGATCCAGCGCTTCGGCTTGGTTCTGCTCAAAGTAAGCGGGGATCACGTTGTGCTCCCCAAGAGCGGCCTGCCCCTCCAGGGGGGCTTCCAAGCCCATCAACAAGCGCAGGAGTGTGGATTTTCCCGCCCCGTTCGGCCCCACCAGGGCGATGTGATCCCCCCGCTCCACCTCCAGATCCGCGCCCAGGAAGAGAATGCGTTCGCCGTAGGCGTGGGTGAGATCGCTGAAACAGGCCACCCGACGTCCGGAACGGGGGGCGGGGGGAAAGCGAAAGTGCGGACCGGTGAGGTCGTCGACAGGGGCCTCGATGCGTTCCACTTTCTGCAGAAGCTTTTCTCGGCTCTTGGCCTGGGTGCTGCGGGTGGCGCTGGCGCGAAAGCGATCGACAAAGGCCTGCTGGCTGGCCAGTTCTTTCCGCTGTCGCTCGAAGGCGGCCTGCTGGGCCTCGCTGGCCTGGGCCTTCTGTTCCAGATGTTGGCTGTAGTTGCCGAGATAGACCCGGCTGACCCCCCTCTCCGTTTCCACGATCTGATTGCAGATCCGATCCAGAAACATGCGGTCGTGGCTGATCACCACCAGGGGCACATCCCATGCCAACAGGGTGGTTTCCAACCATTCGATGGTCTGCACATCGAGGTGGTTGGTCGGCTCATCCAACAGCAGAACATCGGGCTCCTGCAGCAGGAGCTTGCCAAGGGCCACGCGCATCTGCCACCCCCCTGAGAAGTCGCCGACCCGCCTCTCCACCTCTTCCGCATCGAAACCGATGGTGGGCAGGAGCCTGTCGATGCGCGCCTGCAGCGCGTAGCCATGGAGCGATTCGAAACGGCTCTGCAACTGGCCCATGCGTTCGATCAGGTGATGCAGATGGTCGGGATCGGTGGCGGCCCGTTCCGTTTCCATCTCCTCCTGCAGCTGGGCCTGGGCGTCGAGAACGACGGCGGCCTCCGCAAAGGCCTGAAACAGCTCCTGGCGGACAGTGCGCTGGAGGTTGACATCAAATTCCTGTTGCAACAAAGCGATGCGTGGATCCCCCTGACGCACCACCTGGCCGCTGGTGGGTTCCTCCAGCCCGGCGAGGATGCGGAGCTGGGTGGACTTCCCCGCCCCGTTGACCCCCACAAGGCCGATGCGGTCCCCCGGCTTGACCTCCCAGCTCACGTCCGTCAGCACCTCTCCGGTGGGGTAGATCTTGCCGATGCGATCGAGGCGCAGCACAGGGTGGGGACTGGGGGGTCGTCCATCCTCGCAAGTGACGTCAGGCAGACTGGCGTCGGAGACAGAACGCCGAGGGCTCCATGATCAAGCGCCTGGAACAACTCGCCGCTCTGGTCGTGGCCGCCGGCCTCGCCCTGGTGAGCTACTGGCTGTTTTTCAGCTGGGCTCAGGGGGGAGGAGCGCATCGACGCCAGAAACCCGGCACCTCCTCCACCATCCCCCTGGTCCACCAAGGCGGGCGGTCACAGGCCACCGCGGGCCTTGAGAAGCCATTGTTTGGTGGCGTTGTCGTCCAGCCCATCGAGATGCTCGCGCACCTCGTCGCCCGTGACGGCCAGCCCCCAAGCCGCGCCGAGCTCAACAATGCGCTGGAGAGCTCCACTGGGATCCTGGAGAGCCTGCCGGAACAGGGATTGGGTGAGGTCTGAATCCTCACGGATCCGGGCATAGAGCGCGGCAGCGTTGGCGGCGGACATCGGAGCGCATCCAGGTCCCCTGACGCTACCGCCTGCTCGTTGACGGGGAATCAGGCCGCCAGGGGACGTCCATCGTCAGAAAGGCCACTGGCGGAGGCATCCTCCATGCTCCGCGCATCCAAGCAGAGCACCTTGCGGAGCTGGGCGTAGTTGGCCGCCAATCCATCGCGGCCCTCCTGCTGGGCTCCGTACTCGGCGCGCTGGAGCACGTGATGCAGATGGGTGAGCAGGTAGGTGCTGATCACTGCGGACACCAACACGTCACTGCGCTCGGCCGTGCGGCGAGGGTGCGGGGTCCTGGCACGCGACTTGGGAGCCCTGGCGCCAGCTTTGGCGGGGGTGGAGGGGGTGGATCGCGTCATGGAGGACTCCGAAGGGGACGAGGTGGAGGCGAAGGAGCGGACCTGTTCCACAAGCATAGTGCTGGATACTACCCTTGACTAGCTTTGTACACTTCTCTGTATCCGATCCGAACCCTCGGTCGTGGCGACCCGACAGACTTCCTCCAGCGGGCGCCCAAAGTCGCCCCGCATTCAGGTGGTGTTGCCTGAGGATCTCTGTGAGCGCCTGGCCTCCTTGGCCGAAGACGAATCCCGCACGGTCAGCAACATGGCCAAAGTGTTGATTCAGCAGGGGGTCGAAGCCCTGGAGCGTCAGCGGGATCGCCAGCGTCGACAGGGGCAAGGGGAGCGCGAACGCCAGACCGAGCGCTTCCGCGAAGTCCTGGAACGCCAGGAACGGGGCAAACCCTCCCGACTCAGGGGGGCTCCCCGACGCCTGCGCCTCTGGCGCCCCCTCGAACACTGAAACGCCGGCTCTGCCACGGCGGATTCGCCCGCACACCGAGAACAGCCTGGCCACGCGCCCCGGTGACCGAGGGAAGGGAGCCGGGATGCCCGCGCACATGCCACCAGGCCAAGAGGGCGAACGCAAGAGCCTCCCGCTCCATGGCGCCGATCCCGATCTCGGCCAGGGGACGGACGACCATCCCCTGACAGCGCTGGCGCAACTGGTCCAGAAGGAACAGGTTGCGGGTGCCGCCTCCCGCCACCAGAACCTCCACAGGGGGCGTGCCGCGCCGGAGATCCCGCGCCACGGCGGCGGCCGAAAACGCCGTCAGGGTGGCGAGGGCGTCAGCGGCCGTCAGCCCGGGGCTCCGCTCTCGCAGGACGTCCAACCGCCAGCGCAGATCCTCCGCCCCATACGCCTCCCGACCCGTGGATTTCGGTGGCGGTTGGCGGAGGTAGGGCTCCTGGAGCCAGAGGGCGATGACCGCCTCGTCAACGCACCCCTGTCGGGCCCACTCGCCCGCCGCGTCAAAGCTGAGGCGTCCCTCGCTGAACTGGTGCACCGCCAGATCGATCAGGGTGTTGGCGGGCCCGCAGTCCCACCCCCTCACGGGCTGGTGACGATCGGGACCCTGCCGGGGGGGGAGCAGGGTGACATTGGCGATCCCCCCCAGATTGAGCACCGCCCGCCAGCCGGCGACGCCCCCCAGCAAGGCCGCATCGGTGGCGGGCACCAGGGGCGCTCCCTGTCCGCCCAGGGCCAGATCCGCAGCGCGAAAATCAAAGACCACCGGACGCTGGAGCCGCTCGGCCAGCAGGGGAGCCTGCAGGGCCTGCCAGCTGGCCCCTCGCCGTCCCGGCACGGGAGGCCGGTGCCAGAGGGTCTGGCCATGGCAGCCCACGAGCTCCGCCCGCCCAGTGGGGTCGCAGGCCCGGGCCGCCTCCGCCTGGATGTCCGTGAGCGCCTCCATCATGTCGAGCAGGGCCGCCGCGGCCATGGGCTGACCCTGGCCGCAGCCGATGATTCGGCGCCTCAGATCATCCGGATAGGGGATGGAGGCGGTGTGGGACACCCGCCAACGGGGTCGCCGGCTCGATCCGCCCAAGCGCACCAGCACCGCATCCACCCCATCGGCGCTGGTGCCGCTCATCAGTCCCAGAACCCACATCGGCGTCAGCGGCTGGGGAGGGCCTCAAGCGCCTCGGCGCTGCCCATCACCACCAAAACCTCATCGGCCCGAAGCACATGGGAAGCGGGCGGGTTCACCATCAACTGGTTGGCCGGACCGGCGGCCAGCACATTCACGCTGTAGGACTTGCGGAGGTTGAGATCGCGCAGGGAGCGGCCGACAAAGGCTTGCGGCACCTTGATCTCCTCAATGCTGTTGCGATCGTCCAGTCGCAACCGTTCCAGCAGATTCGGACGCATCAACTCCTGCCCCAGCCGGGCCCCCTGCATCTTGGAGGGAAACACCACCTTGTCGGCTCCCACCCGGCGCAGCATTTTTTCGTGGAGATCGCTGGTGGCCCTGGCGATCACCTGCTGCACCCGAGTTTCCGGAGCATCCTTGACGATGAGGGTGGCGGTGATGCTGGCCTCGATCGGCTCGCTGATCGCCACCACAACCGTGCCCACATCCAGAGCGCCGGCCGCCCGCAGCGCCTCCTCATCGGTGCAGTCGACGATGCGGGCCGCGATGGCGGGCAGTTGCTGCAGCAACCCATCAATCGCCCGACCATTGAGATCAATGGCCAGCACCTCCGCCCCGGCGCGGATCAATTCGCGACAGACGGCACCACCGAAGCGTCCGACGCCGATGACCGCGAAACTGTTGGAGACATCCTGGGCAGCGCTGGGCTGCCACTGCCACCATTGCGACATGGCTGGCTGGCTTACTTGTTGGGCTGGGGCGTGAGGCGGAGGTAGGGCCGCACCTCCGTGACACCTTTGGGAAATTTCTCCCGCGCCGCGTCCGTCGGGATCGAGGGCACGACGACACAATCCTCTCCCTCCTTCCAATTGACGGGAGTGGCCACCTGGTAGTTGTCCGTGAGCTGGAGAGAGTCAATCACCCGCAGGATCTCAGCGAAATTCCGACCTGTGCTCGCCGGGTAGGTGATTTGAAGGCGAAGCTTTTTATTGGGATCAATGATGAAAACTGAACGTACGGTGAGGTTATTCAGCGCGTTGGGATGAATCATGCCATAGAGCTCGCTCACCCGGCGATCCGAATCCGCAAGAATCGGGTAGTCAACAGTTGTCTTTTGAGTATCGTTGATATCCGCGATCCAGCCCTGATGACTCTCGGCGGAATCCACGCTCAAGGCCAGGGTTTTGACATTGCGCTTGTCCCATTCCGGACGCAGTTTCGCCACCTCCCCCAGCTCTGTGGTGCAGACCGGTGTGTAGTCCGCCGGATGAGAGAAAAGCACCACCCAGTGATCCGCACCGAAGTCGTACAAGTTGATCGGACCGAGCTGGGACTCCTGGGTGAAATCAGGAACAGTGTCGCCGAGCTGCAGAGCCATCGCGAGAGGCCATGGAAACCGTATCTGATCCTGTCACAGCGCGCAGGCCCTCCCCCCAGGCGCGCAACTCCCGCCGCAGATGACGCAGGCCCAGATCCGCTGTCGCCGACACAAACAACATCCCGGGTTCCAGAGCCCGGGCGCGTTCCAGCTCCTCCGCCGGGCAGCGATCAATCTGATTGCCGATCACCCGCGCGGGCTTGGCGGCGTGAAAATCGCCGAGCACGGAGCGCACCGCGGCCAGCTGCTCGGGCCAAGAGGGATCCGCCAGATCAACGATGATCAACAGGCCGTCCGCGTCCAGAGCCTCCTCGAAGGTGGAACGAAAGGCCTCCACCAGGGCGGGAGGCAGATCGCGAATGAACCCCACCGTGTCGGTGAGGAGCAACGGCTCCTGCCGCCCGTCCACTTCGGTTTCCGGCTGAAGACGGCGGGTGGTGGGATCCAGGGTGGCGAAGAGCTTGTCTTCGGCGAGCACCCCCTCGCCGGGCTGGGCCCCGCTGAGGGCATTGAGCAGGGAACTCTTGCCCGCGTTGGTGTAGCCCACCAGGGCGAGTCGGCAGGCGTCACGGCGGGCCTGGCGCAGGCGGGCCCGGTGGGCGCCCAGCCGGGCCACCTCCCGCCGCAGACGATCGATGCGGCGGGCGATGGCGCGTCGATCCTTCTCCAGCTGGGTTTCCCCCGGTCCCCGCGTGCCGATGCCGCCCCCCTGCCGGGAGAGGGCCACCCCGCGCCCCGTGAGCCGGGGCAGGCGATACCGCAGCTGGGCCAGCTCCACTTGCAGGCGGCCAGCGGCGCTGGCCGCCCGCTGGGCGAAAATATCGAGAATCAACTCGCTCCGATCGCTCAGGGGCAAGGCGAGCGACCTCTCCAGTTGCCGGATCTGCCCTGGAGTCAGCTCCCGGTCGCTGACCACCAGGCTGGCGCCCAGACGGCGGGCTTCCAAGGCCGCCTCGCGCACCTTGCCCTCTCCCCAGAGCGCGCCCCCCGAGGCGCCCGAGCGCCGTTGCGCCACCACGCCCACCGGCACGGCCCCAGCGCTGCGCACCAGCCCTTCCAATTCCCCGAGTCGCCGCTCCAGCGCCCGGGGGAGCTCGTCCTGACTCAGGACCAGCAGGAGCACCCGCTCGCGCGCCTCGGAGCCCTCGGGGGCGACAGAGGCCCCGGGCACCTCCCGGGTCCTCTCCTCCGCGGCGGGCGGATCCAGCCGGCAGAGCTCCACCAGCTCTCCCTCCCGCTCACAGCTCCAGGCCTGCTCCGCGGCCGGGGAGGGCACCCAGAGGCAAGCCCGCTGGTGCCCCCCGCCAGCGGGTTGAGGGCCAAAGCGAAGCCAGCGGCGCACGGCGAGGTCGAGGGCCACCAAACCCTCGCGATGACCTGGCCGCAAGGCGGGCTGGCGGGCGGTGCCGGCGCAGGTGAGCAAACGCTCCACCCGCGCCTGGCGACGGGAGCCCCCCGTCAGTCGCTCTTGAATCTCGCGAGACGAGGCCAGCTCCCCCACCCACAGGGCTCGTGGCAGCCCCCGGTCATCCACCAGCAAGCTGAGCGGCAGCTCCAGAGCGGCACCCTCCGCCGCCAGCCGTTGAAGGGTCAGCGGATCGGCGACCGCATCGGCGGGATGGCGACGATGGAGCAATCGCTCCAGGCGATGGCGCACAGACGGACGGAGGCCCTCCGTTCGTCCCAAGAGCACCCCCTGCCTCATGGGCGTCGCAGGCGCAGGCAACGCACCCCCGCCCGGGAGGCCCCTTCCTCATCCTCTGGCTGATCGCCCACATGCCACACCTCATGGGGTTCCAGCGCCAGCGCTTCCAGCGCCCGTCGGAAGGGAACGGCCGAGGGTTTGGCCGCCCCGATCTCGCTGGAGACGATGACCCGCTCCAGCCAGGCCATCAGCCCGAGCTCGCGCAACAGGGCATGAAGGCGACCATCAAAATTGCTCACCACCGCCAAGCGCAGCCCCTGGCGGTGCCAGGCGGCCAACCGCTCGGGCACCTCGGGATAGACACGCCACAACGCCGGCTGGGCAAAGCGCGCGTAAAGCGCGTCCACCAGAGCGTCGCCGGGCTCCGGGGCGCCAGCGAGGGACTGGAACACCTCGCGGATGCGGGCTCCCCACCAGCCGACTTCCGCCTGGCGCAGGGCGTCGGGTTCGGAGAGGTTGAAGGCCAGGGGAGGCGCGGCCCGGTAAATGGCGGGAAAGCGGGCATCGATGGCGGCGGGATCGGCGTGGACGCCGTGGTCCGCCGCCACGGCGGCGTACGTGGTGCCCACCGAGTCCCGCAAGGTGATCAGGGTGCCCATGGCGTCGAGGAGAAGTCCCTGGGGACGGGGCCAGGGGGCGTGGGCGGCGGCGGCCATCAGGGCTCCGCCAGCCAGCCGGCGGCCCCCCGCAGTTGCTGAGGCAGGCCGGGGAGACGGGCGAGATAGGCCAGGCGCCGCAGGGCAAACGCCGGGGCGCCCGCCAGGGTGAGGCCGCCGCCGGTGAGGGTCGCTTCCCCCTTGCCAAGGCTGAGCATCTCGCCGAGGTCTTGCCAGACGAAAGGCTCCAACGGCTCGCCCGCCAGGGCGCGCATCACGTTGCGGGCGGCCACCGCCGCCTGCTGGAACGCCACCTGGGCGTTGGCGGGGGGGGGGCCGGTGGGATCCGTGCCGGTGGCCGGCAATGCGGCCAGATCGCCCACCACAAACACATCTTTCTGGCCTTCAAGGCGCAGGTCAGGGTGGCAGCGCAGGCGCCCGGAGGTGTCGGCGGGGGCGGGCGGGATCAAGGGGGGGGGCTGAAAACGCAGACCCGCCGTCCAGATCACGGCGCGCACCGGAAGCACCTCGGTGGTGGAGGCCGAGCCGGGCGCACCCTCCGGCGGGAGAAGGGTCAGACGGTCGGCCTCCACCGCCTCCACCCGGGTTCGCAGCCGCAGGCGAACATCGCGGCGGCGAAGGGCGGAAAGGGCTTGTTCCCGATTGAAGGCCCGCGAGCGCGGCAGGATCTGCTCCCCCTGCTCGATGAGCTCCACCACGCAGGCGCCCTGGAGCAGATCGGCCACCTTGCAGGCCAGCTCGACGCCCGCAGGGCCGGCGCCGACGATCGCCAGGCGCTGCAGGGGGCGCTCGCGCCGGCCCAGCTCCCGCACCACCTCCCCCAGCCGGGCCACATCCGCCAGGGAGCGGAAGGTGAGGGCATGGCGTGACGCGCCGGGAACGACGGCCGTGTTTTCGGTGGAGCCGGTGGCCAGCACCAGGGCGGAATACGACACCTCGCGGCCCGCTGCTGTGCGCACGCGGCGGGTTTCGGTGTTGACGCTGTGGACGCGATCCCGCAGCCAGCCGACCCCTGGCCCCGCCAGGAGCGCGTCGTAGCGCGGGGCGATCTCCCAGGCGCGCAACTCACCGCTCAACAACTCATAGAGCAGGGGAAGGAAAAGAAAGCGCTCCTGCGGTTCGATGAGCAGCACCGGTGGGTGGCCGGCCAGGGAGGCCAGGGCCAGCGCGGTGTAGAGCCCGCCAAAGCCTCCACCGACGATCACGACGGGGGGGATCGACCGGGCGGTGCCGCCCCTTTCGGACGCGACAACAGTGGGTGGTGACGCGTCGCCTGCCTGCATGACGTCACCATACCCAGGTTGGCCGCCTCGGTTCGCGGGGCATGATGGGATCATGAGCTCAACCCTCTGCACCCAAGCTCCTCCCGCCTTGGCCGGTGCCGCTCCGGATCCCTCCGATCCCCCTTCCGCTCTCCTCAACCGGTCAGCCCCGTCCGGTGGAACGCCCGCCATCGATGGAACGATGGGGGATGCCAGCGAGCCGGATCTGGATCTGGCGGCCGCCAGGGCTCACCTGGAGCCCCTCCCGGCCCAGGAGCGCTTGGCCTGGGCCATGGAGACCTTTGGCGAAACCTTCTGTCTCACCACCAGTTTCGGCATCCAGTCCGCCGTGCTCCTCCACATGGCCTGCCAACTGGGACCGGGGCCGAGCGGCAAGGGGGTGCCTGTGATCTGGGTGGACACGGGATACCTGCCGGAAGAGACCTACCGCTACGCCGCGGAGTTGTGCGAGCGCCTGCCGGTGAACCTCCAGGTCGTCCAGTCGGACCTGTCGCCCGCGCACATGGAAGCCCTCCACGGGCGCCTCTGGGAGAGCGGCTCGGTGGAGGATCTCTCGCTTTACAACCGGCTGCGCAAGGTGGAGCCGCTCGATCGGGCGTTGAAACAGAGACGAATCCGTTGTTGGGCGAGTGGCGTGCGCGGGGGGCAGACCGACCATCGCCGCACGATGACGCCCCTCGATCCGGTGAGGGGCGTGTTGTCGTTGCACCCGCTGCTCTCCTGGACCAACAAGGAGGTCTATTACTACATGGAAACCCATCAACTGCCGCAGCACCCCCTGTTCGCCAAGGGCTACTCCACCGTTGGCGATTGGCACAGCAGCGCCGCCGATGATGCCACCCGCTCCGGCCGGGCCACCCGCTTCGGCGGCCTGAGGCAGGAATGCGGCATCCACTTGCCAGGCTTGATGGGCGAAGGCATTTGAGTCAGGCGCCCGCAGCGCGATGGTTGCTCATCGGCAACAGCCGCTGGCATTGGGCGGAGCGGACCCCGGCGGGCGCGTTGCGTGGGTGGGATGAGACGCCGCCCCTGGCGGGCGCGCCGGGACTGCCCCCCCTGGCTTGGGCGTCCGTTGGCCGCCGACCGGAGCGGGGCGGCCCTCCCCTGGACCGGCAACTGCGACTCCGCGATGTGCCCCTGGCGGGTTGTCCGCCGTGGCTGGGGGTCGACCGGGCGTTGGCGGGATGGGGAGCCTGGTGGGAGTGGGAGGAGGCGGTGCTGGTGGCGGACGCCGGCACCGTGTTGAGCCTGACCCTGGTGGGGAGCGACGGCCGCCTTCGTGGCGGGCGCCTGCTGGCCGGCTTGGGCCTGCAGCTGGAGGCCATGGCGGACCGCACAGCTCAGCTGCCGCGGTTGTCGGCGGCGGAATGGAGCGCCGCGGAGTCCCCCGTCTTGAGCGGCGGGGCCGAGGATCGGGCGCCCGAAGGCGCGGGGGAAGACAGGGAGGCCAAGGACGTTGGGGATGTTCGGGAAGGGGATCCCGCCTGGCCCCTGGCCACGGCGGCCGCCATGCGCTTGGGGGTGGCGGCCGCTCTGGCTGCGGCCGTGGTGGACGCGGCCGGGGAGGCGGGCTGCCGTCGCCTGGTGCTCACCGGTGGCGATGGGGCCTTGCTGGCGCGGCGGGTGGCACACCCCCTGGAGCCGCTTGGCGTGAGGGTCCACCTGCGACCCCTGCTCTGCCTGGAGAGCCTGGCCCGTCTGCGGCCAGAGCCTTGAAACGCCGCCGAGGGTGGACCTCAGGCCAGCCCCAGATCCTTGAGGATGTCGTCCGCCATGGTTTCCGCCTTCACCTTGAGGTAGATCCGCTCGATCCTCCCCTCGGGATCGATGACAAACGTGTGACGCATCATCCCCATGTACTCGCGACCCATGAATTTCTTCAGCCCGTAGCTCTCGTAGGCGCTGGCCACGGGACAGGGCTCGGCATCGGTGAGGAGGGTGAAGGGAAGCTCGTATTTGGCCATGAACTTGGCATGGCTTTTGGCATCGTCCTTGCTGATGCCCAGCACCACGATTCCCTGCTCCCGCAACGTGGACCAGCGATCACGGAAATTGCAGGCTTCCTTCGTGCACCCCGGGGTGTCGTCCTTGGGGTAGAAGTAAATCACCACCCGCTTCCCCAGGAAGGAAGCCAGATCCACCGGTTGGCCCTCCTGGTCGGGCAGGGTGAACAGGGGAGCGGGATCGCCGATCGCAAGGGCCACGAGTCAAAGGAGGCAGGGAGCGGGAAGCCTAGAGGGACACCACCCCATGATCACGCGGGGTCGACCCGCCTTCGCGAGCCCGGCGAGGATCAACGGATTTGGCGTGTGCGCAAAGACAATTGGCGTGTGCGCGAAGACAAATTGGCGGCACGTGGCTAGGTTTGAAAGGAAGTCGTCTTCCAAACCACCCGTGTTCAAGCGTCTGCTCGCTGGTCTCACAGTGGGAACTGCCCTTATCGCCCCTTCCGTTCCCCTGTCAGCTCTAGCTGCCACCAATCCTGTCCGCTGGAATACCGGCGGCGCTGTCTGGTCGACCAATCAATCGGCCGTTGACACCTTTCTGAAGACCGGTGACATCACGGACCGCGGCCTGGCCGGAGGCCTGCGCCGGTCCGGCTGGACCGCCAAAGAAGTGCGTGATGGTCTTAAGAAAACCTATGACGTTGATTTGATCGGCGTTTCCCGTTTCCTCTACTCCGACAACGGGGTGAAGTTCCTCAAGAAAGCTACCGCGAGCTACTTCCCCTACTACAGCATGAGCACCTACGCGGTGCAGGCCCTGCGCTCTGCGATTATCGCTGACGCCGCCGATGGCTCCCTCTCCGCCGCCGGCATCATCAAGGCTCTCCCCACCGACTTCCGTCTGGCGGATTTCTGCAACACCTACACCGGCGCCCAGAACATCTGCGCGGAAGGCCGCTGCAAGCCCGGCACCGCCCAGTGCACCTCCCTGTTCTCCTGGTACGTGTTCCTGCCCGCCTGCATCCAGGCCAACCAGATGCTCGACCCCGTGACCGAGAAGGTCTCCTACACCCCACCCGCTCCGGCTCCCACTCCTGAGCCGATCCGTGGCCTTTGGTGAACGCCTGACGTCTCTAGGACTTCTGGCCCCGGCGTTGCCCGGGGCTTTTTTTTGCCCGCTCTCGGCCCACCGTTCGGCCAGGCCCGGAGGGTCCGCCACGCCTTGGCTTCTCCTCGTCGGGGTCTTCCGACCAGCAACCTTCCAACACCCCATGGCCAAGGCGCTGGGGCAGGCGCGCGCCGAGATGGTCCTGAAACCAACGCCGCAGATCCGCGATCTCCCCGGGCGCCATGCCCGCCACCTCCAGAGAGGTCCGGTAGGGAGCCTCGTCCGCGAACCAACGATGGAGCAGACGCTCGGTCAAGACCAGGTCGAGGGGTTCTTCCCATGGGCGCACCGCGAGGCGCCAGCCCCGACGCCGCAGCTCCGCGTCCAGCTCGCTGGGGATCAGGTCGTGGCGCGCCAGCTCGCGCGCTTCCGCCTCCACCACCCGATCCAGGGGAGCCGTTCCAGCCCGGGCGCCGCCGCCAGAGGCCAGGCGGGTGCGCAGGGCGGTGGCCGGACCCAGGCGCGGTTGGCTGAAGAGCAGGCAAAGACGGGCTCCGGGGGCGGCCAGGGAGGACAGGGTCTCCGCCCAGCTGGCGCCGGCCACCGCCGACCGCTCCAGGCGAGGCTGACGGGCGACGATCCACTCAAAGCGCCCCTCCGGTCGCGCCAGGTCGCGCAGGGGACCGGGATCGTCCTCCGGCACGACCATCACCGTCGGCCGCAGGAGGGGATCCAGCAGCTGAAGTTGACTGTCCAAGCCCTCCCGCTCCTCCTCGCGAGCGACGGTGAGCACCACCTCTCCCTCAGCGGCGTCCCGCAGAGGATCCAGCGCCCACAGCAGGGAGCGGGCCTGGAGAACCAGCACCCGATCCAGCCGGCCCGGATGCCGTTCCCCCCAGAACCGCTGACGCAGAAGATCCAATCGCTCGCCTTCCGCCGCGGCCTGGCGGGCCAACCAACGCTGGAGCAGGGGATCCTCCGGGCCCGCGCTGAGCATGTCCTGGAGATCTGCTCCCTGCTCCGCCACGGCGGCCAGCTGGGCCGCGCGCCGCTGTCGCAGGGCGCCGCGCCGCTCCCCCTCCCAGCCCAGGGCACCCGGCTGCCAGAACACCTGACCCTGCAAGGCCGCGGGAAGGTATTGCTGGGCCACCCAGTGCTCGGCATAGGCATGGGGGTAGCGATAGCCCTGGCCATCGCCGAAGGCGGGCCCGTCGCGATGGGCATCGCGCAGGTGGGCGGGCACCTGCTGGCTCCGGGCCTGCCGCACGGTCTTGAGGGCGTCAAACACCCCGAGGGTGCTGTTGCTCTTGTCGGTGCCCGCGAGATAAAGGGCGGCCTGGGCGAGGGGATAGAGCCCTTCAGGAAGACCCACCCGCTCGAAACTGGCCGCGCAGGCCTCCACCACGACCACCGCCAGGGGATCGGCCAGACCCACATCCTCACCGGCGGAGATGAGCATGCGGCGAAAGAGGAAACGGGGGTCCTCCCCGGCCTCCACCATGCGGGCCAGCCAGAAGAGGGCGGCGTCCGGGTCTGATCCCCGAAGCGATTTGATGAAGGCGCTGATCGTGTCGAAATGGGCGTCGCCCTGCTTGTCGTAGAGCACGGCGCGCTGCTGGATCGACTCCTCGGCGATGGCCAGATCAATGGCGATGATCCCGGAGGCATCGGGCTCGGTGGTTTCCACGGCGAGCTCCAGGGCGTTGAGCAGGCTGCGGGCATCGCCATTGGCCACATCCAACCAATGGGCCTCGGCCTCGGGAGTGACCGTCACCCTCCTGGCGCCATACCCGTGGGTGTCATCCGCCAAAGCGCGCTGGAGAAGACGGCGCAAGGCTTCGGTGTCCAGAGGCTGAAGGCGAAACAGGCGCGACCGGCTGACAAGAGCCTTGTTGACTTCGAAAAAGGGATTTTCCGTGGTGGCGCCGATCAGGGTGAGGGTGCCGTTCTCCACCCAGGGGAGGAGAGCATCCTGCTGAGCGCTGTTGAACCGGTGCACCTCGTCAATGAAGAGGATGGTGCGCAGGCCATGGAGCGCCAGCCGCTCCTTGGCGTTCTCCACCTCGTGCCGCAGATCCTTCACCCCGGCCAACACAGCGTTGAGGCTGCTGAAGTGGGCCCGGGTGTGCCCGGCGATGATGCGGGCCAAGGTGGTCTTGCCCGTGCCCGGGGGGCCGTGAAGAATCAGGTTGCCGACCCGATCCGCGCTGATCGCCCGACGCAGAAGGCGACCCGGTCCGAGGATCGCCTCCTGACCGACGAAATCATCAAGGCTGCGGGGGCGGAGGCGCTCCGCCAGGGGAGCCAGACGCGCGAGGGCGGTGTCCCGCTGGTGGCTGAAGAGATCAGCCATGGGGAGCGGCGCCGCCCACTGGGCTGACCACAGTCACGTCACTCCCGAGACGCGGGAGGGAAGGGGCCTGGAGCATGGAGCCGCGCGCTGAAGCCGAGGAGATCAAAGCCACTGAAGAGGAAGCTGATGCCCACCAGCAAACCGAGGACCGAGAGCAACCCCTGGGGGCTCATCGTGAGAATCAAAACACCAAGCGCGATCGTGACCAGGCCATTGGCCAATCCCCAGCCCCAGCCACGGGCCTGGCGATGGGTGAGCGCCAGCGCGGTCATCAGCACGCCCTCGATCAGAAAAACAACGCCGATGGCCAGGGCCAGGGCCTGGATCTGCAGGGCGGCCGGCACCAGACCGGCCTTGAACTGAACGAGCATCCAGACTCCCGTGACCAGAAAGAGGCTGGCCAGGATCAAGCGCAGGAAGCCATGCCAGCCGTTGAGACGCAGGCGGCGGCTCCAGGTGTCGATCCAGCCCATCAGGCCCGCCACCAGAAAGGCCACCGCCACCATCACCGTGACGCCAGCGGAGGCCACATAAGGAAAGAGCAGGGCCAGGAGGCCGAGGACGATCATCACGATCCCCTCCGCCTGGGCGATGCCCTTCAGCCGACCGGCCTGGAGAACATGGCGGGTGAGGGCGGATTCGCTCTGCAGCGGATCCCCGTCGTCAGGGGTGTTGAAGGTGGCGCCGGAGAGCATGGCCAGGAGGAGGTTCTTTCTGGACGGTAGGCCGGGGAAACGATTTCGCCAGCCCTTGAAAGGGCAAGGGACATGATGGGTGCAACGTCCGCGGGGCTGCGTCCCGCTACCGGGGAAAGGCCGGGGAAGGGCCGGACAGCGTGCGGGAACGCGCGGCGGAGAACCGCCGCGCGAAAGGACGCGGGCGTCGGGAAACGGCCTGTCTACGGTGAGCCCTGAACGGCAAGACAGCCATGGCGCTTCTGGAGTACCCCGAAGGCACCGCCTTCCCCGGAGTGATCGGTCGCACGGTGGACGCGTCAACCCCCGCCTGGCCGGAACCCTTGCGGGCGAAGGCGGGAGCGCCAAATGTGCTGTTCATCGTCCTGGACGACACCGGCTTCGGACAGCTCGGCTGCTACGGCAGCCCGATCCGCACGCCCAACATCGACGCGTTGGCGGCGGACGGACTGCTGTTCACCAACATGCACACCACCGCCCTGTGCTCCCCCTCCAGGGCCTGCATGCTCACGGGCCGCAACCACCACAGCAACAATCTCGCCTGCATCACCGAAGGCTCGGTGGGGTATCCCGGCGCCAACGGCTCCATTCCCTTCGCCAACGGCTTCCTGTCGGAGATCCTGCTGCAACACGGCTACAACACCTATGCCGTCGGCAAATGGCATCTCACGCCCGCCGAAGCCACCTCCGCCGCCGGGCCCTACGACCGCTGGCCCCTGGGCCGGGGCTTCGAGCGCTTTTATGGCTTTCTCGGGGGTGACACGCACCAGTACTATCCCGAGCTGGTGCGCGACAACAGCCAGGTCGATCCGCCCCGGAGCCCGGAGGAGGGCTATCACCTGACGCCGGATCTGGTGGACAAAGCCCGGGCGATGATCGCTGACGCCAAGCAGGTGGCGCCGGACAAACCCTTCTTCCTCTACTTCTGCACCGGTGCCATGCACGCGCCCCACCATGTGCCGAAGGAGTGGGCGGATCGCTGGAGCGGCCAGTTTGATGACGGCTGGGACGCCTACAGGGAGAAGGTCTTCGCCCGTCAAAAGGCCTTGGGAATCGTACCGGAGGCCACGGTGTTGTCGCGCCATGACCCCGATGTGCCGGCTTGGGACAGCCTGCCGGCGGAGGAGCGACGGTTGTATGCGCGGATGATGGAGGTGTTTGCCGGCTTCCTGGAACACACGGATCACCACATCGGTGAATTGATCGCCTTTTTGAAGGAGATTGGCGAGTACGAGAACACCTTGATCATGCTGGTGTCCGATAATGGCGCCAGCCCTGAAGGCGGTCCAACGGGATCCGTGAATGAAGGGAAGTTTTTCAATAATGTACCTGAAGATCTCGCCCAAAATCTGGCGGCTTTGGCAGATATCGGCAACCCAAAGTATTTCAACCACTACCCCTGGGGCTGGACCCACGCCGGCAACACGCCCTTTCGCCGCTGGAAGCGGGAGACCTATCGGGGCGGCACCAGCGATCCCTTCCTGGTCTGCTGGCCCAAGGGCATCGCGGCCCGCGGAGAGATCCGGCGGCACTACGGCCATGTCATCGACATGGTGCCCACGGTGCTTGAGGCCCTGGAGCTGACGCCACCCGCGACGATCAAGGGGGTGACGCAGAGCCCCCTGGAGGGCCACAGCCTGTTTGCCTGCTTCGCCGCAGACGCGGCGATCAGCCCCCACAAGACGCAGTATTTCGAGATGATGGGCCATCGGGCGCTATATTACGAGGGCTGGCAGGCGGTGTGTCCCTGGCCGGGGCCGTCCTTTCAGGAATCGGGCGGACGCTTCGGTGATCTGATCGACGCCGCCAAGCTCAACCAGCTCGACGCCCACGGCTGGGAGCTTTACAACGTGGCGAACGATGTCGCGGAAACCAACAATCTGGCCGCCAGCGAACAGGAGCGCCTGCTCGCCATGAGGTACGTCGAAGCCGGCAAATACAATATCTTACCGCTTGACAGCCGTGGCGTGCAACGCCTCTCGGAGGAGCGGCCGCAGATCACGCCCAACCGCGAGCGGTACACCTATTACCAGGGCACCCAAATGGTGCCGATGGCGGCTGCGCCCAAGCTGCTCAACAGGCCCCACAACATTTCCTTGGAGGTCGACATCCCGGAAGGCGAGGCCGATGGCGTGCTCTTCAGCATGGGGGGAAATGATGGCGGCTTTTCCCTGTATGTTCTGGATGGGATCTTCAGCTACGGCTACAACTATGTCGCCGAACATCATTTCTACGTGCGTGCCAGCGGCACCCTGCCTCCGGGCCATCACGTGTTGACGATGGAACTGGAACCCACGGGCCCGGCCGATCTCGCGGCCGGGCGGGGAACCCCCGCCCGCGTCAGACTGCTGGTGGATGGGAAGTCGGTGGGCGAAGGGGATCTGCCGGTGACGATTCCGTTCAGCCTGGGTCTGGCCGCCGGGGTGGCGGTGGGACGCGATCCCGGTTCGCCGGCCGTGCCCGCCTACACCCCGCCGTTCGCCTGGCCCGGCCGCATTCGCCGAGCGGTGGTGGATGTGAGCGGGGCGCCGATCGAGGATCTGCAGGCGCGCATCCGCATGATGTTGGCGCGGCAGTGAGATGGTGCCCATCGCCATTGCCCTGACGATCGGCGGCAGTGATTCCGGCGGCGGCGCCGGCATCCAGGCCGACCTGAAGACGTTCACCGCCCTGGGGGTGCATGGCTGCTCCGCGCTGAGCTGCGTGACGGCGCAGAACACCCTCGGCGTCCGTCGCGTGGAGGCCCTGGCGCCGGAGGTGCTCACCGCCCAGGTCGAAGCGGTGGTCAGCGATCTGGCCGTGGGGGCCCTGAAGACGGGCATGCTGCTCAACCAGGCGTTGATCGAAGCCACAGCCGCCGCCATCGCGCCCTTGGCGGTGCCGAAGCTGATCGATCCGGTGATGGTGTCGCGAGCGGGGTCTGTGCTGCTGGAGGCGGAGGCCATCGAGGCCTACCGGCGCTGCCTGCTGCCCCAGTCGGAGCTGCTCACTCCCAACCTGCACGAGGCGCGCCTGCTCACGGGCCTGGCGATCACAAGCGCTGCGGAGGTGGAGGCGGCGGCGGAGCGGTTGCTGGCGCTCGGCCCGGCGGCCGTGTTGATCAAGGGCGGGGGGCTGGCGGAGCTGCGGGGTCGCGACCACCTGGTCTGTCGCGCCGGCGGGGGCCGCTGGCTGAACCACGCGCCGATCGCCACGACGCACACCCACGGCAGCGGCTGCACCCTCGGGGCGGCGATCACGGCGGAACGGGCGCGGGGGCTGGGGCTGGAGGCCGCGGTGCTCGCGGCCAAGACCTATGTGGAGGGTGGGTTGCGGCGGGCGCTGGCCATCGGCGGGGGGCAGGGGCCGCTCTGCCACTGGTGGCCAATGACGCCGGACTGAGCGCCTCGCGGCGGTGCCCCCCCCCCTCGACTCACATCACCACCAGCCAGGAGGGCACGGTGCCGGGTGCGGGGATGGGCAGGGCCAGGCCGCTGAAGGTGATGCGGTTGGTGGCCCAGGTGAGCAAAGTGTCATCACCGACGGCCTGGAGCGTGAATTCGGGCAGGGTGCCGGGAGGGAGACCCCAGAGTTCGAGGCGATCGACAGCGGGTTGAAATCCCGTCACCCGATCAATGGCGCCAACACCGGACACGTATTGAAGCCGATCGGCCCCGCTGCCCAGTTGAATGGTGTTGCGTCCTCCGGAGGCGCAGATCACCAGGTCTGCCGCGCCGCCCTTGACCGTGTCATCGGCGGCGGACCCCCAGATCACCTGGCGGGAACCGACGGTGTTGCCGGCGACCACGGTGATCGCACCGGTGAGGAAGTCAGGGCTGGTGAGATCCACCACGCTGGTGCCGCCCACCGTGCCATTGCCGAGTCGCAGGGTGGTCAGCTGATCCAGGCGCGGGGCGGTCCGCCTCCCCTGGCTGTCGCTCTGAGCGGGAACATCCGCGGCTTGCGGCGTCCAGGAGTCGTGCAGGACAAAAGCATGATCGCCATCGCCAAGGTCGAGGATCACCTGGCTCTGAGAGGCGCTCCGCAACGTGATCCCGTAACGCCGCAAGCCGGCAAGCGCCACGGTCTGCCCGGTGCCTGGCAGCAGCTGGCCCGCGGCGGTGATGGAGCCCGCATTCCAGGCGGAGAACCCCCGTCCCCAGGAGCCGATCGCGGTGGGGCGAACCACCACGGGGCGCGGATCCTCCAAGCGCAAAAGCTCACTGCCGGGGGCCTCGATCCGGATCTCGCTTCCCAGCGCCAGGCTCCAGCTCGGAGAGGACTCTCCCGCCACCCCCTCCAGAGATTCCAAGCGCGCCTCCAGCCGCACCGTGCCGTCGGCGCCGGGAGCCAGGGGCGCCTCCGGCTGATAGCTCCAGGCCGAAGCGCCGGCCGTGGTCGTCGCCAGCCCCAGGGAGACTCCATTGGCGAACAGGCGCACACGCTCGTCGGGAAGGAGAGGAGACGCCAGCGAACCCGACAGGGTCGGACGCCCGAGGGTGGGCGTGGCGTTTCCGAGGGTGTCATTGAGGCCGCGAATCGTGGCCTGGTTGCTGGGCTTGCGGCGCAGTTGCACGCGCAGTGTCTCTTCCAGGGTTTCCCCGAGCAGGTTGGTGGCGCGAAGGGTGAGGGACACCTCCTGGGTGCGATTGACCAAGGAGCGCAATTGCAAGCGCGTGCCCTCCAGGGTGGCCGCGAGAAGCTCAGGGGCGGTGTTGCCGACCAACGCATAGGCCAGCTCGGGCCGGGAATCGATCGTGATGGCGCTGAAGCGCAGCAGGTTGTCGACGCGGAGTTGGCGATTGCTGAGGGGCAGCTCCGTCAGCGCGCCATTGTCGAGCGCAACCGCTTGATTGGTGACGGGAACGGCGGCCAGCGCGTCCAGGGTGGACAGATCGGTGCTGTCAAGCACACGCCCGAACACGGTGAACCCGCCGTTCTGGGGATTGAGGATGGCGCTGTTGTCCGCCAGGCTCCAGAACCATTGACTGGTGGCGCTGTTCGGATCGGATCCGAGCTTGGCCATGGCGATGGTGCCGCGCAGGTTGGAGCGAGCCGCGCTGTATTCGTTGCGCACGGCCGGGAAGGTGGACACCCCGTTGATCTGCCCTCCCATTGGGGATTGCACCAAGTTGAAGCCACCTCCCTGAAGCACAAAACCCGGCACCGAGCGGTGAAGGAAGGTGGTGTTGTAGGCGTTGGTGTTGACGTACGCCTGCAGATTGCTGGTGGTCAGAGGGGCACCCAGACCCGGCTGGTCGTAAAGCAGCACGCGCACCCTCCCTGTGCCCAAGGTGCCGAGCGTGTTGGTCGCCAACTGCACCGGGGCCAACACAAAGGTGGCCACCTGCCCCGTGGTGTAGGGGTCGTCAAAGACGGTGTTCAGATTCAGCTCCGCGCCAGGGTCGCCCCAGACCAGGGCCGGGCTGGGAAGGGCGGTGACGACGGGATTGGGCAGATCGTTCACAACGATCGTGAACGCCCTTTCCAGCGCGCGCGACGCGGCATCGGTGACGCGAATGCGCACCTTGAGCTGGGCGCGACTCTCCCGGTCGAAGACCTCCGCCGCCTGTAACTGGCCGTTCACGAGACGGAAGCGACTGTTGTCGTCAGCACCCTCCCCCGCCACAAGGGCGTAGGTGAGGCCCGCCGGGGGCAGGATGGACCCATCCGTCCCAAGCGTGGCCAGGGTGCCGATCGGCACGCCGATCAGGTCGCTTTCGTTGACGGTGAGACTGGAAAGCCGGAGGTCGGCGGGGGCTGGACTGGACAAGGTGGCGGGGGTGAGGCAGGCCTCTGACGCGCGGGATCATCCTATGGGGAAGTTCACTCCCGCAGGACATCGGCCTGGCTCGGCAAGGGGGCGGCGCCCGGGGAACGAAGTGCCGTCAACGCGGCGGGATCGGCGATGGAAAGGCGAACGCCCGTGCCGATGAAGCCGTCGGTGCCCGGACGGCGAAAGCGCACCTCTCCGCCGCTGAGCTCAGTGAGGAATCGTGGATCATTGACCTTGAAATAGATCCCGTTTTTAAACTGGGCATAACGACGAATCTGGTGGTCACCCACATAGAGCTCAACTCCTGCGCTGTCCATTGGCAAGGGAGTCTTCAAATAAAGCTTGACCAGGGTTGAAGCCGGTTCCGTATCCGCGGGGGGACCGCCGCTGGTGGCGGCAAAATGCTGAATTTTGCGCAGATCAGCGTCCTCCGGACGGGCCCGCTGGATTTGGATGTCTGTCAGGACAATTTCAAGGGACATGGTTGAACTCCTGAACTAGTGCGAGAGTTGGATGTCGTCAAAAACCAGAGACCCCTGGGTGGCAGTCGTACCGATGATCGGTTGATCGAACAGGAAAGTGATCTGCCGAATGGCGCGCACATTCACTCCTTGGGCTGCGAAAAGACTCAGAGGAATGCGCAGGGTCTGCATCACAGTGCGTCGTGCTCCACCCAAAAGAGCGGCGGGATAGAGGAGGGGGGCGATATCAGCGGAACGGATGGATCGCGACAGCGCTCCATCACTGATCTGCAGCGTGAAGTTTTGCAGCTTATCCACCTGGTTGTTGGCACCATTGGTCTGTCCAACACGAAGAGCCAGGACATGCAAGGTATTGACAGGCAAGCCACCAGGGTTGATATTGATCACGTATCGCCGACCCGGCGGTCCCAACCATTCCACTTTGAGCCCTTTGGTCTGTTGATAGAGATTTCCTGAGTATCCTTGGTCAAAGATTAACTCTTGCGCCGCAATATTGGACACGTCAATACTACCATTAACGGGTGAAGAAGGAGTTGTGAGAACATCATCTTCCTCATAGTGGGCAAGGAAGAGGCGCTGGTTGTCTTGATACTGGTTGACCAGGGGGATCGTGCTGGGAATCCAGCCCAACACCTGACTCAACTGAAAGTTCTTGAGCAGATCCAGGAATTGTGAACGACGCAGCAGGATCCCCTGAGCAAGAGCCGAGAAGTAGACTTTGGCAATGGTCTCCTGCTGCGTGCGGGTGATGGTTGGGCCATCATCGACACTCCAAACTGAGTTGAAGAAATTGTGGTTGGCCCCATAGATCCATAACAAGGACTTGAAACCATTCGCCTCTTGCGTTGGACTGGACAAATTGATCGGTTGAGCACGATCATACGTTTGCTGACCAGGGAATGTCCAAACATCTCCATCGCGACTCCCGTGCAGGAGGAAGTAGTTATCGGTCACAACCACCTTGCCCGCAACCGGCTTGTATTGGTGTTCCGTCGGCGCGATCGCAACGACAGCGCGAAGATTGAAATGGTAAGGTCCCAAGCCTGCGGAACCATCGAGAGGCACGGCGGGTCCACCGGGATCCGGCACCACGGAGTTGAGCGCATTGAAGGCACTGGCATGGCCCACACCCTCGCCGCCCTGGGAATGACCGGCGATCATCACGGCGGTCATGTCAACTTTGCCAAAAAGTGGATGGCCGCTCTGCTGGTTCCAAATCTGAAACTGCTTGACATGTTCCAGATGGACAATCGCCCGGGCATCAGTTTCACCATAGTTGGCACCATTAAGGAAGTTGCAATCAACACTACAAGCAAGAATTCCATGACTGGCCAATAAGTCAAGCAGGTAGATATAACCCGGTGTTGAATGTTCCCAAGGCTCATGATTGCCATGCACAATCAGAAACAACGGAAAAGGCCCAGCACCCAGGGGCACACGCAACAAGCCGTTGATAGGAACATTACTGGCATTGAAGGGCCAGACTGGGCTGGAGGGAACGTCAGAGAAATCGCTGATGTTAATCCGACGTGTCTGATAACCTGCCGTTGGGCTCTGAAAGAGGAGATATTGACTCAGCGCAGGGTTAGTGGAATAGTTCAGACCTGGCGCGGCATAAACAACCTGCGATACAGGAAGCGGTCCGGGGTTGGCGGGATTTGTCAAGGAGTTGGCCACTTTTCCCTTGACATAAAGATCACCATCTGGATGAAGTTCCGCTTGCACACCAGAGGACAGCCGCTTGATCTGAAGACCCTGATTCGGGAAGACGGCTCGATCAAACAATCGCTTGCGCAAACACGTACTGCGTGCCGCTCCAGCGGACGCGGTCGCCAAGTGGACGATGCCAAGCCCCTTGGAAATTTTCAATTCACCCGCTTGCAGAGTCTTGAGGGCTGTCTCCTGATAAAAACCAGAAAAAGTGATATCGCCATTGTCAGCGATCGTGATGACATCTAGACCAGACTTTTTGATCTTAAACATGGCAGCCTCCATCGAGCTGGGTGGAGGGTTGTTCCAGCACAGCCAGCCGCCTTTCTTGTTCCTGAAGCAGATCATGCTGCTGAATAAGATATAAAGAGAGTTCTTCGATCTTTTTCAGAAGTGACATGCAGAAATCGCCGAGGTTCACGACCTGTTCGCTGACCTGCTGGGCCGAGGGGATCTCCGGGAGATGCTTATAAGCGCCGATGTAAGCGCGTAGATCATCAATGGGTTTGAGAGAATACGTTTCCTCGAAGACATAGTCCGGCACAGAAAGAGTCCAGTCCTTGACCTTGATATCCCCGTTCACGTCAAGGGTCGCACCAGGGGTTGACGTGCCGATGCCGACGCGTACATCAGGCTGCAAGCGCATGATTTCCTGGCCATCAGCCGGTCCACCACTGGCGACGAAAATGAAGCGAAAGGCATCGTTTGGGTTATCCCCCCAAGCAAGAACGGAATCCTTTCGATCAGCACCCTGATCCTTGAGGCCCAGGAAAACATTGTCGGTATCCCATGCGACCTGTGTGCCGCGGAGCATCCAAGAGCGGTAGCCACCCGCCAAGCCATCCCCGATTTGAAGGTAGGACCTGACCTGTTCTTTCCCGGTACCAATCCCAACTTTGCCTGTGCCATTGATGACAAACTTGGGAGCAAGCGACGGCGATCCGAAATCATCCTCGTCATAGACTCTCAACGTGTCATTATCGCCAGGGCTCCAGATGACAATGGTATTGCCATTGCAAAACAGCCCTCCAGACTCGACGCCATCCACGCTGGCCTCCAGCCAGAGACCATTGCAATCACGATCTGGATTGAAGGATACTGCCTGCCCAAGGCGGCCACGGTTGCCATAGTGCAGAGAAACATAGGTGTCTGCTTGAAGATAGATATCACCATTCACCAAAAGGTTGTCATTGATGATTTGGGTCATAATGCATTCCTTCAATTTTGTGTTCGATATGCTGCCAGCGACAGTACTGGATCAATCCAGCCAGTGGCTCGCACGATCAACCTACCGATGACTCCATCGGTCGTATGCGGGCGGTGAGCCGGGCCGAGCCTCAGGGGGAAGGCCGCTCCGGAGACTCCATGGCCACGACCAGCCGACAGACCAAGGCCTCCATCCGATCGAGGCGTGACTCCAAGTGACGCAACAGCCGTTGTTCCAGGGCCTGGAGACGGTCCTCCAGCTCTCTGGCCGTCAGTCCACCGGGCCTCGTCGCGGCACGGGAGCGCGCGGAGGCTGGCCAGACGCCGTCGCGACAGGTTTGGGCGATCACGGCCCAGGTGGGCTTCTTCGGGGCAGGACCCAGCTGGCTCTCCAACCAGGCCTGGGCCTCGGCCGCCCTGCCGAAGCGTGCCTTCAGGGCCTTGAGATCACAGGCTTCACGCGGCAGAAGACCGACCGGGGCCAGGCTGGGGGAGGGCAGGCCGACGGGGGCCAGGCTGGCGGCGGACGGGGTGGTGGCAGACGAGGTGGCGACAGCAGGGATTCCGTCCGACCCGCAGTTGACGGGAGCGAGATCGTCGACCAGCTCACGCACCGTGGCATTCTGATCACCGATGGCGCGGTAGAGCTCGGCATCACTCTTGGCGAGACGGGCCATCAGCTCCGCGAAACGCGCACTGAGCTCACCCATCGCCGCGCAGGCCTCCCCGCAGCAGAGCGCGCATGCGCTCGATCAAGCGCGTGATGTGGAAGATCGACCAGAAGCCCGTCTCCTTCTTAGCCTCGTCGAGATCATCCAGCAGGCGATCCAGGGCTTGCTGCTTCGACTCAAAGGCCTCCAGCTCCTGGTGCATGTCTTGCGCCAGCCGCAGCGCTTCCGCTTTCTCCTCTCCAATCGCCAGCAACCGTTCCTCGTACCGGCGCAAGGTGATCAAAAAACGCTCCCGCACCTCGGTCCATTCCCGAGAACGCCGCTGCAACTGCCCGCGCGAGCGACTGAGGGCGGCATGGCTGTTGCGCAACGCCTGGTAGTGGTGGGCGATTTGCTCAGCGCTGAGGCCGGAGAGATCTCGGGGAAAGTCCGTGGTGGAGCGAATGCCCTTGCATTCGACCCCCGGGAGGATGGCGGCGGACGGCTTGTCGAGCCCCGGGGCAGCCAGGGCGGCCCTGGAGGACTCGCGCGGCGGGGCCGGGGCCTTGGCCTCGTCGGTGAGGGACATGGCAGGTCGGGGAGGGTGGCGCCCCTCCAGTCTGATCGATGGGGACACGGGCCGGGAAGCGGGGGAGCGGGCTGCCGGGCCTGGATAAGTTGGCTCAACCGAGGGTTCTCCCATGGCAACGTGTCTGGTCACCGGCAGCAATCGCGGCATCGGATTGGAGTACTGCCGCCAGCTGAAGGCGCGGGGCGATCAGGTGATCGCCGCCTGCCGCGCGAGCTCTCCAGGCTTGGAAGCCCTTGGCGTGCAAGTGGAAACCGGGGTGGAGATGACGAGCGAGACGGCACTGGCGGAGCTGGTGTCCCGGCTGCAAGGGACGCGGCTGGAGGTGTTGATCCTCAATGCCGGCCTGCTGGAGGCCAGCCGCTTGGAAACGTTGGATCCGGACAGCCTGCGACGGCAGTTCGAGGTGAACGCCCTGGGTCCCCTGCGGCTGGTGCGCGCCCTGTTGGATCACCTGGGGGCTGGCGCGAAGGTGGCGCTGATGACGAGCCGGATGGGCTCGATCGACGACAACACCTCCGGCGGCTCCTACGGCTACCGCATGTCCAAGGTGGCGCTGAACATGGCGGGCAAATCCCTCGCCATCGATCTCCAACCCCGGGGGATCGCCGTGGCCCTCCTCCACCCCGGCCTCGTGCGCACGCGCATGGTGGGCTTCACCCCTCAGGCCATCCCGCCGGAAGAGGCGGTGCGGGGGCTGTTGGCGCGGATCGATGCCCTCACGCTGGAAACGTCGGGGACGTTCTGGCATGCCAATGGGGAGGTGTTGCCGTGGTGAGGGCCGGCGGGAGAGCGGAAGCTCTGGCGGCGGGACGCGGCTTGCCCGGGGCGGCCAACACCTGACGGTGGCCAAAGCACACCTCCTCCAGCGGCGCCCCATCCGCCACCGACGCCGTCCCTTCATCCCGGTCGCCATCCAGCACCATCGATGTGATCATATCCACTTTCTTAACAGTTCTGCCAACAATATCTCTTTGAATCCTTGCATTGATCAGATTGACTTGCTCCTCATAGGAAAGGATCTTTTGCTCTTCTGCGCTCAGGCGCATCAGCTCTTCGCTGCCTGGTCTGACAAAAACAACCGAGGACACCTGTGCCATCCCCACAGGCAAGACGGCAATTTTGCCAATCGGTGTCTGCAGAACGAACAGGCCACGGCACTGCCGAAATTGAAAACCGGTGGGATCATGCGCTTCAAGATGAGGATCTGTCTGGCAGCCGTCCGCGGCATCGACTGGCTCTTTGTCCTTGATCTTCACCCGATCCAGCGAGACATCCATATAGACATGACCAGGGATGAAACCCGCTTCAATGATCGTGCCACTCGCCGGCGCATGTTGACGATGATAATCATTGACATTCAAAAAGGACTGAACCATGGTTCCTCCCATGAAATCCTGGGCATAGGCCGAGTCTTTCAGCAGCGTCGCGATGGCCAGCTGACGTGCAGCATGGAATTGAAAGGCAACCCTGTGCTGTTAACCCCCAGCTTCTGGCGGGCCAGCCGCTCGCCGATGGTCTGGCAGATCAAGGCATGGAGAAAGGGCTTGGACAGGCTCTGGATGCTGAAGGGCTGGCGGGAGTCCCCCGCATCGAACAGCAGGCCGTTGCTGGCGGCCACGCACACGCCGAAGTGGTTGGGGTTGGCGGTCGCCAGGGCTGGAATGGAAGAGGCCACCTCTCCGTCCACGAGGGATTGGAACCGCTGATGGGCCTCGCCCACCAGCGCCCGCACCACCTCCTCAGTGGGCAGCTGCCCGGTGGAGACCCCGCCCCCTTCCCAGGGGAGCTGGGGAAGGCGATACAGCGCCTCCCGCTGCGCTTCGCGCCAGGTCTCGATCATGGTGGCGAGCATCGGATCATCCCCTTCCACTCGGAGCTGCTGCGCAAGGCCAGAACCAGGGCGAACCGACTCGCCGGCGCGATCACGTCCTATTGGGCGGAGACAAACAACAGCACCCCGGCACCCAGCAGCACCGCCCCCAGAGCGAGCATCAGGGGAAGGGCCCAGTCGGGAGCGGATGGCGTCAGGGTGGCGGGCCTCAAAGGCGGTGATCGCCGTCGCGGTCTCCGCGCCGATCAATCTGAGCTCCCGCCAGCGACGCAGCTGTTCCGCCAGGTTCCCTCGCCCGGGTTCCGCCCCACGCGCCCCTGCCTCTGATTTCATGCCATTCTCTGCCCATGTCGCCTGCGGTTGCCTCCCCACCTCCCCTGATCGCCCCCGCGGCGGCGGCGGCCTTCGCCACCACCACCACCGTGCGCGTGGAGGTGAACGGGGTGGTCGGAGCCCTGGAGGTGGACGGCAGCGCCGTGGAGCGCGCCAGCAACACCGTCGCCGGCTTTCCCTTGCGCAATGCCCTGACGGTCAATCAGGACGCGCGCCTCACGGTCGACACAAGCGTGACGGGCCAAGACCTGTTCCGACTGCGCCTGCGCGCTGGAGACTTCGGCCCCTCAGGCTTCTTGTCCAATCCCCCCACGCCGCTGACGCGCCTGGACGTGGCCTTCCAGGACCCCCTCTGCCCCGACGCGCCAGCAACCTGCGGCAACGTCGTGTCGGTCAACCGCGCCTTCCTGCGGCTTCCCCTCGGTCCGACGGTTCGCGTCACCGCCGGCAGCCGCCTGATGCAGGTTGATCTGCTGCCGGTGTGGCCCAGCGCCTACACCGCCTCGCCCATCCTGGAGCTGTTTCAGCGTGCGGGCGCGGCCGGGGCCTACAGCCGCCGGGTGGGGAGTGGGTTCGGCCTGTGGTGGCAGCCCGAGGGGCAGCTGCGGGGCTGGTCGTTGGCCTACGGCTATGTCGCCCCCCTGGGAGGGGAGGGCGCGCCCGCCCGGGGTGGTTGGTTCACGGCGGGGGGCGACGACACGAGCACCGTGCAGCTGGCCTGGACGCGCGCCAACTGGAACCTCACCGCCGCCTACACGCGCAATGGCCAGCGGGCGCAGTTGCGGGGCACGCCGCTGGCCAGCCAGCTCGCCGCCGACTCCCGCGGCGGAGCGCTCCAGTCCTGGTCGCTGGCGGGCTACTGGCAACCGTCGCAACCCGGCTGGATGCCGACGGTCAGCGCTGGTTGGGGCCAGGATCGCTTCGCCTTCCGCCAGTTCCCTGTGGCGGGCCTGACAGGGGTGACCACCGCCTCCTGGAGTGTGGGCCTGAGCTGGGTGGACGCCCTCGGACCCGGCAACAGCGTGATGGCGGCCATCGGCGCGCCGGCCCACGTGCGTCGTCTGGAGGGGCTGGCGGGGGGCACGCCCGATGATTCGGGCCTGGCCCTGGAGCTGGCGAGCGCGATCCGCCTCAGTGATGCGTTCACCCTCACCCCTGCCGTGTTCTGGCTGACGAGACCCCGAGGGGCGATGGCCCGCACCGCCAGCCTCAACGACGCGTTGCGCCCTGGCGAGGCCAAAGGAAACGGCACCCTGGGCGCGTGGGGGGGGCTGGTGCGGGGGACCCTGCGGTTTTAGGCGGATGGGGTTCGGTCTCAGCCTGGCAGGGACTCAGGAGGCTTTTGGCAGAAGACGGAGATGACTGAACTCGCCGATATCAAAAGCCGGCGTCTGAGCACACTGGTTTGTAGTCATTTTATTTGCCAAGCCTGCGGGGTCATCGATCGCCACAATGAATACGCCCACCCTGTACTTGGTAATGACGCCCTTGATCGCTCAATCCCTGGTGATTGCCAGGTCGCCATTGGCGTGAGCCATCGGCGGCAGGGGCTGTCTTCAGGTCACGCCGCCCTCAAGCCAGCGGTTCAGCTCCTCGGCTTTCTTGAAGTCGAGCAGGGCGAGGGCCAACTCCTCCAGCCGCTCCAGGGTGAGGGCCTCAACCCGTGCCCGACAGGCGGCATTCAGGGGGCCGAGGAGCCGTTCCAGTTGACGCAAGGTCAGGGAAAGGGCTTCTCTGTGGCGACCCTCTGAGGCACCTTCCAGCCTGCCTTCTTCTCTGCCTGCTTCTCTGCCCTCTTCCCTGCCTTCCGCCCTGCCTGCTTCTCTGCCTTCCGCCCTGCCTTCTTCTCTGCCAACTTCCCTGCCTTCTGCAATGCCTTCTGCAATGCCTTGAGCCATTCCTTTCTCCCGGCCTTCCGCCAGGCCTCGGTCTCGGCCCTCCCGCAAGCCCTCCGCCAGGATCTCCTGGAAGAGGGGGGTGTGACGCCAGAGGTCCTTGGAGACGCCGAGGGTTGCCATGAGCTGCGCGGAAGAAAGTCCTTGAAAGCGTTCGGTCAGAATAGGAAGGATCAGGTCGATCAGATCGGGCCGGCGCCTGAGGATGCCCTGACAGGTGGGTGCCAGGTCGGGCTGGGGGCGCACGGGCAGGGTGAGCAGGGCGAGGGTCGGATCGAGGTCCGGGCGACGGGCGAGAACCCCCAGGTCCACCCAGGTGACGTTGTGCCGCAGGAAGCGCCGCAACAGGCGGGGAGGATCGGAGCCGAGGGCCAGGCGCCGGTGGGGCACGAGCACGAGCACCCGCAGATGGCGGATGGTTTCGTGTTGCTGCAGCAGATGGAAGGTTTCCGCGCCCAGGCGGCGCTGGAAGAGGGGATCGCTGTGCATTTGCACCTCCAGCAGCACCACTGGTTCCCGTTCGCTGCCGCCAGGGGGATGGCGGGGCCAGAGCACGCCATCGGGATGGTAGGCCACGGATTTGAGGGCCACGGGCCGGAAGAGGTAGGCGCTCTCCCGAGAGGCCCTGTCAGGAGGTTGGCTGGAGTCCTCTCCACGGGCGTCCGCAGAGCCAACGGCTTCCGCCGTGGCGCGCGGCGGGCTGGCCAGGTCGGGGATCAGCTGGCGCCCCAGATCCGGCAGGACTCGAAACACCTCATGGAACCAGTGATCGCTCTTCAAGGGGGCGGAACAGCGGGGTGAACCGGGAGGCCGACGGGGCCCCAAGGAGTGAATGCCACCAGGGGACGCCGTTTGTCACAACCAGCTGAAAGCGCGGCCCGGCCAGCGGCCCGGCCCACCCCTGCCACAATGCCCCCAGCGGACCCGCCCCTGCGACGTGCCCCAGCCAGCCCCTGAGCATCGCCGGCACGTGTTCATCAGCTACAGCCGCGCCGATCGCGCCTGGGTGGACCGGTTGCGCACCTTCATGGCCCCCTGGCTGCGGCAGGCGGGCGAGGAGCTGCTGCTCTGGGACGACAGCCAGATCCGCCCCGGCGAGCGCTGGCAGCAGACGATCGAAACCGCCCTGGCCCAGGCGCGGGTGGCGCTGCTGCTGGTGAGCGCCGAGTTTCTGGCGTCGGAGTTCGTGATGGGGCGCGAGGTGCCGGTGTTGTTGGAGGCGGCGGAGCGGGAGGGGGTCACCATCCTCTGGGTGAGCCTGAGCCCCTGCGGAGTGAGCCGCACGCCGATCCACGCTTACCAAGCCGTGCTGCCGCCCGACCCCTCCCTGCTGGAGATGAGCGAGCCCGAACAGCGCCGCGCCCTGCTGCGCATCGCCGAGGGGGTGCATCAAGCCCTGCTGGAGGCCACCGAACAGGAGCGGCGGCGGGAGCGGCAACAGGAGGTTGAGGCGACGCGGCGGCGGGAGCAGCAAGAGCGGGAGGCACAGCTGGAGCGGGAGGAGCGGGAGGCCTTGGCCCGGCGGCGGGCCGAGGAGCTTGCCCGGGAGGAACGTCTGCGGGTGGAGGCCGAGCGCCAGCGGGACGCGGAGCAGCGGCAGCGGGAGGAGGCGCGCCTGCGGCAGGCGGAGCAGGAGCGACGGCAGCGGGAGGAGGAGCAGCGGCGGCGGGAGCGTCAGCGACAGGAGCAGGAGCGGCGGGCCAAGCGGCAACAGGAGCTCGAAGACCTGCGAGCCCGCTGGCGGCGGGATCGCCAGCGGGCCTTGGAGGGATTGTGGACGCGGCGCCGGCTCCTGATCGCCGCCGCCGGCCTGCCCCTGGGCGCCCTCGGGCTGGCTCGGCTGTCCTCCCGGGGGCCCGCTTCGCTGCCGCTCACCACCGGGCCAGGCGGGGGTGGGGGTGATCAGGCCCTGCGGACGGCCGCCTCTGGCTCCGGCCGCCAGGGAACCCCCCAGACCATCACGGTCAGACGCGGCTGGCTGGAGCGCTCCCGGCTGGGTTGGCAGATCCAGACCCGCCCCCTGCAGGTGCGCAGCCGCCTTGAACAGCTGGCCCCGAATGTGACGCTGCGACTGATTGAGATCCCGGCCGGGCGTTTTCTCATGGGGTCGCATCCAAACGAGGAGGGGCGCCATGCCAGTGAGGACCCTCCACACGAGGTGACGCTGAAGGCTTTTTGGCTGGGGCAGACGCCGATCACCCAGGCCCAGTGGCGGGAGGTGGCGGGCTGGCCAAAGCTGGAGCGCGAGCTGGAGCGGGAGCCGTCGGGCTTCAAGGGCGACGATCGCCCTGTGGAGAACGTGAGCTGGCACGACGCCAGGGAGTTTTGCGGCCGGCTCAGCCAGCGCCTTGGCCGCGCCTTTTCCCTCCCCAGCGAGGCCCAGTGGGAATACGCCTGCCGAGCGGGCACCACCACGCCCTTCGCCTTCGGGGAAACGATCAGCCCGGAGCTCGCCAACTACGACGGCAGCGTTGCCTACGCCAACGGCCCGACGGGCGTGAACCGAGGCCAAACCACGCCGGTGGGGAATTTTCCCGCCAACGCCTGGGGCCTGCAGGACATGCACGGCAATGTCTGGGAATGGTGCCTCGACCAGTGGCACGACTCGTACGAAGGGGCTCCTGCCGATGGGAGCGCTTGGTTGTCCATGGGTGGTGAAGACGTCACCAGGCTGCTGCGCGGCGGCTCTTGGTACCGCGTTCCTCACTACTGCCGCTCGGCCTACCGCGACAGGAACCACCCGGACGACCGCAATCAGTACAAGGGTTTCCGCGTCTGTTGCCTCCCCCAGGACTAATTCTTTACCCTTTAACCCTTTAGTTCTTTACACTCGGCTGTTGGCTTGCGGCTGTTGGCTGTTCCGGGAAGGCGCCGTAGGCGCCTCGATTTTTTTGTCTTTTCGCCTGAAGCGGAGCAGCGGGAATGGTGGCCACCTTCATGGTCGCGGCCCAGGGGCTTACCCCGTCCCATCAGAGTCCTCCCCCTCCAATGGCTGGGACGCCATCAGGGAGAGGAAGGCTCGCAATCGGGCTCGGTTGCGGGTGGTGGGGTTGAGCTGGACTCGGGCGGAAAGCAGAGCTGATCGACGCAGGAGATCAAGTGCCGCGTTTTGGCGTTCCATTTCCTGAGCCTGGCGTTCTCGCGCCTCAGCCGCTCTGTGTCTTTCTTGATCAGCTCGGTGTCTTTCTTGATCAGCTCGGTGTCTTTCTCGATCTGCTTGGTTTCTCTCGCGATCCGCTCGCTGTCGCTCCTCACCCGCAAGATTTCGTTCTCGAGCTGCCTCGTTCGCTCCTCGATCTCGCGCACGGGTCTCCAGTTGAGCGTCGATAACAAGGAGCGCCACCGAGGCAGCGATGAGGGGGATGCCCCACTGCTGGGGGATGGGGAGGGCGCGGCCGAAGAGGGTGAGGTGGTCATAGGAGGAGAAGAGGGCGATCAGGCCGATGGCAAGGCCGCCGGTGGCTCGGATCAAGCCAAGGCGATCGAGGCCCGGCCAGGGGCGTTCGGCGGAGTGAAAGTCTGGCGCGGGCGGGGGCTGCTCGCCGTCCGGTGGCGAGCCGACGGGGCTGGTGGAGGGGGACACGGGCTTGGCTGGCGCGAGGGGTGGGCTCCACGACGTCAGTGCCACCATTGCCGTCCAGTGTCCCAGGCCTGAACCGGCCCCTCAGCCATGGGGGGACCAGGCCCGGGCACACACCTGGTAGGCGGAGAGCTGGCAGCGAGTCGGCGATGCAAGGGCTTCCTCTAGCCGCCCAGGCGATGGCTGGCCGGCCAGGACTTGTTTTGTGGTGAGGCGCCCCTGCCTCAATGCCCCGAGCGGACCAGCCAGCAAGGAGCGTGCCCCCATCAACCCCTGAGCGCCGGCATGTGTCCATCAGCTACAGCCATATCGATCGGGCCTGGGTGGAGCGACTGCGACTGATGATGGCGCCATTGCTGCGCGGCGACGAGATGCTGGATCTCTGGGAGGACAGCCGCATCAAAGCCGGCACGGAGTGGCGCCCAGCGATCGAAAGGGCGCTGGCGGAAACGAAGGTGGCGCTGCTGCTGGTGAGCGACCATTTTCTGGCCTCCAAGTTTGTGATGGGCCAGGAGGTGCCCGAAGTGTTGGCGGCGGCCCGAGCCGAAGTTGCGGGCGGTGGGGTCGAGCTGGACGCGGGCGGAATGCCGAGCTGATCGACGCAGCCTCCCAGGGCTCGGCGGGAGGGGTTCCGGGGACCCTGGCGGAGCCGAGGGCTTGCCGCTGTCAGGCGAGGGCTGTGAGGCCAGGGGGACGTCCACGTCCAGACAGCTTTTGCAGGCCACCAGCGGGAAGACCAACGCTGGCGGCGAATAGCGGTGACCTAAGCTGATTCAATCCAGTTAAAGAATCTTCAACGTAACACAATCTTCAATGTAACACAATGTTCAACTTAACACAATGCTCAACTTAACACAATGCTCAACGCAACACAGATGAATCCTGTTGATGGTCAGATCCAGGTGGCCTCCGCGCTCACCTTCACCCTTGGAATCCTGGTTCTTTTTCTTGGTAAATCACTGAATCGTCATGTGCGCTTGTTGCGTGATTTCACGATTCCTGAGCCTGTCAGCGGTGGTCTGTTTGTGGCGCTGGTGATCGCGGTGCTTCATGGCGTCTTTGGACTGGATTTCAACTTCGGCATGCGGGCCCGCGATCTGCTGCTGGTGTATTTCTTCACCACGGTGGGCATCAATGCCAGCTTCGCGGACCTGCGCCGCGGCGGACGGTCGCTCCTGGTGTTGCTCGCGCTCACCATCCTGCTGATGCTGGCGCAAAACAGCCTGGGCCTGGCCCTCGCCCGGGCCATTGGCCTGCCACCCGCCGCTGGCCTGTTGGCGGGCACCGTGTCACTGATCGGCGGCCATGGCACCACCATCGCCTGGGCGCCCCGTTTCGCCGCCGAGGCCGGAGTCACCAATGCCATGGAGCTCGGCATCGCCGCCGCCACCTTTGGCTTGATCCTCGCCAGCGCCACCGGCGGCCCCGTGGCGCAGTTCCTGATCCGCCGTCACCGCCTGGCCGCCAAAGCGCCCCAAGCCCCGGGACGACCCGCATCGGTCCAGCCCGCTCCCTCTGACGACCGGGGCACCCCCGC